>Ga0180008_1000336_pt1 | contig 43501 bp, 24 predicted proteins | sample MM_PW_MetaG_FD_121121 | JGI IMG/M metagenome (GOLD analysis project Ga0180008, IMG submission 121121) | Groundwater microbial communities from the Aspo Hard Rock Laboratory (HRL) deep subsurface site, Sweden - MM_PW_MetaG | ecosystem: Environmental > Aquatic > Deep subsurface > Groundwater... | reverse complement strand
CCAAGGGCGTTCACGCATACGCTTTCAGCTTTTTACATTGGCAAGTATGAGGTAACCTACGAGCTGTGGTACACAGTGCGTACAAACGCGACGAATAATGGTTACAGTTTCGCCAATAACGGCAGGGAAGGCCATAACGGCGCTATCGGAGAAGCTCCGACCGTGGACAAATATGAGCCGGTAACGTATGTAAATTGGCGCGACTGCATGGTATGGTGCAATGCCTACAGCGAAAAAACCGGGCTCACACCCTGTTATACCAATGACAGCGGCCAGACAATAACCAACGCCGCAGACGGAAATGGAGCAGAATGCGACAACGCGGGAGTGAGGTGGAACGCTAACGGATTTCGTCTGCCTACTGAGGGAGAATGGCAATACGCGGCAAGTTATCAGAATGGAACTGGCTGGACGCCATACTCATGGGCATCCGGCGCGACCGCGGATTACCAAAACGCCGCTGCCTGCCAGGCAGTAGCGTGGTATGACGTCAACTCCCTCTTCGCAACTCATGCGGTCGGACTGAAAACAGCGAATCAGCTTGTAATATATGACATGAGCGGGAACGTCTTGGAATGGTGCTGGGACTGGTATGCCGCCTGGACAATTGGTACGAAAACGGATTACAGGGGACCTGGCAGCGGCACTACCCGTGTCGATCGGGGCGGCAGTTGGTTCGACCTCGACGACGGCTTGCAGGTCGGGTACCGGTACGACGGCAGCCCGTTCACCGAGAGCGACGGTCGTGGCCTGCGCCTTGCTCGCCGCTAGTTCGGTCATCAGCCGGATAGCGATGACAGAAAAGGAAACTGTCCAGCTTCCGACAATAGCCGCTATGGACTTCATTCCTCACTTTGTTGTGGCACTCGAGCTTGCGCCATATTTTTTTTGCGGTTGGCTTCGCTTCGCTCGGTTTATTCGCGCAAAAAAACGTCGTCTATCCGCGACCTTTGTCGTTACAAAAAGGAAAACCATTGATATCGCTAGTATACCAAAGGCCCTTGCGTTTGCCGCATTCCTTCCTCCGGCGGACATCTTCCTTTACGTGATCGCCGAGATCAATGTGTTTGTATCCGCGCCGTTTAAAAAAGCCCCGAGGAAAAGGGATTTTCTGCGTTCGAAAAAAATGAAAAGTATGGTTTTTTTATGTCATAAATTAACTTCTTGATCCACTTATTTATCATCATTGCAATCATTTCATTGAGTAATAAAAATGTGTATGAATTCATAAGTAGTATTGCCTGGTATTAAGTTCTATAATATAATCAACCCGTGCCGACTGTATTAGTTTTGAATGGATGGCGACTTTTCTTTTATGCTAATGAGCGTGATGAACCCATTCATATTCATTGCCAAAAGGGTGAAAAAGAGTGTAAATTTTGGATATTGGTTGATGAATATGATATTTCTTTAGTTTTTTCACATAACATGAAAAACCCGGATTTTAAAATTATTCGTAAAATTATTTTTAATCATTTTGATGATATTGTTTCTGCATGGAATAATTTTCAGGAGAAAAAATAATGAATACCCATCACAAAATAAAAGATGTTAATTTTATTCAAAATTTTCTGTTAATTACTATTGATGGGAAGCATTATAAAATTGATTTACGAAAATATTCCAAAAAACTCGCAACTACTGATATTTCCATAAAAAATAATTATATTGTTTCATCATCAGGTTATGGGATACATTGGCCGGATATTGATGAAGATTTATCTATAAATGGATTTTTAAAAAATAAAGAATCTATTATCATTCATAAAAAAGAAAAAGTTTTTTCATAGTATCGCACCTGGCCATAACGTATTACACAATATCCAATCACGGATACTATATTGAATGTGATTGCGGCGCAGACTTATCGTCAGACACCATCGAAGCGCGATGGTGTATTAAAAAGAACAATTCCTAAGCCGGCAAAGCCGGAGACTAACTATAATTATGTAGGTACCAGCTGACTACTGAACTCTGGACTCTGGTTTCTGCCTACGTAGTAGGCATCTGACCGCTGTCGTCTGAATTATTGAATTATATAGAGATCAATTCAAAATAGTTTTATAAATTACATCCAGTAATATTAAAAAGAATTCGAAAAAGAATTCGAAAAAGAATTACTTGTTTGAAAAAAAAATGTTGTCACAAAAAACATAATATATAATTGATTTTAAAATTTCAGACGAGGAAAAATAATTATGAAGCCGGATTTCGATGAGCCACTTGAGGATTTTAAAGAATATATACAATGAAATAATTAATCGATACAAATATTTTCATATGGTTTTTAAATGGAAAATATTTTGAACAAAACCGCCACGAAGTGATAACCATCGCATCATTGTCTGAGAAACCATCCGGAAGCTCGCCCCGGACTTTACGAAAGACCTGTTGAAAGTCCCTTTTGGTTTACTCCTCCTACAGAAAATGAGCCGCCTACTGCTCGTCAGCTGTTTGAAATAATTGCTGCCGAAAAAGGAATTCCGGCGAGTGTGGTCGAAAAAGATTACTGGGTAATGCACTGTATGAGCAAGTTAAAACCTAAAGAAAACCGCTAATGGACGCGAATGAACGCTAATGGGGATAGACGTGGATTGATGTGCAGCCTTCTATTTCCGGCATTTCTAAATTTACCTACTAAGATAATGCATGAATTTTATATAAATTTTCTTGCATTATAGTACAATTCATCAGATAATAAAACCATGAGGAACGAAAAGAATCCACAACTTCTTTTTCAGTATATGGTTCCGGGCCGTGTGTATCGGCGCGCAGAGCTTGAAACGGTTACCCATTCGGTCGATAGAGACCTTAAAATACTCGTTGACCGAGAAACCATCCGGAAGCTCGCCCCGGGACTTTACGAAAGACCTGTTGAAAGCCCCTTTGGGCTGACTCCTCCTACAGAAAATGAACTGGTGCGGGCTTTTCTTAAAACGAACGACTTCCTGGTTACTTCGTATAACTATTTTTCTCAGCTTGGAGTCGGTCTTACTCAAGTGTATACCACGTGGATTGTCTACAACCATAAACGCTCCGGTAACCATACACTTGGAGGAAGACGATTCGAGTTCCGCCTCACGCCATCTTTTCCACGTACCATAACACTTGAGTTTCTCTTTGTAGACCTTCTGAATAATCTTCGCCGACTCCCTGATAAACCAATCTTCGTAATGAAGTCTTTAAAGCACCTGGTGAGTAAAATGAACAGCAATGCTTTCGAAGAGACTATGTCCCTCTATGGACGTCCTGCAGCACAGAATATATATCGGAATTTACAACACGGCAATGCCTGATTTTATTCACGATCTGCCTGCTGCTCGTCAGCTGTTTGAAATAATTGCTGCCGAAAAAGGAATTCCGGCGAGTGTGGTCGAAAAAGATTACTGGGTAATGCACTGTCTTTGGGGTCTCATTCATGGTGGTTTCCAGTATGAAATGAAAGGAGGAACGTCTTTATCAAAAGGCTGGCGGTGCATTGATCGTTTCTCAGAAGACATTGACATTCGCTTCATTCCTCCGGAAGGTCTGGAAACACGAAAAGACAAACCAGAACAAAAAACGGTACGCCTCGCCTTCTATCAGTCTATCTCTGATTCTATCTCTATACCTGGTGTGACCGCTACACGCCTGTTCAGTGTCGATGATGAAAAAGCTCACAATGCCGGCATCAGTCTTGCCTATTCTTCACATTTTCCTGTTTTAGAAGGTCTTAAACCAATCGTGTTGTTAGAGCTTGGTTTTGCCCGTACAGCTCCTTTTGAAGAACTGACGATCAGCAGTTGGGCGTATGACAGGGTTCAGAAAACAAAAATAGCCGTTGTCGATAATCGCGCTGTCGGAGTCAGGTGTTTCGTCCCAGAGTACACCTTTGTCGACAAACTTCAGACAGTGTGTCGCCGATATCGCCAGCATCGGGATCGTCAGTCAGAATTCGATCGTCCCAGACAGTTTGTCCGTCACTATTATGATCTCTACTGTCTTCTTAATATGGAACGAGTTAAAAACTTTATTGGGACACCGGAATATACGTCATATCTCGCCGAGAAAATATCTGGTCTTGATAAAGCGGTGTTTGTTTCCCGCAAAGCACTTACTTTTCCTGACCAGGCTGAGTTCCTTCTTTATGAGCGGGAGTTTGTCTCTCTTCAAAGTCTTCTCCTTTCGCCTGGACCGACATTTGTACAAGTAGTTACCCGTCTCCGCGATATTTCTCCTTGCCTGTGATTTTCCAGGTACCATATGTGTTGTTCGCGGCGGTTACTATAGCGGGCCAATCAGCGGCCTGCGGTCTGCGCTGCGTTACGACAATTGACCGCCAAACAGTGCAAATGGTTTAAGCAGTTTTCGTGTTGTCTTCAGACAATAAAAAGAATAACACAGTTAAAAGAACCCACAGTAGTTTATTCAATAATACCTTCCCAGCAACATGGTGAGAATGAAACCGACCCGCTCCCATAGGGGATAGATTAACGCTGATATTTCTTCACGTCTTTCTGCGTCATCCTTTGTCCCCTAATTTGCTGTGATCATAATATAAATTTGATTAATTCAGGAATATTCGCGTTCATTCGCGGTCATCCGCGGTTAAAAAAGGATGTTAAAAATGAAAATAAGGATTGAGAATTCTGAATTAGAGAATACTAAAAAATATGCACAGAGTGAAGGTTTGAAATATTCAACATTTGTCAAAAGTATAATTCATAAATATATATCTGGTCAGTTAATTGAAAGGAAAACCATATTTTAAATGGCACAAACACTTTGCACAACTTAAATATGATTTTCCAAATTTCACACAAAGCCCGCAGAGGACACAGAGAAGATGTGTTTTTCAAATCCTCTGCGTTCTCTGCATACTCTGTGTGAAATTTCCCAGATGCATTATTTAGAAATGATAAATAATTCGAGTCCATTCCGGTTGTCTCTAATATCCCCATAAACTTCAATTTCATATTCGACCTGGGTTTTTTTAGTCCTGATGAAAGATGGCAAAATTCCTGCATTAAATTTATAATTAACTTCGGGGCACATCCGGAAACCTATGCTTTGCATAGGTTTCCACCTAAAAAGTGCCCTTCGTGGAAAACCTTCAGGAGTATCGCATGGAAAATATCACACTCGATTTCATTAAAAACAGTCTGGCGCGCAGCGAGGCAATTTACAAGCGCGGCGAAAATATTTTTTATCTTGGTAATTACTCCCTGGTAAACGAGATTGCCGGCGGCGGGGAATGGGAGTACGCCATTGACGGCAGTCATGGCGAATACCGCGTGAAGATCCAATTCAAGGGCAGCCGGATTGACACAAAATGCACCTGTCCCTATCCTTACAAGGGCTGTAAGCACGCTATCGCCGCATGCCTCGATATCGTTCATAACCGGTTAAAAAAGATTTCTTCTGAAGGAGATTCAGGTCAGGGTTTAGACGGAAAAAATTTCATGAGCGTGGAAGAAATCCGTCAGGCAGCTTTATCAGGAAGAGAGCGAAGTGCCGGCAGCGAGGATTTCACGCTGCAGAGAGGTGATACGTTCAAAGGTACCCATACGGTAAGTAATGCGCAGGGAACAGAGTATATCGTCACACTGTACGATCCCGAAGCCGGGAAAGGTCACTGTACCTGCCCGGATTTTTCCACCAATCATCTCAACACGTGCAAACATCTTATCTATGTATGCAAAAAACTCCGCAAAGATAAGGATTTTGCGGCGCAGGTTAAAGAAGAAAAATTTCCTTTTGTCCATCTGACATGGGATTCTGCTCAAGGCAAACCGTGCTATTATTATGACCGGCAGATGACTGAAGATACCGCAGGACATTTTAAAGATCTTTTTGACAACAGAGGAATGTACCGGGAAAGAGACATCAGTAAGCTCTACAGGCTTTCGGAAGCGCTCAGGGATAATGGCAATGTTAAATTTGATCCATATCTGATGAAAAAAATTAACGACTGTCTGCTCGAAAAAGAAATAGCAGCCGAGAAACAAAAATTCAAACAGGATTACGGTTTTTTACACAACTTACAGCTATATCCATACCAGAAAACCGGTGTGGAATTTGCCTTGTTTAAGAAAGCGGCTCTGATCGCAGACGAAATGGGGCTTGGCAAAACTGTCCAGGCAATAGCCGCAGCCATTCTGAAAAAAAAGTTTTTCGGCATAACAAAGGTATTAGTCATTACACCTGCCTCACTTAAAGATCAGTGGAAAAAAGAAATAGAAAAATTTACCGATGAAAAAGCCGTCATAATCTCGGGAACGCGGATAGCCCGTCAGGAAATTTACGGCAGCGGATCGGAATTTTTTAAGATTACCAACTATGAGGCCGTCTTACGCGATATTCTGGCCATCAGCCGGTTCTCGCCGGATTTGATCATTCTCGATGAGGCGCAGCGAATAAAGAATTTCGAAACTAAAACCCATCAGGCAATCAACCGTATTCCGAAAAAACAGGTGCTCGCCATAACCGGTACTCCGCTTGAAAACCGGCTGGAAGATCTTTACGCGGTCATGCAGATCATTGAGCCCGGACTGCTCTCGCCGCTTTGGGTGTTCGCCGCCAATCATTATAATCTGCACCGCGAGAAAAAGAATAAAATTCTCGGCTATAAAAACATCACGCAGCTTCACGATAAGCTGCAGGATATCATCATCCGGCGACGCAAGGAGGAAGTGCTCGAAGATTTACCTGAGCAGATCGTAAACACCTATTACCTGGAATTATCCGCAGAACAATCCGAGTTGCACCGGGGATATGCTGCCGCCATGATGCCGCTTCTGAATAAAAAATTCATCACCCCCATGGATATTAAAAAGATCCAGATGCTGCTCACATGCATGCGCATGGTGTGTAATTCAACCTACCTGATAGACAAAAAAACAAACATCTCACCCAAGCTGCAGGAACTTATACTCATTCTGCAGGAGCTGATAATCGAAAACGGAAGAAAAACGGTGATATTTTCTGAGTGGACCGGCATGACCTACTTAATCGGGAAAACCCTTTCCAATCTCGGCATTCCGTTCATTGAGTTCACCGGCAGCATTCCGGTGGAAAAACGCCAGGCCTTAATCGATGAGTTTAACAACAATCCGAAGTGCAAGGTTTTTCTTTCAACAGATGCCGGCGGGGTCGGCCTGAATCTGCAAACCGCTGACTGCGTAATTAATTTCGAGCTGCCCTGGAATCCGGCGAAGCTCAATCAGCGCATCGGCCGGGTAAACCGGCTGGGGCAGAAAAGCAAAACGGTGAATGTGGTCAACCTGGTGAGTAAACATTCGATTGAAGAAAAAGTCCTTGCCGGAATTAATCTGAAGCAGGAGCTTTTCGACGCAGTATTTACCGGATCTGCAGACGCAATCGATTTTTCCCGTGAAAATAAAACTAAATTCCTCAATCAGATCCGCGCCATGTTCGGCGAAGAAGCGGACTTGCCGCGTGGGGAACCGGCGCTCCGTGAAGAACTGGAAACCGGTCTGCCTCATTTTCTGAACCCCGAAGTGCTGAAGGAAAAGGAACCTGAAGTTGATCTCTCTGCCGAGGAAACAAATAACGAATACGGAAATGAAAACACAGCCCTGAACGTAAACGGCAATGAACCAGTTTTAGCCGGAAACACAGGAACAGGCAGTGAAGCGCCGGGATCTTCGGCGGCGGATAATAACGAGGCGCTTGAACAGGTTATGGAGCAGGGTCTGCAATTCCTGAACGGGCTTGCGTCTCTCGTCACAGGTAAACCGATGCTCAGCGGCCGGGAAGGAAAAGCCGTTACCGTCGACCGGGAAACAGGGGAGGTGACACTGAGATTTAAAATCGGAAATGTTCTGTGAGTGCGCGGTTACGCTGCTTCAAAATGCGGCTGTGCAAAATAAGCGAAACCCTGGTTTTTATCACTATCAGCAAATTATCCGATGGTACCTATATCGATGTAAACCCGGCTGCCATGCAATTAATCGGCTATTCACGGGCCGAAATGATAGGGCGTTCTTCGTTGGATATCCGGCTCTGGTTACAGGAAAGTGATCGTCGTAATTTCATGAACGATCTCGAAGCAGCCGGCAGCGTCAAAGAGAAACCGGCTCAATTCCGTATTCGCAGCGGAGAAATACGCGATGTGGAATTTTCCGCCAGCATTCTCGAAGTAAATAAAGAAAAAGTACTTGTATCCATTGTACGTGATGTCACTGAGAGAAAACAAAAAGACAAAGAGATTTTGCAGCAGCGTGAACAACTCAGGCAAAAAAATGAAGAACTGTTTAAAATCAATGCGGATTTAGCCATATCAAAATCCACACTTGAAGAAGCCCATAACCAACTGCAGGAAACAGAAAAACGGATACGTCACCTGGCGCTGCATGATTTTTTAACCAATCTGCCCAATCGTGCTTTTTTTCTCGACAGCATCAAGCAGGCTGTCTTTCATGCTGACCGGAATAGTAAAATACTTGCGCTGATGTTTGTAGATATAGACAATTTTAAATCGATAAATGACTCATTGGGACATAAAATCGGTGATGCACTATTGCAGGCAATTGCCAAACGTCTTCTGCAATGTGTTCGAAAAAGTGATGTGATTGCCCGCCTGGGCGGCGATGAATTTGTGCTTTGCCTTACTGACGTCGATGAAATAGCAAAAATTGAGCCAATTGCACAGAAAGTACTCAGGACTCTGCAGGAACCTTATTACCTTTCCGGACATGAACTGCATAGCGGAGCCAGCATCGGCATAAGTATATACCCCCGGGACGCTCAGGATCCGGAAACCTTGCTGCAGGCAGCTGATAAAGCGATGTATCGTGCAAAAAAGGAAGGTCGAGGTAAATTCTGGTTTTTCGAAAATAACACAATGTAATTACATACAGGGCAAACCGACTTCGCTCCATCTGTTTTAATTATTTCTTTTGTGTATTACAATTAACCCTTTCGGTATTTACGGGGCGCAACTTTGAAAAAAGCTGCAAAAGCCCGGTTAAAACTTGATAATGAAAGAAACCCGCAGGAAAATGCGATATCAATAATTCTCTGGTCTGTTTCGCGCAGCATTATCGCAGCTGCCTGGATACGATAACGCATAAGATATGCCTGCGGCGCGATATTGCATGATTCCCGGAACATTTTTCGAAAATGCGTAATACTGAGATTGCATAGTGCTGCAAGGCCGGATATGTGAAATGCGGCGGAATAGTTATCTGCGATATACCGGATAGCGGGTGAAATGCGAAGTAATTTTTTTTGTGCAGCAGTACCGGTTTTAATTTTATTGAGGTTGTTTTCGGGAACCGTCCGCATCAATTTAATTAAAAGTAATGAAATAAGTAGTCGTACAATTGCCTGATATCCGCCGTTTTTTTTGCGCATTTCCCTGATTACATCGTTAATTAAAAAACACACATCCGGATGTGTCTGATTTGTGAATATATTGTAAAACTGCGGGCCGCAAAACGTATCTGTATTAACCGCCGGCAAACCTGTAACAGAACAATCGGAGAATAGCTTCTGCGGATTAAAGTACACAAAACTCCATACACTGACTTTGCCGATAGAGCTTATGGCCTGATGGCTTTCACGCTGATTAATAATTACCGCATCGCCTGAGGTATAAGAAAGAATTTTCTGATCAATAGTGAATATACCGGATCCCGAAAAACAATACCCGATTTCCAGCTGATCATGCTGATGCGGAGGATCGGCAGACACAGTACCACGCACAATATGAGAAGGTTCGCTCACCGGGAATGACGGATTGAGCTGAACCGGATCGATACATATATTTCCAGGAAAAAGTCGTTTTTGCATTGTTTTAAAATCGGTTTTGCGCAGAAAATATCAATAATTTCGATTAGAATAATAACATGAAAAATCGAAGTATTCTTTTCCCCCAAAAAAAAACGGTAGAAATCAGTGAAAGTGAAATTGGTTCCATACCTTCCGGTTCAGTACTGATTAAAAACACCCGTTCCCTCATCAGCATTGGGACAGAAATGACCGCATTCAGCGGTGATTATCCGAAAGGATCCGCATGGGCGGCCTGTTTTCCATACCCTTTTTCCCCCGGTTATGCCGCTGCAGGTATTATCGTTGAAACAGGAGAAGGTGTGAAAAAAGAATGGATTGGGAAAAAAGTTACGCATTGCGGCAAACATAGTCAGTATGAGGTACTTCCGCTTGATCAGATCCATCCCGTACAGCGGCAGGAAATACCTGATGAAGAAGCGGTTTTTTTTATTATTGCCCAGATTGTAATGCGCGGTATCCGGATGTCAGGAATAACCTGGGGAGATTCGGCTGTTGTTTTCGGAGCCGGTCTGCTCGGACATTTCGCGGCATGTCTTTCCAGGATTGCCGGTGCAAGGCCTGTATTTTCTGTCGATACTGCTGATTTCCGTTTGTCGCGTCTGCCGGATAAAGCCGGAATAATTACCATCAATCCATCAAAGCAGGATCAGATTAAAATAATAAAAGAACATACGCGCGAACGCATGGCTGACATTGTATTTGAAGTTACCGGCAATGCAGGAATAATTCCGGATGAATTCAAAGTACTGCATGATCAGGGCCGTTTTGTGATTATAAGCAGTCCGCGGGATAAAACCTTATTCGATTTTCATGATTTATGTAATCGTCCCAGTCATACGATTATCGGTGCGCATAATTATTCACATCCATCTGCGGCTACCATGGAGAACCCCTGGACAGCACAAAGGCATACTGAATTGTTTTTTGATCTCGCCGCGGATAACGCCTTACAGGTAAAGGAAATTATCAGCCACAGGGTTTCGTGGCGGCAGGCGCCGGAAATCTATCACGCGCTTTTACGCGATCGGTCAGATTATCTTGGTGTGATAATAAACTGGGAGTAACACAAATGAAAATTAAAACAGGTGTGATAGGTTTTGGATTTATCGGCTCAGTACATGCAAAAAATATTTTAGAATCCGGCGATATGGAATTATGCGCCATCATTGAAAATAAAAGCGGTGATATTTTTTCGGCGCTGCCTGCGGGGAATCTGGGAAGCCAGAATATTCCGATTGAACAATTACGCAGCGTGCCGGTTTTTAAGTCACTGGACGAGTGTTTATGCAAAGTATCACTGCAGGCGGTCGTTATTGCGGTTCCGTTGTTTATGCACTATAAAACGGCCAAAGAGGCTCTGCAAAAAGGTCTTCATGTTTTTTTAGAAAAACCCTTCTGTTCCACTGTGAGTGAATGCGGGGAACTGATTGACCTTTCTGTCAGGCAAAAGCTTCTCCTGATGATCGGCCACGTCATCAGGTTTGATTCGGCATGGTCATATCTTGCTCAAAGCATAAAAAACGGGCGTTATGGCGCACTGAAATACCTTTCATTAACCCGCATTACCGGAGAGCCGGATTGGGGAGCCTGGAATCGTCCAGAAAAAAAACAGATTTATGGAAGAGCTTTGATTGATTTACTTATCCACGATATTGACTTTGCTCTTTATTGTCTTGGAGAGCCATCGGAAATCCGCTGTAATGAGCATCATGACGAATACTGGGATTTAACATTCGTCTACAAAGATTCTGATTTGCATGTCAATGTGCGCGGCGGTTTTTTGTATCCGCATACGGTCTTTTCATCTGATTTTGCCGCAGATTTTTCAGACGGAAGTCTGAGATATTCTACCTGGCAGGGGCAAACTATATATTCGGCGGACAGCAAAGGAGTACAGTATCTACCGGTAAACGGGAATGGTTATGTAAACGAACTGTCTTATTTTGCTGATTGCATTACACACGGGAATCAGCCGGATAAATGCATGCCGAAAGATTCTTTACGGGTAATTGAAGTGATTGAAAAAATTGCCGGTAATTAAAACGATGCCGCACATACTGTGCCAAAAAACAAAGTGGAATTATTTCCGGTATCTGGCCTGAATAGCAAGCGAACGCGCGAAATAATCATCAAGTAATTCCAGTTCAAATTCCTTCGCCATGTCATGCGCGCGCATACCTTCCGTCTCGCTGGACACCAGAACCGCACCCAGATAACCGGGATCAATTACCTGAACTCCGGCACCGTATTTCGCACGCATGGCACTCAGCCGTTCCCAATTATAGTCCAAATGCGCCACCACATAATCCAGGTTTATCACCGTTGTAATATAATTATAATAATTGCTGCTTTTAGCGATTAATTCGCCGACCGGGGACAGAATATATCCGCCTATTCCGGATATTGAAGCCGCAAAAAACATGCGGCCCGAATATGCCCAGTACGCCTGCATCATACCGCCATGGTACATTGAGCTGAACAGCATCAGATCCGGTTTTGCCTTCACATATTTTTCGCGGATTTCGTCAAAATTAAGATCAAAACAAATAGCAAAACCGACACGCCCAAAGTCACACTCGGCAATTACTGCTTCTGTTCCGGGCATAATTCCGGACTCGATCTCGCCTTTTTCTCCGGCAACCGGATGATATTTATCATAAATGGCGGCGCATTTCCCCTGCCGGTCAAAAAGTTGAGTTGAATTCCGCCATGAGCCGTCCGGCATGCTGCGAACCGCAGGATATGTTACATAACAACGGTTTTGCCGCGCAACATCTGCCAATGCTTCGCAAACCCTATTTCCGCGGATCCGGCAATAATCAAATCTGCCGCCATAATTACGCGGGCGGTCGCAGCATTCAGGCAGTACAATTAAATCCGGCTTATCCGGCAATACCTGGGCAATTTGATCACGCAGATAATCAGTTACTTTCCCAACTGCTGCTTCTAATGAAACTGCTGACTCAATAGCCGGAACTGCTGAAGCGATAACACTGATTCTAACTTTTTTTGACAAGTTTTTTACAGCCTTTAACTATAACTAAGTATATTGTAACATACATATAAGGAAAGACGATATCGTTCACCTTGTTCAATTTTCAGTTCATCCTGTTTCGGCATTCTGATTTTTGCGGAAGGTCCGAAAGAGAGATAGGAATTACCGTTGCGCCGGGCGCCGTATTTTGCGCTGAAGCCCCAGGCAGCATTCGTGGCGAGGGTATTGCCTTTGTTAATGCTTTTTTCATCTATTCAAACATAAACAAGTATGTCGACAGCGGATCACAGTCGAATTCAAAACACCCGTTTTTTAGTGGAAATTCCTTGTCAAGATATAGTTCCCTGGCTTTTGTTTTGTATTTTGCCGGAGCGTAAAAAGTTCTTTTACCGCCGCCGCTTGTGTGGATGCCTAACAGTTTATCTGAGATGAAAGTCGAATCGCTTTCCTCGTAGTTGGCTATGTGCACTCCGGCATTTTTGACGATCCCGCGCAGCAGGACAGCCGGCAGATTGGGTGAATACGAATACACCGATGTCCAGTTCGCAAATCTTTTTACGGCCAGCGCCGCTTCACCACGGTCTTTTAATTTCCCGAGGATCTTGCCTTCGGCGGGGATTATCACCGGTCCCAAAAATATTCCCTTGTAAGTATAGGAGTCGCCGGCTTTACAGTAAATAGTTACGGGGTCTTTATTATCAGTAATTTCAACCGTGGGCTTAATAGCTTCTTCTTTTACCTCCATTTTGATACCGGTGATGTCGGCGATGCGTTTGGCATTCAGACTTGTGCTGGTGAGAATCCCGGGCGCATATACCCAAATGATTGTTTTATTATCTTTTTTAAGGTTTTTCTCAATCCAAGTCTTCTGTTCATCCGAGATGTTGAATGTATTGAGAAACATATAGCATTTATACTCCGGCATGAGCGGAAGATCAGCAAGGGTGAAATGATCAACACCGGCACCGCTGTGATATAATGTCATAAACTGTTCAGTCACCATGTTCCAGTGAATCATCCAATTGGTTTCCGAATCCTGGAGCGTTGAGTATGTTGAGATGTCATCAACGATTACCGCCACAGAAGTCTCCCCATCCATGGTTTTACGTCCGATATTTCTTAAGAAATTTTCAAGTTCACGGCTTTTCCCGATGACTTCCATGATGCGTTTATCTTCCGTGTCCCAGCCGAAGCCGAAATAGCCGAACTCAAACCCTCCGCCGTCTATCGTTGTATGAATGAAGTCTCTCTTCCACACTGAAATACTTTCTCTTATGTCTTTACATCTGCCGAACCCGGATTCTGAAGTACCTTTAGGCGCGCGATGGGTACGTAAATCTAACTGTATATAAGCCATTTTATTATTCAACAACATGGATTCCGGCGGGATAAAATAGCCGTTTTCCTGGCCGATAAACCGGTTGACATAGTTGAACTCAGCCACCAGAAAGTCCACTTCTTTTGCTTTAAGTATCTGCGTCAAACCGAAAGAGCCGCTTTCACTCCATTGCTTGACCGGTTCCATGATATAGCCGTAAAAAGTGCCGTATAAGGCCTGACCGCCGGTTTCTTCTTTCACCACTTTGCCGAGTTCAACTATGGCATTCACGGAAACTTCGGAAAAAAATTGCCGGAAATCTATAAGACGCTGGTTCTTTTGCGGGTCAATGAAAAAATAATAATTAGAAATTGAGCGCTCTTCCTTTGTCGGAAGTTTTATCCCAGAAAAATCCTTATAAGTCGCCTTATAGGCGGAATTGAGTGCTGAAATTGTCTTGTATTTCTTTTCGGCGAATTCTTGGAAACCTGTTAGAAAAGGCGTGCTGTAGTCCAGCCAGGAATGGAAAAAAGTACCCCAGAATGTCCATTCCACGCCCAAGCCGTTTAAAGGCATATACCCGATAACCCTGTTGGCATACGGTTGTTTATTGACGTATTTAATAATCTCCCGCAGATTATTTTTTTGTATTTTAAGCCAAACCTTGGAGGCCCAGCTAGGACAGCTGCGTTTGTCGTTTTTACTGTAAAATTCAATTTTAGTATTTCCGTCGCTGTCTTTGACTAATTCGTCCGGATATTTTTCCTCCCAGAGTTTCATGGAATTGTCATCGTAATCACCGGCCACTGATACTTGCAGCATAATACGCGCTTCCGGATCAATTTCCAGAATCTTCATTACAAATTCATCAATTTTATTGAAATCATAAGTATTTTCATTCAACCAGCCGGGCTTACTCATCATGCCCCAGTAAAGGTGCACGCCATTCTCTCTGCAATTACACAGCTTAGTTTCGGTAATACTGCCGATACCGCCTGTCCAGTGATGTATTACATCCCAGGGCTGATCATTGATCTGAAAAAAAGGCACCTGACCGTCCTTTATTTTTAATTCAACAGCTAATTTTTTTTCCGGTTCGCCGCGCAGTACTATTCCGGAAAGAACGGCCGCGCTATTCTGTATTTTAATTTTTTTGTATTTTGTCGTAAAAAGAGCCCGCTCTGATTCTATGGACAAATCCCAGTTTGCCGCTCTTACACACAGATCGGGTACAATAAGATTGGTAATATAAATGTTTTCTCTTTCTGGAACAAGCCCGGGCAGTTTTTTATTGAGTAAAGTGAAGGAATTGTTGCCGGATTTCAATTTCACAGTGAATCCCAATCCCTTTTCCTTCGGGATGAATTTCAATTGCAGAATAAATTTATTTTCCTTATCCGTTCCGGCTGAAAAAGATAAATCGGTTATTTCTACCATCGGCCGCGGTCCCTGGTAGGTATGAGGCATGCTCCAAAAAGGAAAAGCACCCGGCGGGCTGCCCAGTGAATAAAAACTAGTCCATTTTGCATCATTAAAACCCGGTTCATTCCAATCACTGAAATAATTGGTCGTCATTCTGAATGAACTGTCGGATTTGATCAATACATGCCTGTCATTTTCCAGCGTTATGCCGCCTTCGCATAAAAGGCCGCCGTATGTCCATTTGTTTTTTACCTGGATGGCGACTATATTGGTTCCCTTGACCAGGTATGGCGCGATATCATACTCGTCGATGAAATAAGGTTTATTATAATTTTTTCCAAGCGGCAGCGGCTTCTCGTTGATATAGATGTTGGTGGTATAATCGCAGGAAGAAATTATAAAGCCGGCGCTGATCGGCAGACTGTCGAGGACAAACGTTTTGCGGAAATACTGATCTTCGCCTTTACTTTCTTTGGTTCCGGGCCTTATCCACTCACCCTGCCAGTCATCCCATATGGGGGAAAAAGAGCTTTCGGCGGAAAATTTGATTTTATGCCAGGAAAAATTATCCAGATATAATTCAGCGGCGCCGGCAAAAATCCCTTCCATCTGCACATCAATTTTATACATTTCCCGAGGGAATGATGGAAATATTTCAGAAATCGTGGCAAAGGCGGAGGTCTTCTGTAAATCAAGTTTTTTATCTTTTTTAAAAATAATCTTATCAAAGCTATCATAGCCGGTGACGGAAAGGTTCAAGGCCGGTTGGTCCGGTGATTTAGACAGCAGATAGTCAAAAGAAAGTGCATATTGATCAAGGGGGTCGAGAAAATCAACATACAGGTCTTTGGCCAAGAGGCTGATTTTCCCCGTGCCTTTAAAGAACAGTGAGTTTTCACCCTCGCTTTTTTTACTGTTGGTCAGCGCCACCGTTATCCCGCCGCCGCTGATAAGCCAGCCGTCTATCTTCTCTTCGTAATTGTATTTTTCGAAGCCGCCGTTGACAATCAGCCCTTCATTGGTGTCTTTTTTTACCAGCATGATATAAGGAACTTCAAGATCCGCACCGTCGGCGAACAAATCAAACCTTAATTGTTCGATAGTCCCGTTCCACTGCGTGCTCTCCATATCAACTAAGTAGGTATGGAAATTGGCATCACCCATTATCTGAAAAGTGGAATATTTGAGGCCGTCGAAAATTTCCCCGGTTTTGCGGAACAGAATGGTTGCCCGCATGGAAAGGCTGCTTTTCATTTTTAATTCAACGCCGTTATACAGGCTGGCATCCGCTTTTAAATTCGGCGAATACAGAAAAGGTGTTTTCTTGCCGGGATCAAAAATGGTTTTGCCTCTGAAGGCGTTTTTTTGCACTTTCGGATCCTGAAAATTCGGCGCGGTCCAACCCAGAAAATCATCCTCGCAGCGAAAGACCCAGATGTTTTTTTCTGCCAACGATAAGGTGGCGGCATCCGCTTTTTTAACTTCGATCATAACCAAATCATCAAACCATGCAGATCCGCTTTTTTTGTGAAGATAGCAACGAAGATTTATCTCCTCATATTCTCTGGTGTCGATTACCAGAGATATTTTTGTCCATTTACTGCTCGTAATATAGGCACTGGCCAGCTCGACTTTGCTGTCGCCATCGGTTATGAAGAGCCGCGGACCCGCCCCTTGGCCGTTGAGATTTTCCGTCATACCCTGGAGAGTTAATTTATATTTTGTATTACTGTTTACCTTGATCTTCTGGTACACCTGGGTGAACGAATCCTCTTCTTGATGTGTTATCCGCAGTGAATTGTTCCCGGAAATTTTATTTTCAGTATCGATAAGTATTTCGCTTTCTCCTTGTTTTGATATGATCCAATCAGCCGGCGCGTCGTTATCACCGGCCTCTTCAAAATCAGGATTTAGAATAAGTTGCGCATAACTTATAGTTTGTAACAATGCGGCCAAAAAAAATATTAACACTGATTTATTTCGAGTAGACATATCATTCTCCGTATAAATTAATTTTTACTCTGGGATAAATACTATAACTTTTTATTTTAAGTTTAAACCTTCAGTTCCGCTGTTACCACGCAGCAGAAAAAGCGGCAAAGACACAAAGAGCAGACAATACTTTATTGCCGGCGCGCACTTTCCTATCCTCCGATTACCGTAACCATATCGCTGCCTTCTCCGATCACCTCGCGGGTGAGCCGCTCTTCCCAGCTCTTCTGCCGTCCGGCCGGCGTCCGGTCAAAAACCACGAGGTAGCATGGCGCGCCGCGGTCAACGGTATCGCGGTAGCGGCGGATTTGAACAAGTCCTTGTTCGATGGTTTTAGCTCTTCCCTGCCGCTGCACCAGTTTGATCTCGATAATTGTTGTCTTGCCGCCGTAAATAACCGCGATGTCCATACGGCCTCGCCCGGCAGCGTATTCACGCTCAATACGGCCGCCTCCATTCACGACACGTTGCAAAAATGCCATTAACAGTAGATGCGGAAAAGCTTCGGTGTAATCGGCTTTCTGTTCCCAAATTTCAGAATGCTGCGACCAGAAATCCTGAAACTTAGTCATGAGCTCGTCCATATCGAGTGAACCATCAGCCTTCTGCCAACGCCACTCGGGTGCGGGAATGGCGTCCTGCATGCCTTGCGATAGAACTCGAGCTATAGTCTCGCGGTAAATGGGGTTTGCAATGACTGGCGTGCCTTTTTCCTTAGTCACCAGTCCCATATCAATGGTGAAATGAAAGTCGTCTCCTTCAGTCATAGTAGGATCGATATCGCCGGTCATGATTGTCTGGACAATGCGCTTAACCCTTTGGTCGTGCAGCCGCTCGGCAAGGCTGTCAAGGTGTACTGCTCTTTCCTGAATAAGCATCTCCCTTGCCTCGCGTATATGCTCCGCGTTTACCGGCTCGCTGTTTGGGCAGAGTGCCCATGTGCATTTTTGTAAAAGAGCATTGGTGAGCCACGGCTGTCCTCTGGTAAAGTCATACACCATGGAAACTGCCTCGTCGCTGAATGTCTGCCCTGTGTCAGTACTATGCTGCCCCGCAAGGGCTATAACATCATTCTCAGTAAAATTGCTCAAAGTGACGGAATCCTGTTTGATATTAAACGGGCTTCCGGGGCTGATCGGGAAACCGTCCTTACTTAAAATGAGGTAGTCCCGAAGATCGCGCATGCCGACGAGCGCGACGCTGACAGGAAATTTGCCAATCCCCCGTCCTGCAAATCCGCCGCGCAGCTGCCGCAGGAAACTGACCATGGCCTGATCCTGCAGTACATCGACTTCGTCAAAGAGAACAACCAGTGGTTTCGGTGCGACCAGTTTCGCCCATCCTGAGAGTATCATATCTAAAACACTTGCAGATTCTCCTTTTGGCAAAGCGGGAACTTGATCGGGGGATAGAAATTTTTGTGCATACGAAATAATCGCCTCGCAAATAGCCGGCATTGATTCTGAAGCCTCCGGAAACTGCTGGCATCTCTCAACACTGACATAACACGCAACGGCCAGGCCGGAAGTATTTATTTCATGCATCCAGGTCTGCAGAAACGTAGTCTTGCCGGTCTGCCGGGGCGCATGGAGAACCCAGTAGAGTTCATCCTGGATATAGCGGCTGAGGTGGCTGCCGACAAGACGCTTTGACGGCGGCAGAAAATAGTGCTTTGCAGGATTGCATGGACCGGTAGTATTAAAAAAACGAGCCATGCCGGTATGTTACAATTTACATGAAAAAATAGCAAATTAAAACCAGGGGCTGACGCAAACGATTTCTGGGTTGTTTCTCGTTTTTTTCGCTTAGCCGTCGGGCAATGGACTATATTTTGTATGCCTAATGTAGGATGGCCCGACGGAATCGCTCAAAAAACGAGAAACAACCCAGAAATCGTTTGCGTCAACGCCCTGTCACTTCTTTCAGCATTTCCAGCACCTGCGCAACCATTGCTTCACCGGTTCCCTCTTCCAGGGGGCTGTGCCATCCGGCCCATGTCTGGTATCCGCCGTCGATATACGCCTGCCGATCCGGTATATACCCGATATAACCGCCGGAAAGGCCAATGATACATGTGTGACGGAACGGTGAGCGGTAACGCAGATCAAGACCGAGCCTGGCGAAGAGTTCACCGGGAATACCGACAAAAACAATTTGACCAAGTCTGATGATTTGTATATACGTCCGGCGTGTTTCACCCTGATGCGGGACCATTTCATCCCGCATTTTCCGGAAGACTTTCATAGCCTCTGCAGATTCCTGAGGTGCGTACTTTTTCATATAATTACTTACTGCCGCAGATTCACGCCCTTCATCAAACCGTCGAATTTTGTAATCAAACCCTCGGCGTAATACCGAAACTGTGCCGGATGAAGAAGATTGTAAGCAACTTAAAGAATCTTCAACCGCGCCGACAACCCTGTGCACGCATTCAGTTGGTGAAACTCCGCTGTTGGTAAAAGTACAGTTATGGGTGGAACCAAAAGCACCGGGCAGAAAAAGAGTGACCGCATGATGCCGGCGTGCGGTTTCCTGCGCGGATAATCCGTAAAAACAAGGCGACAGGCAATCCTCCTGAATTTTGCCGAGGTTATGCGTGGAGTGATTGAAGGCTAAACCTGCAAATGTACCGTCCCTCCGGCGCAGAGCGAGTACATATAAATCGGGGTCATAAGGTCCTGTAGGGCGGACTATATCAGTTTCATTGTAGCCGTACCATCCGACCATGCCGTCTTTTAAAAGCAGACGGCTGTTGCGGCCGACTGTCGCTTCCTGACTGTGACCAAATAGCAATTCAACAGAAGATGTATCCTCATTCATCGCTGCGGATGCCTTAACCGCAGCAAGAACGCTGCCTTCTTCAAGCCGGCGGAGAAATTCTTTATCCGGCGACAAGCCGAGAAAATTTATCGGTGATGGTCCGCCATGCGTATGTGTGGCGCAGATAAGTATGTTACTTTCCGGTATTCCGGTACGCACGGCAATACGTTTCACTGCCGAATCCGCAACGTCCTGAGGCACTATGAGCGCATCAAGAGACACAATGCACACTTTCTGTACCGATTCCAGGATAAGAGCACTGGCTCTGAATTCGCCCTCCCATTTTTTCGGGAAAGCTTGGACACTTCCCCCGAGTTCAGTCATATTATCGTCAGTAAGTTTGATTGAAGCGGCTCCCGCTTTTATAAAAGGTTTATTATCTATCATACTGTTATCAGTTCTGCTTTCTTATTCTGATCTCTGGTTCGTTTCAGATAAATTTTTGTTATTTGCATGTACATTCCCGATGCCATTCAAGAAACTCTTTATTATACCATTTTTCCGGTTCGTTACGCAGCAAAGTCATAGTTTCTTCAACAAACGTCCGGGTGCGGATAGCAAGGATGGTTGCTGAACCAATCCTCGCAGTTTTTACTAATCCGCGTACGATGAAAAGTTCACCCATCGCTCCGCTATTGTAGGATGGCCAGAGACCGCCGGGGACACCAAAGTGTATCAGACGGGAATGAAGAGCATCTCGCCGGGAAGGCTCAGCCCTTGCGAGATATTCCGCAACAAGCCGGGCCTCACAATAGTGCTTCATTGTGCAGACTAACATATCCACACCAATAAAACAATATAGCGCGTTCCATTCATTCAGCCTCCACCAGGGACTTCCGTCACTGAACGCGGTTTCACTCCATGGCGTATGCAGCGGCGCACACTTGTCATGACCTGAGGTCAATTCAAAAGCACGTTGTCCAATCGCGCTTATCGAATGTGAAAAGTTATTACTGCGTACGCTGCGGGGATCCCTGCGGAAACCTTCGGATAGTGCGCCGACCCATGAGGGCGAGGTCCTGACATCGAAATCTTCCGGCCGTTGCGATGTAACATGGTACCAAAGTGTCGGCATGGCGATTGTGCCATGCGGAGCGGCCGCTTCCAGAGCGCCGTCAATAACCGTACGCGGCCCGTCCTCAACCATACCCATACTGCGCAGGGAGCCATGGTAGAAAAGCGTATCCCCCGGTGCTGCGCCTGCCGCGCGAAAACCGTCGGTTACCATCTGTGCATTGACGGGGATTGATGTGCTGTCTTTTTCAGAAAACATTTATTTGTATGATAAGGCGTCAGATCAGAATAGACGAAAACTTCACTGAAATATCAGAGAAAATGCTGTACGAAAAAATCATTGCTAATTATAACAAAGACATCTATAAATAGCAATGTGAAATTTAATTATAAAGTCTATCGATTAAATCAAGACAATTTAAAGTTTTTTCCATAAAATCATTGACGGTATAATAGTACTGATTACTTGCTTCAAATCCAATTCTTGAATCCGTTCTCATTAATTGAAACATTTCTTGACATAATCTGATTTCTTCTAAAAGCACTTTTTTAGCCTTTTCTTTACTCTTATTGTCAAAGCGGTTTCGCAATCTAATAAACACCGTCTGAAGATATGTGGTACGAAAATGACAGAATGCACCGATAGCTGTTCTTTCCAAATCCTCAAATATATTCATTTCCTTGACAGACATATGTTGCCGATTATCTTTTAATATATCTAAACCGATTTTCCATTTTTCAGTTAAAAGTAAAAGCTGATTTTCAAAGATTTCCTCGGAATATATTTGCCGCCAGGCGGTCAGGTCATCATAGGGAAACCCTATCATTGTGGCTTTATAGCCGGTTGGTTTTTCAAAAAGAAGATTTGCTGCAAAATTTACCGGTGAACGATGAGCCGTTTCAAAGTGGAAAGGATATTCTGCAAAAGCAAGACTGAATTGTTTCAGAGCGCGTGAAATGCCTTCTTCAGCGGCGGGGGGGAAATGGCTTTTTATCACATCACCGGGATTTTTACTGATCATCTCGAGATTGATGCCCGGGTATCCGCCTACAGTCCAACTGACCATAAGGCTGTTTACTTTTTCCAACTGAAGGTTGTCCAAATGTTTTTTTACCGTATAGGGAACCGGAATATATGGAACTGCAGAACATTCCCAGGTAGTACTGAGTTGTATTTTGGCTGCGGTTTTAAAGTCTTTTTTTTTTGCTTTTTGCCAGATACTTTGTGCTCTTTTGCCGGGCCCTATCTGAGACATTGTATAATCATACACAATACCTGAAGTACCTCCAATATTCGAAGGCAATTCTCTTTCACTTTCACACATTATATCGATACCTTCCGGAAGCAGATTAATTACTTCATCTATCCAGTCGGGATTCATTGCCCATGTCCAAACTAGAATTCTTGCGGTTGGTTTAACTGAATGAATACCCCTGGTAATAACAGCGTTCACTTCGGCAATAACTTCCTGCGGAGTTCTTTTATCGCATGCAGGACAGTTGGAGACTCCTGAAAATGCCTGTGCATAGCAGTGAGTTACGTTTTCACTCATGGAAATGGTTATCGCTCCCGCGAGTAGTGGAATATTTTGAAAGACAAATGCACAGCTTTCATGCAAATATTTCTGTACAATGTGTGATGAGGTACACATGGCATACACACCCCGGTATTCCCGTTCTGCGCCTTTATATTCAGGATAGTTTTCATAATATTTCAGCGGTAACCCTCTGGGTTCATTTAAATATAAGAAAATACCAATGCCGTATTTTGCCGCCCGTTCTGTTAACAACTTTAAGTTTTTTAGACGCTTTTCATATCCATCTGAAAGTTCTTTAGCTACTGGAAATGGAAAAAGCTGATATAAAATCACCCCAAGCCATACTCCATTGATGCCAGATTGTGCATATTTTTGTAATAAGCCTTCGGGATAAGGATCTGTTTTTTCCAGGTTCAGCAGCACATCACCGGTCGAGGCAAGGTATGAGTAGATAATCCGTAATTCAAAAAAAGATTTATTTATAATTGGGGGGAAGGTATTTTCCTGATTATTAAATCTTTTTACAAAAGCAAACGGCTGTTCCGGCGGAATAGTCATCCGATGAGGAAAATATTTTTCAACCTGTGATTTAATTGTCCTCGTTCTTTCTTCTTGTTCTGAATTTATACTGTAAAAAAATACCGGGCAACACTTCGGTTTATGGGAGCCGAGTTTAATCCATAAAAAATCATCATCTCTCAATGTTTTTTCCAATTGCGCAGCTGTAAAACCAAGAAGATCTAATAGTTGCTCGTAAGGTAAAAGATGCCAATTTGCCCTGATAATGGTGATATAACCCCGAAAGAGCCAATCCTCATTTACATCCGGAGGAACCCGCAAGCCGAGATCATCTGCAACTTTGAAAACAATATCTAAAGTGGTTTGTAAAATTACAGCAATTCTTTCAGGCGGAACTAATCCCCAGTTTCTCCAAAGTACGGTTTGATATTTTGTCGGGAAATGGGGAAATTCAAGTGGTAAGGGGTTGTTGCCGACTGGAAGTTCTGAATGTGTCATAGTTTTTTATTCAAATAAAAAGAAATAAGTTGATAATGGTTCACAGGAAATCAGAATTTTGTTTGATTTAATCGGGTATACCCGGTCAGTAAATAACTCCGTAGCCTGTTTGGTATATTTTTTTGGGATAAAGAGAATACGATTTCCTCCGGTGACTGTATGTATTGCCATTAGATTGTCTGAAAGATAAGTTGCATCAGTGGTATTAGTGTTTGCAATATGGATCCCCGCATTTTGAGCAGCACCCTGAAGTAATTCAGGTAAGATGGCCGGCCAGGAGGAATATATTGATGTCCACCCGGAAAAGCGTTTTATCGAAAGTGCAGGTTCCTTACTGTTTTGATTTCTGGCGATTATTGTTCCTTCCTGAGGTACAAACACAGGGCCAATTTCAAACGATGAAAGGGGAATTACTTTGTTTGCTGACAGATGTTTTAAAAGGCTATCAGAAGTGTCTGTAATAACAATCTCTGGTCTGATTTTTTTTTCAATACATTTTATTGGAATGCCGGTAATTTTGGTTATTCGTTCAACGTTAATTTTTTTACCGTCTAGAATTCCCGGGGCATATTGCCAATATAAAACTCTATTGTCTTTTTTCAGGTATTGATTAATAAATGATTCTTGTTCAGACGTTATGTTGTAAGTATTCAAAAAAACCAGACAACGATAATTAGTAAGTGACTCAAGATCATCAAGAAGAAAAATATCAAACCCTGTTCCGCTGTGATTAAACTTAGGATACTGAAGGGATATAGCGCTATTGTGAATTTGTGAAGCCTGAATTGTATAATACGTTGACCGTTCATCAACTACTACCGCAATAGATGTTGCCGGATCTTGTGTTTGGCTTAATGTGTTTTGTATTCGTAACTCTATTTCTCTGGATTTTGCATACACTGCCATGAGCCTTTTATCTTCGGTTTGCCAGCCGTTGCCTCCGTAGCCATACTCAAGACCTACCCCGCTTATCAAGAAGTTTGCGCACTCACGCTTTATAACTTCTATACTGTCACGGATATTGTAGCACTTTGCAATGGGTTCCGGCGACCTGACAGTCCTCAAATCAAGCTGTGCAAACATTACTTTATTGTGTAGCTGATACGAGCTTTCAGGCGACATAAATCCGGATTCCTGTCCGGGAGAACGATTATCATAGCGCACCATTTGTGTATAAAAGTCAACATGCGGGCTTCTTAAAGCCTTACCGAGAGCGAAGTGCCCGGGTTCATTCCATTGCCCATTTAGAATGTACAGGATATATCCGTAATACGTGCCGCAAAGCAGCCGACCATTACTTTCTTCTTTGACCGTGCGGCTTAGTTCATTTATAGCAGTAAAAACATGCTCAGAAAAAAAATTCCGAAAATCAATAAGTAGTTGATTTCTTTCAGGGCTGATAAATCCAAAAAAATCTTCCTTTTGTCTTTCTTCTTTATCAGGAAGCATTACCTCAGAAAATATTTTATATTTTTTATTATATTTACTGTTAAGGGCAGAGATGTTACCGTATTTTTCCGCTAACCATATATGAAATGCTGTAACAAATGGTGTACTGTAATCAAGATATTTTGGCGGCAAATAGGCTCCCCAATGCTGCCATTCAACACCCAGTCCGTTCTGGGGCATATAACCGATAACCCTGCTGCCGTATGAAGATTGTTGTACATGGCGGATTATTTTCCGTATATTATCTTTTTGTTGATTGAGCCAAACCATGGATGCCCAGCTTGGCAGAGTCCTGAAATTATTTGTGGCGTAAATAGGAAGTAAAATGTTCCCATTTTCGTCTTTGAGTGCTTCTTCCGGATACTTTTTTTGCCATAAAGTCGTATCATAGTTATCATAATCGCCGTACACACCTATTTGGAGGAGCATATACGCAGAAGGATCAACACTGAGGATATTTAAACAAAAGTTATCAATTACAGAAAAATCTATACAATTTTCATTTGTCCATCCCGGACGGTTAAGATTGCCCCAGTATATATGCAATTCATTTTCACGGCAGTTCCCCAGCTTACTTTCAGTTAACGTTCCCAAATTCCCAGTCCAGTGATGTAAAACTTCTTTTTTTTCACCATTCAGCAGCAATACCGGCTTCTTTCCACTGGTATAACAGAATGAAGCAATACTCAGTTTTTCAGGCGGACCAGTCTGGATAGCGGTGTTGCTGATTATCAACTCTCCATTTTTATTTTCAATCCCGGATTGAGTTGTTTTAAAAAAAACACGTTCTGAAGTCATAAAAAAATCAGCAGTTTTACCTCTTGAAAAAATTTTTGGCATTGTGAAATTTGTGTGAAACGTATTTTGAACTTCAGTACTCAACTCACTCAAATCAGCTCGAAATATTGTTGTGATATGGTCTTGGTTGCGCATTTTTAGAAAAAAAGACAGCGCACTGTCTGCCGGATTGAATTTCAGGGAGAATGCGGTTTTTTTCCCGCATGTCACCTCTGCAGGAAATTGAATATCATTGATGTTAACTATCTGTTTTGGGCCGGTATATTCGTGAGGGACTCCAGTCCAGGGATACGCATCCGGAGCCTTGCCATGAGAATACGGAACCTGCCACGTGTTATCATTGAAGGACGGTTTTTCCCATCCTTCAGATAATTTTGCCGAAGTTTTGAAAGACTTGTCACTTTTAATTAATACGTGATCCCCATTGTCCTGCACAATGCCTATTTCACAAAGTAAACCACCCCATGTTGCTCTGTTAAACGTTTCCACTGCGAAAATATTATTCCCGGAGATAAGATACTGCGCGATTTCATATTTATCCATGGCTTTCCAATTACCGGAATTTTTCTGCAGAACCAGTCGCTTTCCGTTTATAAACACACCCGTTACCTCATCATCAGCAGTAATGACTAACATAGCGGTTACCGCTTTTTGCGTCAAAGAAAACATTTTTCTAAAAAAACATGAACCTGTTACATGATCTTGTAAACCCGGCCTGATCCATTCCGACTGCCAGTTGTCCCAGACATGTGACCGGTAGTCGAGTTCGGGTAAGTCTGCGTCGGAAAACACCACATTGTCGATAAATAATTTTTCTTTTCCGTGAAAATTAAATTCTAACATAACAGATGCTGCTGCGGCCAAAGGAGGTATATAAATTTGAGAATTAAATGTTTGAAATTTTTCAGATGAAATGATTTCAACTGATCTCTCAATGATTTTGAATTCTTTATAAAAACTATCCTGAAATGCTATTCTAAAATTTATATCGGTTCCCGCTATACTGTTTTCAAGTAAATAGGCAAAAGAAAAATTATACGGCACAGGAGAATCAAGAAAATCAAAATAAACATCCCAGGCCGCGATATTTCCTTTCCCAATACCGGTTATTTTTAATGCAGTTTCAAGATCGCTTGCTTTTTCCTTTGAATGAAGAAAAATTATTCCGTTACCAGTCATTTTCCAGCCATCGGTCTGTCCTTGAATAATCGGCTCTTCAAAACTTCCGTTTTTAATCAGTCCTCCCGTATTTCCTGTACTTGCGCCGGTTATCATAAAATAGGGGATTTCTATTTCAACATTGTCCTGATAAATAAACGTGATACGCAGCTGCTGTATTATCCCATTCCAATTATTGTTTTTTATTGGAATTGTATAAGTACGAAATGCACTATCTCCGATTAGGGTGAACCTGATGGTATTGGCCTCACTATACCATTCACCTTTTTTCCTGAAATATACTGTGCCATTTCCGCTGACAGGGCATTTTATAGAAAATTTTAACGCGGTGTAGTTTGAAGCTTCAATGTCCTTTTCCGGCGTGTACATGAATGGTGATTTTATACCTGGAACGCAGACTGTTTTACCGATAAAAACTCCGTTTTCAACTCTTGGTTCAATAAAATTATCAATAGTCCAATCATCAAGATCTTCAGATTCCGAAAAAAGCCACGTGCATTGAACCAGGCTTGCCTCCTGTTTAGGGTTTGTCGGCGCAACTGATAATATTAAATCATCAAACCAAACTGAGCCGCTTTTTTTATACAGCCAACAACTTATTTGTATTTTTGAATTGGCTCCGCTATTGAAATCCGCTTTTTTTCTTTTCCATTGCTCAGCGGTATACACCAGCGATGCAAGTTCCCCGGAACTGCCCTTGATCAAAATCCGCGTGAAACCGCCTGTGCCTTGAAGATTGAGAGTGTTAACGAACGCACTGAAGAGATACTGTGTATTTGTAGATACATCTATTGTTTGCTCCACAAACGAGTAACTGTCCGTCTTGGCGTGACTAAGTAATAATGAATTTTTCCCGGATTTTATTACTTTAGAATCTATGACAATGGAATCTTTTTCCCCGCCGGCAGTGCATTTCCAATATTCTGGTTTTTTTTCAGTATCCGTATTTTCAAATCCTGGATTAATTATCAGATTATCACCGAAACAGAGATTAAAAAATAGAAATATACCCGCAACAAATAACTTTTGATTCATATTCGGCCTCCTTGTTTGATTATTACACATAATTATAAGCCATGACTTTATTCAAAACTACTATTATTTTGTAAAAATATTATACTTTTTTGGAAAGTGCGTTACGGAAGGATCTGGGAGAACAGTGCATTGTTTTTTTAAAAACTTTATTAAAAAACGACAAAGTCTGAAACCCGGTGTTATATGCAATATCAATTATTTTAGTATTAGCCGTCAGCATTTTGCATGCTTCCTGGATGCGAATTTCGTTGAGATACTCAAAGAGACGATACCCTGTGTGTTTTTTGAAATTTCTGGATAGTGAATCAGAATTAATTTCATGTCGTGCTGAAATTGTTTTTAATGTTAATTTTTCACGATAATTCTTTGAAATATAATCAGCTGCTCTGAAGATTTTTTCTTCTACCACATCATTAATAATTTGGCGTCCTTTCTCAGGATTTGCGTCAGAGTATCTGTTTAAAAACAGAAGAATTTCGGCTAATTTTAATTTGATAATTTCGATACAACTTTGCTCATTTTTTTTATATTCGGAAAGAATTTGCAGAAATATGTGCCTGATCGTAATTGCATCAATTCCTTTTAATGACAAATAATAAAACCCCAATGTCTTTCCTGAGGCATACCTGGTTATCCCTGTGTGTCTGAGAATTGGTGAATTTTTAACAAGTTTTGCAACTGACCTTATTATATTTTTATTAAATCTCAAAGAAATATTTTTAATATTGCATTCCGGAACCCAGCGGTGCGGTTCGCCGCAGTTTAAGAAATAAATATCTCCTTTTTTAATGTTTTTTTTTTTTTTACTTGTAAGATATTTTCCGGTTCCTTCGAGTATGTAAATAATACTGAAAAAATCGTGTTCAATCCAAGGTGAAACCGTGTTTGTGGTATATTCTCTGATATTTATTTCTGTTTTATCATTCAAATAGGCATTGATAGGTACGTGGATAATTTTATTTTTTTTCATTCAGTGCTTTGTTAAATCATTTACCGAATGTTTTCGTGGTTTTCCGGCAAGTAGAATACCGGCAATGCATTAAACTTCGGTCTTTCGTTTAAAACATGCATATATTACTGCACAAAAGCGGCAGATAGTATTTATATAATCGGAATGTATAGTAAATTTTACTATGAATTATTGATATTTATATAAAAAGATATTTTAAAATACCATTCTCACTGTCCCGCAATATTTATCGCTCAAATCTGAAAATGGAACCACAGAGAGATCAATTTCAAGCAATTTCAACTTAACGCCAAGGCCAAAACTAACCGCGTTATTATATGCGAGTAGGTCAGAGATTGACCTGATAGACATACTGTACGGATCCGTTTTGCCACCCAGACGAAAGGAAAACCGTTTCAACAGAACTACATTGCACCCTGCAGAAACAGTATGATAATATAATTGAGAGTTGCTGTATCTTAGTGACAGCGAAGTATCTGCCACTTTAAGGGATGGCATGAGTATTTTAAAACCACCCTCAAATTCAAGCGGCAGTGACTGGTTTTTTAATGAATAACCGAAGTTTTTAGCCGTTCCGGCTACCCAAAGTCTTCGATTCAAGAAACCCAACGTAATTGAACCATCAAATAATACTGCCGAGTCAACCTCATGGTAAATAGTTTCTCTGGCATAAGAAATTCCCAAACCTCCGGAAAAAATAAAAGGGAGTCTGGAAATAAATTGATTTAGAACAATCGAATATGACAGTCCTCCGAGAAAAGAGCTATAGAGATCGCCGGATGCAAAATCAATTATACCGGTTTCACCAAAATAATAATAAAGTGCTTTGACTCCAAGCATGCCCGGGCCAAGCGTATAGCCGGCGTACACACTTCCGTTAAAAACATCCATTAAGCGCTGATCATAAAACGACCCGCCTATATTCAATCCTCTCCCTAAGAAAAAGCCCGCTGAAGGATTATTCAGAAGTGATGCATTATTCTCAGGAATTAGATCACTGCCTGACAACCCAAGTAGGTATGCATCAGTCGGTTCAGAAAATCCCAGAAATGAGGCTGTGGTATCAGTACAAAACACAGTATTTAGACGAATGAAAAATAATAAAATATAAACGTAAATTATTTTTTTAAACATAAAACATTACTCTTACTGAAATATTATTTTCCCGCAGTTACATATATGGCACACATGCTTTCCTTGGTGCGTGTTCCGTTGATCTCAAGAAAAAGACGGTAGACGCCGCGCCCCAGCGTTTTACCGTTTTCAATTCTGCCGTCAAACGTGAAAACTGATCGGTAATTCTGCGGTGTCGAATCTGTTAATATTTTCAATACTCTGCCGTTAATGTCGGTGAGTATGAGCCGCAACGGTACAAGTTTTTCTTTTTTAACGGTGATATTCATATCCTGTACACCGGGCACAAACGGTACCGGTTCAATAGCGCTGATTAAGAAATTACTGACCGCTGCATCTGTGATAATGGTATACATGCTGCTGTTTGTTCCGCGGTTTCCTGAAGGGTCAAGTGCCAAAACCGTTAATGTTGAGCTGCTTGTAATAGGAAGCTCTGCATTAAGTGCTGCCGCGGTAGATGCGGGCGTTGGAACACTGCCGTCCAGCGTATAGTACAAACCAGTAATGCCGAAAAGATCTGAAGCGCTAATTTTTACAGTAATGGCATTACGTTCAGCCGCATTGGTAATGGAAAAGTGTACTATCGGCGGCGTATTATCGTTGGAGTACACACGGCAGTGATTGGTTAATTGATAACCAGATGTATCAATCAACATTACTCTCACATTTACCAATCCATCTGGTGCTGCTGAAGTATTGATAACAGCAGAAAAATTACTGGCGTTTGTCGTTGCCATTACCCATCCCCCGCCAGGTTCTAAAATGACCTGTACGTTGGAAAGTACGTTAATATCGCCGCTGCAGTATCCATTCACATTAATCAATCCTGATATAAAATCGCTGCCGGGTGAGGTGATAACGGCAGTCAGACCTGAGCCGGGTATTGCTGAGGCTGTTTCAGAATATGGTCCTGTACCGTTGGTATTGGCTGCACTGACACGGAAATCGTAAGAGATGCCATTACTCAGGTATGTAACAATAGTGTTTGTATCCGTAATATTTGTAAATGTGACCCAAACTGAATCAGTGCTGGTTTTATAATCGACTGAGTAATTAGTGATTGCTGCACCTCCATTCGTAGCCGGCACCATCCAGGAAAGTAATACTTTTGTATGACCTCCGACCGCCGAAAGTGCGCCCGGCGCATCCGGCGGCATTACAGCGTTGGTTACATAGTTTGTCCAGTTGTATTGATAACTCAAACCAACACTATTGCTCACTATCAGACGAAGGGACAGTGCTCCATCTGGAAAATCTGCACTGTTAACAGAGAATTCAAAATCAGGCACTGTATTTGTGGAAGCAAAATGACCTCCGTTTGTGTACAGCACTGTCAATGCGACATCTGACCAGTTTTCACAATTCGTTCCCCGCCAGACAATTGGTCCGCGGATGAGTTTGCCTTGAGTGTAATTTGTTACCGCACCATACGGAAGGCTATTATCAATAATATTTGTCTGCGTATACCAATTGGTTTTATAGTTGGATGATACTGCCATGAATGAAAATGAATTCGCCCCCTCATTCAGCATAGTTGAATTGAAGTTCGTTGCCCAGTCGGTATTATTCGTAATAAGTGCGCAGGCTTCACCATTGACGGACAAGTACACAGCCGGCGGATCGATCGCGCTATTGATATTCGTTGCATAACCCTTAAAAGGAAGAATACCTGTATTAGTGGAGTAATGAACAATCAAAGTATTTGTCTGCGCAATTAAAGGGAGGCTATTGTTGACAGAAAAAGACAATGGCGTACTTCTTCTGAAGAGACCGGCATTGTTTGAGGAAAGCAAAGTGATAAAATACGGGCCGTCAGTAACTGAACTGCTATCCCATATGCAGGTGACCTCACCACTGTTCTGCACACCGTAGAGGTTGGTGATCGCGCCGGCGGTATTGGTGATAGTGAACCAGGCTGCGTTTACTCCGGACTGCTCATCAGAATTGGTGCCCCGAAGAGTAAAAATATCAGCTACGATTTGTCCAGCGATGACATTAGTCAATGCCGCATTTGGTGCGGTCAGATCTATAAAATTAGTTTGTATGATTGTTTTGAGTCCGTTGTATTGATTACTGACTGTGATATAGAATACATTGGTAACAGGGAAGGTATCAACGGTAAGATTAGTGACCCAGTTACTGGTAGTGCCTCCGGCAAGACTGAATACACCTGTTGCATTAGTACCAAACCGGATGCCGCTGATCTGACCAACCGTATTACTGGCCCAGCCGCTGAAACTTACCGGCGAATTGGTTATCCATGACAGAGGGCTTGGATTAGTGATTCCTGCGGTAATAACTGAGTTCGTGATATAGTTTGTCCATGTTGCTGTATAACTAAGCCCGACACTGTTACTCACTCTGAGACTCAACAACTGAGGACCGTCGCCCATAAGTAGAGTGTCTATTGTGAACTCAAATGTCGGCGATGTATTCGTTACCGCATATACAGCGCCATTAGTGTACAATATATTTACGGTGATTGTTGACCAATTCTCACAGTTTGTTCCGGCATACGTTATACTATTTGAACACACAGAACCTTGTATATAATTGGTCGATGATCCGAATGGCACACTGTTGTCAATAATGTTTGTCTGATACTGGATATTTGTTGTATTATTCGGCGAAACTCCAATAAATGCAAAAACATTAGTACCGTCGGTTAATGGCGTTGAGGACATGTTTGATACCCAGGTGGTGCCGGTTGTTATCAAAGCAGGGTCACCGCCATTAATAGCCAGGTATACTGAAGACGGATTATACATGCTGGTCACATTTGTGACATATCCGGCAAATGACAGGGTACCGCTATTGGTGCCTGCCTGCGGAATCAGAATATTTGTCTGGGCGATAAATAATACATCGGGAGGAGGATAGACAACGTTGTTACTCGCATAACCTGCATCGTGTCTGGTAGAATTCGGTGTATTAAGAAAACCGACTTCATTATAATTTATATAACCATCAACAAAGTCATAATAAAGATATGTAAGAGTGTTTGTCCAGAAAAGATTTGAGTAGATCAGGTGGCCGCTGGTATCGGAAGCTTTTTCATAAATACCGCACGAGTTAGTCCCTGCGCCGATAAACGAGCAGTTAGAAATCATTACCGGCAATGCTGAACCTGTAATGTTATCCAGAACAATTGCTCCGTTTGTTGCAGCACTTACATTACTGAGGAAGGTACTGTTTTCAATGAAAACGCTGTCTCCGCTTACAATGTTCAGACCACCGCAATATCCAGACGCAGTATTTTCTTTTAATAATGCATTTGACATGTGAAAATTTGTACAATTGTATAAACAAACACCCGCGCCGAGAATTGATGTATTATTCGAAATTACCCCGCTCACTTTATTATCATGGCTTGTGGTAATAAAGATACCTCCGCCTGCACCTGTTCCTGCTGATGCAGAATTATCTGATACGACGGAGTCAATTACGTTACTGCATCCTGAATTTATATATATTCCTCCGCCGTTCGTGGAATTATTTTTATTAACTGTTCCCGTTAAGGTGTTGTTTGTACACACATTTAAATAAATTCCACCGCCGTAGTTAGCAGTGTTGTTGCTGGCAATTGCCCCGCTAAATAAATTACTCCTGCTTGCTTGTAAATATACTCCGCCCCCGACTCCACTCTTATTGTTAACAAAAAATCCAGATATCGTATTTTGCAGACAGTCAATCATATGCAGCCCTCCGCCGGAGCCCGACGTGTTTTCTGTAAAAACTCCGTTTAAAATATTATATTTACTTTGAGATCCAAAAGAAATACCGCCGCCTAAGTTAACTGCAGAGTTTTTTGTAAATTTTCCGCAAAAAGTATTTGAGGTGACCTGATAACAATATATTCCAGCGCCGCTAATCGCAGTGTTATTCGATATCAATCCATTAAATAGGTTCATGCCGCTTAGATAAAGTGAAATGCCGCCGCCAACCACGGCAGAATTATTATTGACCACTGCAGCAGATATTTCATTAGAACTGCCATACCAAAGTCCGAATCCGCCCCCAAGAAGACTGCAGTAATTCTTTATAATAGTACCCCGGATTACATTACTGGATCCGTAATAACTATACATGCCGCCGCCGTTGTACTTAGAACGGTTATTAGTGAATACTGCGTCTATTATATTATTATCGCTATAAAGAAGACTCAGTCCACCGCCGTTTGTTGCATAATTATTGCTGAAAATACAATTGCTGATACAGGAATTGTATACGCGAAAAAGACTTGCGCCGCCGCCGTTGGAAAACATGTTTGTGCCGCCGGTAACCGCGAATCCGTCAAGTTTAATATTTGTAAGATACTGCATCACCATAACGGTATTTGTACCTGCGGCGCCTCCATCCAGAATGGTGTATCCGCTCTGTGATGTAAAAGTCAAATCATACCCGCCGCGCAGGGTTAAATTTGTCTTTGCATGAATAACAACACCATTGGTTAATTCTAATAGATTAAGGCCTGCTCCGCGGGTAAGTGTAACCGCCTGAATCCGTATTTCATGACCTTCTGCTGCGGCATCAACAGCTGTTTGTAAATCGGAATAACCTGCACCCCCCATCGTGATATTTGTAATAGGTGCTGCATAAATAAATTGCAGTACGCAAAGAAGGAAATAAACAATGGGAACGCTTTTACAAGGCATTTTTTTTTTATTTAAAACAAGTTTCATTGCAGTCTTCTTCTGTTTTTCCATTTTATTTTTTTTTCATTACTGCTGTTTCACATTTTCAATTTTTATGTTTAACAACTTCATCGTCATAATCTTAAGTAAAATCTCCATAAACTGAATACACAATGATAGAACATCTAAAAAAAATGCGAATTTTTAAGATCGATACTATATTACATCCTTTTTTATAAAATCTTCTTTGCACACCACTGCTTCGTATGGAAGTATAATTCAAATATTTTTAAAATGCAATGGAATTTCTTCGAATTTATATGGAAAATATTCGGATTTTTTTAAAAGTAAGCAAACATTGCCGAGCCATAGTTATCAAACGCTTCTAAAATAGTTTGTAGTCTGATTTCTTCCAGTCGCCTTCTCAATCAAAAAAATTTCAGATATCACCGACAAGGCTGCCGCGAGGTAATTTTAATTTTATTGAAATTATTGGGGATGGATGTTATTATTTTGTGCTATTTAGATTTTTGAAAGGACTATCCGTCCTATTCGTGAGATTGGCATCGTGTTTGACACGTAACATATAATAATTTTCGACGGAGCATACAATGAACGCACTGAGAGAAATCAGACGAACCGATGAAGAAACCCTGACGATTGCAATACCGGAAGAGTTCCGTCATCACGATCTTGAAATCATCGTATTTCCTCTCAAGCAGGAAGGCGATACGGCAAATCATCGTTCCCACGAGCGCATATTTCAGCTGGTACAACTGTCAAAAAATGCTTTACCCGAAAACTACCGGTTCAGTCGTGAGGAAGTGAATGAGCGATAGAATTTTTCTTGATACAAATCTTCTGGTCTATGCGGTAACATCCGATCCCAGAAAGAAAATTGTCGAAAACCTTGAGATCGGTACTTTTTCAGCAATACAATTATTCATATAACGATTCTCTCATCACTGCTTCGACACAACTTACTGACTGCGGCCAGCTTTACATTGAAGATATTCAGCATGACCAGATGATTGATGAACGCCTGCAGATTTTTAATCCTTTTATAGCCGGTTTATGAAATTAGCATCATATCTAAACCAACGATTATCAGAAAACGCGACCAAATAGCACATAAACACAATATAAGTATGTATCAAACATTGGTGTTGTGAGCCAATGGATACCCATGCAAGCATTAGGGCTGAATAGTTACAAAATATTGGGAATTTAAAATGTACTTGAAAAAATTTCGCAACGGCATTAACATTTTCCGTTATCAACGCAAGAAATCGGTCTACTCGATAGTTGTTTGTGTGCCTGCGTCTTTCTCCTGCTGAAGGTACGTTGTTGCGGTTGTATTAGAGCAGCTTTGTTATTTTTTCATTATTTTGAATACCGTTGATTCCGCCGGTTCAAGCGAGACGCGAAAAGTGTTTACATTGTCTTTTCGCACAAATGGAACTTTCATCGATCGTTGTAATCCCTCATCGGAAATAGTTACACATGGTCCGGAAAAATAAACTTCGCTTTCAGCATGATTGGTTAATGACCAATTTAATACGTAAAGATAATAGGCGTTTGCACTTTCTCTCAAACATAGTTCGAGAGAATGTTCAGGCGTCCCTACCTTTCGATGAGTACCTGTAGTCAAAATATCAATCGTTTTACTTTCAGCCTGTTGCCAGGAAGTTGCCGAACTGAACACATACATCGTTCCTTTTTCTACGTTTGCCCGGTACAAATTGAGATTGCCGTTTTTAAATATAGGCGTTTCATCTGCAAGGTTCCATTGATCGGAAACCATTTTCCATTTTCCTTTTGGAAAAGCGCATTGCACAAGGCTGTTTTCTGCCGGGAGTCCAAGTTCATTGTATACTCCGACGGGAGTATATGCGAGAATCGTTCCCCCTTTTCTAATCCATGATTCCAATATGCTGTTCATTTCTTTGCTCATACACACGCCGTTTGGTATCACGACCGTCTGAACACCCTCAAGCGACTGTTTTTTCTCCAGTAGCCATTTCTCATAATACGTGCCATAGTGCCAACCGTCTTTTTCGAGTCGTATAGCAATATTTTTCATAAGCTCTCGTGTGACATTTGCCGGATACGCGTTGTAAAACGACGCTTCGCTTTCAATGAGGACAATATCCGGGGTGACGGTCGGATAGGTAAGTGCCGGAACGCCAAACCTCTGGCTACGGTCAATGAGCACTCTGACAAACGGCGCATGGTAATGGTACACCAGGTAGCCAAGTCTGACGTCGGACAAGGTAACTGTATACTGATAGTTCTGAGGCCCGTTCCACGCCATAGCCATAAAAATATTTGGTGTTGCACCACCCCATATAGTTTGCATGAAGCATTCTCTAATTCCATGAAGTTTCATCCGATCCAATTCAAACATGACATCCAGCCCCTGAGTAATTGCCCATTCCTGAGAGCCCCAGCCCTTTTTGCTCGCTTCAGCCAGGTTGTTTGCCCACCTCTGATAAATACGTTTATCCCATTTTTCATAAGTGTGATGTAGCTGGAGATCAAAAGTTTCGGTCAAACGTGGTATATCAAGAAGGGCTCCGAATGTATTTTTGTGATTAAATGCAGTGGTTAATTTTGAACCGTAGCCGTTCGAAAGTGATTGTATGCAGGGAACGAGAAATTTTTCGACATACACCCGGCATTTATATTTTTGAAATTCATACTGCAGCGGATTTGGTTTACCCCTCGTCATCGGAGGAACAACTGATTCAAATGATTGGTATGCCATGTTCCATGCGACGTTCATTGTCTTTATGTCACCATATTTTTGCATGAGCATTGTTTGAAATGCCCGAATTGCGCTTGGATTGTGCCCCGGTTCTTGCCCGTCTTGAAGTTCCAGATATGCTTCACCTCCGAAAAGCACAAACGGATAGGATAAGACATCACTCAGTTTTAGTAATTCACGTCCGACAGCCACGAAATGGTCTTTCTGAAGGCGCTGGACTTTTTCATTCCAGAAATTTAATTGCACCGCTTTTGTTCCTTTGTATACCCATTCCAATCTCTTGGGAAATGCAGAACCATCGTTTCGGCAAAAATATATATCCTGATCAGAACTGTTATTCGCGTACCACCAATTGGGTGCCGATTGCATACACCAGTGACAACCTGTCTGTAAGAAGGGAATGACGGAAAATTGTTTTTCGTAGGCATGCCTTTTTTGATTATTTTTTACTTCATCAATTTTTTCGTTGACATATTTTTGATCAATGAATTTACCGTCTTCTATTTCATACTTGCCATAAAAACTGAGAGAAAAATTATCCAAACTATAAGGCCAGAATCCGAGCGGTTTTGCAAATTCCGGATTTCGCACCGTGGTATGAAAATAAAATCCTTCCTGATTTCCATATTCCCACATCCGACGTTCGGGATTCCATTGCGGAGGATTTTTCGGAAGTGGCCCAGGGCATGCTATGACTTCTTTTCTCACTATGGCATCGACAGGAATCAGACTTAAGGCGCGATCCAACAGAATCTCCGTTTTCGCTACTTCAGCAACGAATGTACGGGCGGCCGGTTTGTGTTTTTCATTCAGCGTCTTTTTGCTGCTCGTGTTGATGTATGCCGAGGCAAAAGCCTGGTAAGCTATTTCCTGACATTTCTCTACGATTGTCGATTGAGAGGAAATTTCGCGAATTGCTTTCTCCAACTCCGCTCCGGAATATCCACCGCTCTTCATGTAAAAGAGGCTGCGCGAAAGCATGTTCAGTCGTTCGCCGATAAAAGCTGCCCGGACGGTTGTCTCATTATACTCGGTTCCTGCACGATAAAATTCCGGCTCACCGTCACCGTCAAGGTATTTTGCCGCCTTTGGCGACATGAAGTTGTTATTGTATACTTTGAGATTTCTCAAACTCCATTCCTTCAGCCGAAACGGATCGCGTCTTGGAACAAAATTGAGGTTCAGTAAATTCCGGGCAGAAAACTGTATCTTTCTGCCGTTGACGCTCTCAGTACCTATCGGTCCGAAAATGATAATATTATCTATAAGCACCGAACAATTTTTTTCAATGGCAAAATGTAATCCGGTCGCGGGATTTTTCGTTTTATATTCTGTCCCTCCTCCGAGTGAAACGTAGTCGCCCTGCTGCACATCACCAAGAGCATATCCATGACTTCCCACAGCCTCCTTGTATAGATCAAGGATTGCATAATTCCGTACTATTCCGCTCTGCGAATCGAAATGCATCCGCAAGGTATACCATCGTCCCGCGACAAGGCTGAATTTTGTGGGAAGGTACCGGCGGCGATATTCGATAGTGTTGAGTAGCGGATTGAGACCGGATGCTCCCTCCGAAAACAGTTCACCGTTTCCGTTGACGATCAATGAGGCAAGTTCAGTGCCTGAATTATCACACAAGGATATTGCAATCGTCCCGTGCCGGAGAATCAAGAGATCAAATTCGACAATCCCCGACGGCATTGCCGGGAAATCCTTTGTCGCGGCGAGCGACGTCTTTGATCCCGCACTTCCACCGTCAAGTTTCAGGCACTTGTCGCCAATTACCTTCGTTTCTCCTTGATCATCGGTATAATCATAATTGTCATAGGCGATTACCCGCCCGCTATAGTATTTTGCATCTGTTTTCATGGAACGGGGCAGCATCTGCACGGCTTCATTCTCAAATGTCAGACAATTGGTGTACGAAACCTGGAGGTCGTTTTCAATTCTGGTGGTTTTTATCAGGCCTTTTGTTACTTCAATGTCATCGAACCAGACATCGCCGGTCGAAAGGTGCAAGTACAATTGGAGTGCTACCGTGCTTTCTGAACCGGAATTGAAGGTCATAGTAACTTTCTTCCAGGAAAAGGTACCGGTGCAGGTATCAGAGGGCTTGATCCCGCGACCATCGGTTTTAACAATTATCAGTCTTGCTCCCACTCCTCCCTTCCCGGGAACAATATTTGCGCCTTTGATCCAGAACGTCACCGTATAATCAGTTTCCGGCTCCACCAGAATATTCTGTTTAAAAAAACTGAAACTGTCGGCATTGACATGAGAAATTCTTCCCGACGATTTTCCTGCGTGGTATTCGCTGAAATCAACCGTTGTAGCGGATACTTCTGATTTTGCCGGACTCATTACCCAGTCGGCGAGCGGATCTCCCGGTATCTGCTCAATACCCGGATTTCTGACGAGATTGTCCTGTGATACATTCATCGTCGATTTCTTGTTTTCGGGAGTTTGCGGTGCGGCAGATGTCCCCTTTTTCATTTCAACATCATCGAACCAGACATCGCCGGTCGAGAGATGCAGATATAGTTGGAGAATTACCGTACCTTCCGAACCGGAATTGAAGGTCATTGAAACCTTCTTCCAGGCAAAAGTCCCGGTGCAGGCATCAGAGGGTTTGATTCCACGACCATCGGTTTTCCCGATTAACAATCGTACTCCCATTCCCCCTTTCCCCGGAACTATATCCGAACCTTTGACCCAGAATGTAACCGTATAATCAGTTTCCGGCTCCACCAGAATATTCTGTTTAAAAAAACTGAAACTGTCAGCATTACCGTGAGAAATTTTCCCGGACGATTTTCCTGAATGGTATTCACTGAAATCAACCGTGGTGGCGGACACTTCTGATTTTGCCGGACTCATTATCCAGTCAGCGAGAGGATCTCCCGGGATCTGTTCAATACCCGGATTTCTGACGAGATTTTCTTGCTCCGCAATCATCGTCGATTTTTTGTTTTCGGAAGATTGTAATATGCCCGGTGCTCCTTTTTTTATTTCAACGTCATCGTACCAGACATCTCCTGTCGAGAGGTGCAGATATAGAAGGAGAGTTACTACTTTTTCCGAACCAGAATTGAAGGTCATGGAACCTTTTTTCCAGGGAAAGTTCCCGGTACAGGCATCAGAGGGCTTGATCCCGCGACCATCAGTTTTCCCGATTAACAGTCGTGCTCCCATTCCTCCCTTTCCCGGAATGATATCGGAACCTTTGACCCAGAATGATACCGTATACTCAGTATCAGGTTCTACTTGAATTTTTTGTGCTATAGTGCTATAACTGCTTGAGTCGCGATGAGATATTTTGACGGCATATGTTCCCGAATGTTTATTGTTAGAATCAAGTGTTATGGGTGAATCTTCCTGCTTTGCCCCAAGTAAAACCCACTGCGCCACGATACCATCAGTAGCATTTTCAAAACCCGGATTTTGTACACGACCCTCCGTGTTGTCTGCCCACATGAAATGCATCGATAGGCTTGTTACGATGAAAAAACAGAGAACCTTTCGTATCGTTATTGTTGTCCTCAGATCAACCGTCAGTGCTATGTTTCTCATTTCTGCATTAATAAAATCACTTATTTTTAAGATCATTTAGTACTCCATTTAAAATTTAATTTTTTTGTCATTACATATGTTTTAACATTTTTCGCACTATTATTTGTAGACTTCCGAAAATTTCATCTTTATCTTTAAAACCTTACTCTATGTTTGCATCTTTTGCTACTTACGCGTATCATTTCAAAGAGCTATGTTTTAACATATCGATTGCTTTGGGACACAAGGTCATGATAGCGAAATATTTTTATGCCCGACATGGTTAATAGTGATTCACTAATGTTATTTTTGTTTCTATGCTTTAATTCAAAGTTTTTCTTTTTAATTGATTTATCAACCAATATTTGTTGATTAAGTATAATTCATATATTTTTAAAATACAATGGATTTTCTTCGAATTTATATGGAAAAAATTCGAATTTTATAAAAAAGTAATATTTTTTAATCCTATTGATGCATAGGTAGAACATGGATTGCATCTCCATGCGGACTCCATTGTCTGCCACACTTTCGGTTTCGCACCTAACTGCTCCCTGAATTATGATGTCCTAAATACTATTCCAACGAAAGGGGAAATAGGTTGTTTCTTTTTAAATCGGTGCGAGTAGGTGCAGCATGTTAGGTAATTATTTCGTATGAGCCCAGATTCTGGTTATTAAAAAATGTTTTAATATCAAGAGGCTCTTGTATTGAATGGTTATCCTTTAGGGTGCGCAGATAAACTGTTCGATTACGGCCTTTTTCTTTCGCCATAGATAAAGCCATATCACTCAGGTTGATTGATTGTTCAAAAGTAAATATTATCATATTATTGTTCAAAATTGGAAAAGATACGCATCCTATCGAGATTGTAACAGAAAGAGTGCGACCATCGCTTAATGTAAAAGTCGCATTAGCAACAGCGTCTTTAAGTTTTTTAGAAAATATCGGTAAATAATCTTTTTTTGTATCACTTAGGATGATCAAAAATTCTTCACCACCCCATCTGATAATAACATCATCAAAACGAATATTGTCTCGAAATATTTTGGACAATTCTACCAATATTCTATCTCCTGCATCATGACCATATTCATCATTGATTTTTTTAAAAAAATCAATATCGACCAGATAAATTCCCATTATTTTTTCATCAATATGAGGATTGCGTTTTTTAGCACAATCAAGGGTTTTCATCAAAACAAAATTATTAACACTTTCAAAAAAGATATCTTTAACATAACGCCTATTATGTAAACCGGTCAAGGGATCTGTCATAGACAACTCCGTTAGACGTTCATTCATCTCAGATAATCTTTTTTCATTTTCCTTTAAAAGAGTAATATCCTTAAGCAAAACCAATTTGCCTATAAAAATATGAGAATCAAAAAGCGAATTTTGCGTAATTAAAAAAGCAGTCTTCTTTCCAGATTGATCAATTAAAATAATCTCTACATTTTGAAAATCATTATCATAAGTATAGTTATCGCCTAGTATTTGTTTTAGCTTTCTGCCCTTAACTTCACCCCAAAAAGTCAAACAGGCCTGATTATATTTTTGGATATAACCCTGATGATCAAGTATGAAAATCTGTTCATTAACATGACGGAAAATGGCTTCAGCGCTCTTTAAAATATCAACTGAAAATAATTTATACTTGGCAATGGCCATAAAAAAAAATAAAGTTTGAAAAACTGACATAGATGAACTCAGGTCCGGCAAATACCCATTAAGTAAAATTCGATTTATCAGAACGTTGTAAAATAAAATTAAAAAAAAGGAAATGCTTGTTCCGCAAAATAGTATTATTAATTGCTTACGCACTGCTTTACTATGTTCATTTCTCCAAACATTTAATAAAACAAATAAAGCGTAACTACCGACTAAAAATAAATGGATTATAACAAAAAAATACCAATCGCCAGTAATTGAAAACATCCCCCAGGGAAAAGACTGCAGATTCCGCTCCAAACCCCCACCTGATTCCGCGCTAATCCCCCACTCAATTCCGGGCTAATCCCCCACCTGATTCCGCGCTAAAGTCCCCACCTGACTGGGATTACCCGATCATATTT
>Ga0180008_1000335_pt1 | contig 43509 bp, 66 predicted proteins | sample MM_PW_MetaG_FD_121121 | JGI IMG/M metagenome (GOLD analysis project Ga0180008, IMG submission 121121) | Groundwater microbial communities from the Aspo Hard Rock Laboratory (HRL) deep subsurface site, Sweden - MM_PW_MetaG | ecosystem: Environmental > Aquatic > Deep subsurface > Groundwater... | reverse complement strand
TGCAGGGAGCGATGCTCGGTCTTTCATTAAAATTCCTCTCTTTTAAAATCTGAACAATAAAAAGTTTCATCATCAGATAAATGGTTTATTTCACAATATCGTAATTCTTTGTTAAAATACTCACAGTTCTCACAGCAAACACCAAGTTGCTCGGCGATTTCGGGGAAGGTGAACGAATAAGTCCCAAAAGAGTCTGGACTTATTTCTATAATTACAGCAATCGTACTATTCCCACAATCTTTAATTTTATGTTTCATTTTCTTCCTTTCGTTTAAAATCTGCACAGTAAAAAATGTCAAATTCATTGGACATTATCACTATTGCATTATTACAATATCGGAGACGTTCACAATTCTCACAGCAAATACCGAGTTGCTTAGCGAGTTCGAGGAAGGTCTTAAACTTATATCCTTCACCCTGACAATCGGGGCAATCAACCCATGTCGGCATACAATTTCCACCTATACAATCTTGTAATTTTCCACCTTCTCCCTGACATTTTCCACACCATACTTTAATTTTATCTGGCATTATTCTCCTTTATTTTATAGGTTGCCGCAAATCATATAACCTAAATTCATATCCTAATATATTTTTAAATCGTAACTTACGAAATCCATCAATCCAAGAATAATCGTCTATTAACTCTTCAAAAGTATTAAATCCTTCTGATTTTATTACTTCTTCTGTCATAGTTTCACATTTAATCCCACAAACATTTCTAAATATATGTTCTTGATATATAACTATTGTATGATTTTCAAACGGAAATTTAGGATGGTGTATGCCATTTTTTATTATATCAGTGTTTATCTTTCTAATAGATGTCCACTTCTTGCCCTCTTTAATTTTCTGTAATTCGGCTTTGGTGAATGGCATAATAGATTTACCTATACTCAAATCAATTTGATATATACACGGTAAACAATGATAAAAAATCTTATCTTCTATAATAAACTTATTTTTGATTTTATGATAATGAGTATATTCACTTGATACTAAAGCAATTTTATCGCCACATTTAGGACAAATAATTTTACTCATTTAGTCCTCCTTTCTAAAATTCCCATTATAACTATAATAACAATTAGACTAATAATAGTCAGTATTGGATGTTGCAATATAAAACCTACAAACAAATCTATATATTTCATACTCTCACCTCATTTGTTTAAAATTTTCTGTAATTCCTTTTTATTTTTTTCACACACATTATCCCCAAACTTTAGTTTCCACCCTTTCTGTATCTCATCGCAATCCACCATCGCAATTTCTTCTTCAGTTATTTCTTTCATTTATTCCTCCGTGTGATTTTACCTGTTTTAGGATAATACCAGAACTTCTGGTCACAGTTACCCATACATATTGCGTTTATTTTTTTATCCATAAAGTTTAATTCACATTTGTAATTAATTAAAATATTTGGTAATATTTTTATAACATCATATCCACATTTCGGGCATTTCGCTAATTTCGGCATCTTATTTTTCCTCACTTTCTAATTCTTTCAAAATTAAATGAAAATTAGAGGGTTCTTTAATATTTTTACGAATAAGATATTTGTATAATTTTTTATTTGAACAGGTAATATTATAAGTAATTTTAGGGGCTAATTTTGCGGTTTCAATAATATCAAAATACTCTCTAATTTGGTCAATTTTAAAAGACAATACTTTATTCATCTTTACATTCTTTCTATTTAAATTTAACAAGCGGGAGGTTCTCTGACGATACTCCCCTATTCCAGAGATATTTCAGATAGTCTTAAATTCTTTAATTATTTATCATAAAGTCAAATATTATTTTAAATTATTTTCCATTATATTATCTACCATTAAAAATAAACTTTTCACATCCCCACTTTCCGCTTCGAGCACTCTATCAAACTTATAGTCATCCAAATCAACTTCAGACGGATGGTCAGCGGGACGGTCAGGGGAGATGTATGGGACTTTCTTATATTTATATTTCTTATGTTTTGTATTTAAAAATTCCTTAAATTTATCATATCTCCTCACGTCCCAAACTTCACCACCAAAGCCCTTTATCATTTCGGCTTCGTTGAGAAAGCGGACATCGGGGATGACGATACTTGCCAAGTATTTTATGCAACCAAGTTGATGGATTTTCTCTTTAAGTTTCTTCACCCAATAATCCAGGTCTTGTTTTTTTCTGAAATTCCACCACCATCGTAATAATATGGGGTCTTCTTTTTCGGTCATACCATTATAATGATTATTATTCCCCAACAGTTTATCAATTATTGGGACTTGTTTTATATTAAAATCGTATCTATGTTTGTTTGAATATATACCAATCATATCCTTTAATCTTGAATTTGCTTTAGACTCATAACGATACATTCTACAATTCCGACACTCCTCATACAGAGCATCCGAGAATTTTAAAATAAATCCATACTTATCTTGCAAATACGTTGCTACAGTATTTTTGCCGTGCCGTGCTTTACCTGAAATTCCAATAATTGACATCTTAAATTCTCCTATATATTTAAATATAATTGCATTGGTTTTTCTAATTTATACCATTTAATAATTTTATTTTTATATGATTCCCATTACAAGGAAGGACACAAATCATTTCACTTGAATATATTTTAAGTTCATTTTCATCTTTACTATGAAGTACACTTATAAATTTTTCATCGCAAGTTTTATTAAATTTATCTTTCAATAAAAACCTTATCCTTGAATTATTAGGTAAATTTATCTTATCCGCCCCTTCGCTAATAAAAACATTTGTAATTCCATCTTTAGTAAATTGCAATTGTTCTTTATAGTATTTTTCATTTTCCTTTAATAAATAGTCAAGATTTTTTATTTTTTCTTGAGCCCATTTAGGCAATTTATTTATGTTTCCTCTATTCATAATTTCACCTATTTGTTAATGATTTTATTTATCATTTGCTTTATTTCCGCAGGCATCGGGATATTGTCGGTTAATCCATCCACCATTGTTCTGAACCCTCATCAGTATCAGCGACAGGACTTTCTTCTACAAACCTTAAACTGTCTTTTAAAAATAGACAGTTCTTAAATACCTTTTTCCCTCGCCGATTTTTATTAATCGATACTTTTATTATATCAATTTTTTCAGGATTTAGGTCTTTATATCTGCCTGCAAACTTTTTATCAAGTTCTTCTTTGGAATATTTATACAATAATATTGCTATATCAGTATCATTTTCAATAGAACCCGAATCCTTTAAATCAAATAAATTTGGTTCTTGACCACGTTTTTGGGATTCCCTTGAAATCTGCGATAAAACAAAAATCGGAACTTTAATTTCCATTGCAAGCAATTTTAATTGTCTTGATATATGAGTTATCCTTTCATATATACTTTTAGATGGATGTTCTATAATTTGAAGATAATCAATAAATAATAACCTTGCCCCTCTTTTAACCATCTCTTTAGCAATAAACTTTATTTTATTTAGTCCATAACCACCACAATTATAAAACCCTTTCATCGAACCTAACCTTGTAATTATCTTTATCATATCACCACTTGAACTATAATCTCCACCACTTATTTTCATTAATTGTTCTAATAATTCTTCTTCGTTTTCTTCAAGTGATATAATACCTGGAATATTTCCACGTTCCATATTTTTATGATAAATATTTAATGCAAAAGTAGTTTTACCCACAGAAGTATATGCACCTATAATAATGATGTTCCCATACGATATTTTAATATTATTGTCAAGTTGATTTAATCCAAAAACAATTTTATATTGTATATCTTCTTGTTTATTAATATTATCAATTCTATCCATTAACCTTAAACAACCCTCTTCAATAGTTTTTGTCTCACTGCTTTGCTCACCAATTATTATTGGAGTCAATCGACTGTCTATCCCTGCAAGAATTTCTCTATGGTCTTTCTTTTCAGAATAAGCCTCATCAAAAATATATTGAGATATTTTTAATAACTCCCGAAGATAATGTTTTTCTTTAAGTATTTTTGCGTGAAATTCTACATTCGCCGAAGTTGTTACCCTGTCTATACATTCAGTTAAGTAATAATTACCACCTATTTCATTCAACAAGTCCTGCTTTTTTAATTCATTAGATACCGTTATTACATCAATAACTTCATTTTTTTCAAAAAGTAAAAGCATCACAGAAAATATTTTTCCGTGAGATTCCTTAAAGAAACAAGATTCATCAATAATCCCTATTACCTTATCAATAGCATTACCGCTTTGCATAAGAGCACCCAAAACCGCCATTTCAGTTTCTAATGCCTGCGGAGGAAGTTTTATATTATCATTCATTATATTTCCTTTATATCAGTATCAATATATTCATATTGTTTTATTAATTCACAAGGTTTAGGAAAAAACCTATTTGTTCTAATATGTTTATTAGCCATTTCAGTTACTTCTTCAATTGAAATATCTGTTAATACCTCCCAATATATATCTATAAATTCTTTAGATACTTTTTCTTTATAAACTATTGATAATTTCTTCATTACCGCCTTAAATTGTTCTTTATCTTGTTCTATCATTACAATTCTCCTTTGTTTTTATTTTTTTCCCCAATCATCTATTTCTGATGTTTTAAATCCTTTATCGCCCAATTTAGAAGACCGCCCCCCAGAAATAAGTTTATGAATTACACTGCTGAAAATTCCAATACTATATCCTGCATCTAAAATAAATTTATCTTGACTCATAAAAAATAAATCACGCAGGGCAGTTAACTCATCAAGAGAATATGTCTGTAATAAACCTTTAATGATATTTCCATCCTTACCCCAATTAATAGGATACTTCTGTCCAGTAACATTTATAAACTTTTCACAAAAACTTAATAAAAATATTCTAATATCAGGATTAGAAATTTTAGTTTTCTTGACAGTGGGTTTTTCACTGTCTAAAATACTTTCCTTTACTTTATTTTTATTTACTTTAGTTTTATTTAGTTTAGTTTTATTTAATTTAATTTGTCGTTTTCTGTTATTAGAAACATCGCTTATGGTGAGTTTTTGATTACATAAACTCGTTACGTCTGATTTTGTGATAACATTAACCCCTCTTCTTTTATAAACATCTTGAATATTTGCTATAAAATTTTCACTAAATATTATTTTTTTATCCCAAAGTTCTTGGTCAATAGCATTTAATTCTGATAATAAATTTAAGATATTGTTAGCAATATCTTCATTAACACGGGTTTTTGCTAACAGAAACTTCCAATCCTGTGGGTTATTGCAGTTATAATAATGATTTTTTGTAGCACCGAGTAATTCTAATATCTTAAACCAAAAAGCATAACCATCATTTCCATAATTTTCTTCAAGAATAAATATTGTTTTTCCTTTATTAATGATATGAGGAAAATAATCAACTGTTAATTTCACTGGTCTTGCCATTTATTATACCTATAAATAAAAAAGGATAGTCGCCCAGATGAACCCAAAAATGGAAATTAACCAGTCTCGGCTGAACAACTATCCTTATATTTTCTAAAATAAAAAACCATTCTCGGGTTCATAATCTTAATTTACGCAATTTTTATGCCATTGTCAAGTATTATCTGTGTTATTTTATTATTACCAATCAAGTTCTTCTTCATCATTGAAATCATATCGGCGGGTTTCCCAATATTCTTTGTCTGCGAGTGCTTTTACTTTTGCTTTATCTTCTACTGTCCATTCTGATTTTGGCTTGTTTGCTATAATTTCAACTTGCCGTTTTAGATTTTTATACTCAATATTTCTTTCGTCAAACATACTTGCTTTTTGCTTTGCGACTTTATATTGTCTTACTGCCTCATCTGCCAACCTTTGAGCATCCTTTCGCATTTCATTAATTTCTTTTAAGGTTTTTAATGTATCATCTCCGAGACAAACTTCAAAATGACAGTAATTATAAGAAAGCATAATTTTAACCCCACCTTTAAGTATTTTTTTCTTTTTCCCCATTTCAATTCTCCTTATTTGTTATTTTCCTCATACATCGGATTAAATATGTTATTAATGCGTTTATACGCCACTCCCGCTTGTCATTTATCAATATTTTTCTCCGTTACAATGATTATTCGATTGCCCTTTTGTGTTAATATACCCTTTTTGCAATCCTTAATCATTTGTGCAACGGTATGTTCTTTCTGCTCTTGCTCCACTTTCCGCTTTGGTTTCGATATTTGGAATGTTTTTAATTGATTCTTTATAATTGCTTTTTGTATTGATATTATTTTTCTCGGTATTTTCATATTTATATTACATAATAAAGAGCAATAATTTTCATAGCAATTACATCTTCCTCTATTGTGAGATGATGGTTTATGTGAGCCCAAGATAAAATATTAATTTCCCGTAATGAAAAAACCTTCATTGTTATATTATTAAGTTTATAATTAAGAATGAGTTCTCTTGCTCTTTGGAGATTAATTTTATCCTTGTTAGTCATCACCACAGGTTTAAATCCATTAATTTTCCCTATTTTCATTTAAATCCTTTCTATATTCCATTTTATATACCGATTTTATGTAAAAACTGCACTAAACAATTCGTATCGCAGAAATCAAGTGGGACGAATTCACCCGAAAAAGATTTGAACCTTGTTTTATAATAATCCCCCAAAGCAACAATTCCTGTGCTGATACATATAGAATTAATCCCCTCTATATGTATCCACCCTTTCTCTGTATAACGGTCATCTACCCGCTTTCCACATTCATTACAAACATTCATTTGTTTTTTACTCATCTAAATCCTCCTTTTTTCTATCAATTATCGTATACTCATCCTCATTGACAAAATCATACTGTTTTTCAATAACTTCAAAGTATATTTTTATTATCCAGAAGACTATGAAAAAGTTAATAATAAAAGAAAGTGCTGCAAAAAAGTAGTACATTGTAACTCCTAATGTAATATTGTTATTATAACAAATAAAAAATATATAAACCCAAACAAACAGATTGCAAGTTCAGTCCGCATCTGGCATTTCCTTTATAAATTCTTTGTTTGTCGAAATTAATTTTATATCTTGCTGTAATTCAAGAAATTCAAAGCATTTGGCACAATGAAATAGTTTATGCCGTTTGCTGTGTTCTTCAGATGCAATATACAGGTCGCCATTGCTTTTAAGCATAGTTTCTATGATTACTGTAAACCGTTCACTTTTACATTTTGGGCATTGTAGCATATTATTTCTCCTCTAATTTATTTAAAAAATAAGGTATGAATGTTATTGCACAATCATAAGATTCATTAATCCAAATCCACCATATTAATTTTTAAGAAAATTAATAGTAATTTTTATTATCCCGTAAATAAAACATATAGTGGCAATAATAACTATTGCCATTCCACATATTTCAAGTATCATCATTGACATTTTAAACCTCCTTTTATCTATCAAAAAATGTTTCTTTATTAAAAATCAAAGGCAATCCCCGATTATCTCCCCTATCTTCAGGCGCCCAGTGGGTTCTGTCAGGCGGGATTTGTAAAGAGCGTCTCTCCGGCAGCCCTATTCTCTTTTCTTTCTGTCCAATCAATTTGTAATTTTTCTTTATAATTTTCAAGTTTCTTTCCTTCTAAATTTTTGGCTTTCGCAATACTATCATTTATTTCTTTTTTTGTATATAGATTTTTTGAATTTAACATTACACTTATTGATTCCCTGTTCATAATATCAGGGGTGAGTTTGTTTATCGGTATCGTGGGTTCGGCAGGTTGGTCATCATCAGGATATGCGATTTCTTGGAGTTCTTTTAATATTGCTTTATGGTCCTCTGGTTTTACTTCTATTGGGGACATATATTTATATTTATTTAATACTTCTATGGCTTTTGAATCGTTTCCAAATATATCGAAGAACAGTGTGCACATTTCATTGTATTCATCTATAAATTGTTTATGAGATTCCAGTCTGTTTGTATCAGTTTTTTCAGGTTGTTTTAATTCTTGTTTAATTCTTTCAAATATTGGTGGCAATTCTTTTTCGCCCATCATATACGTTTCAAAGAATTTAGCGTATTGCAGAACATCATTCGGGTCAATATTGTTCGATAAGGTTTCAACTGCCCGGATAAGAGCAGACTGGCGAGCAGAGAACCGCTGTGCATCGTTTCCACTCTTTACGGCTTCGGGAGTGGGAGTCGCAAGTTCAATGCTTCTAACATTATTGTATTTTCCTTCTTCGTCTTTTTCGTAATTGATTGTTATAAAAGCACCTATTATTATATCTTTAAAATGTTTATCGTGAGAAAAAACATTAAATGTCTTGCCTAAAACCTTAATTTTCCTGAATGGTTTATTTGTCTGGGTTGTTTTTTCTTCAACGCTGTCAATTGTGCCGATAATTGTTTCCATAATTACACCTCTTTTTTATTTAATTTTACAAACCGACCAGACGGTGAGTATAATTTATATCGTTTATTGCATTTATTACAGGCAAAAAATGTAATTTTATCTAAGGGGATATTTAATGATAGTTTGTCATTATTCTCAAGTTTTTTTGGTATTCTAACACGTTTTTGTATCCAGAATATATTATGTCCACACTCGCAATTTTTGAATTTCTCTTTTTTTTCCATAATTACTTTTTTGTCATTCTGTTATATGTATCATTAATATTTTTACTGCTTTCGTCTTCCCTTTTCCAAGCATTTGAAAGTAATATTTTTAGGTCAAATACTTCGTTTTGCAATTCCTCTGCTTTTTTAAGCAGTTCATCTTTTGAGATATTTGGGTTAATCATCAACTTTGTTCCCCTTCCGTATTACAATTAAATTCTCGTGTTTTTTAATCCAACTTCTCAATCTTGCCACTTTCATCAATTCAAACGTATGCGGAGCGTATTTGTTTATTATAATTCCAAGTTCATAACATTCCCTTAATATGCTTTCGGCACGATTAATTAATTGCGGTTTATTCATCTTACCCTCTCTTTTTTAATATCCTATTCCCCAGTTCTCTGGACGGTGAACACTATAATCGTGTTCTTGAATGTTCCATCTAATATTGTGGATTTCTCTGGCGAGGTTATTATTGTGTCGTCTATCGTTCTTATAATCACAGAAAGCACTTTTATTCATTCCGCATATTTTCGCTGCTTTTGCGATAGTTAAAGTGCCATCTTCGGTCTTTATTATACAATCAGCAAGACGTTTTAATTCTGCTCGAGTTAAACGATTAGCCATAAAAACTCCTTTAAATAAAAAACCGCCCCAGATTTAAAGTTAGCCAGAGCGGAAGCAATTCGGAGCTAACTTTTGCATCTCCTTTTTAACATTCCGCCTTTTGTTTTATATTTTGGCATATTTAATTTCCTTAAATAAAAAACCGATGCAGATAAGAAAGGGGGTTAATGAACAAACCCATATAACGACCTGCACCGGTTTCGAGACTTTAAGGTTAATTGATGTTTTGGTAGGGTTCATTATTCCCTTTCGTTTGTGATTAATTTTTCAAACATCTTTAATGTACGGAATGTTTATTCATTTGTCAAGGATTATTTGTAAACATTTAAATTGACTTTAACGCCGTTAACCGCTATTGCTCCATAACTTGAAGCGACAATCTCGCTCTTGCCACTATTGGACCTGCCCAGTGATTTCGACAGGTCGATGGTAATAGTCAGGATATTACCCTTGACATCGGTTTGTATATTACCTTCCATTAATTACCTTCCTTTTCTATTAATTAATCTTGTGTTAAAACATTTATACATCCGCAATAATCCCCGTGGCGCCCCGTTACGTCCTGAGCAATCCTTAATGTTCTGTCTCTTAAGTTGCCATTACCTTTGCCCACATTGATTTCAAGCCAGCAATAAGCCGTCCCTGTCCCGTGACCGACGCTTGCAGTAATGCCCGCTTGTTTTAATGCCGCTTTCACGGCTTTCGTTTCTTCTTTATGATTGCTTTGATTTCTCCAACTCATTTTACACCTCCGTTTAGTTTCCCCCTGCCGACATTGGAAGGGAGTTCCCAGAGGATGGGAACAATAACGCCGGCAGAGAGTATGTTTTATTTAGTGAAATTCATTTAAATTCCCCCTTCAGTAATTTAATAGAGTTTAAAAATATCTTAAATTATTTGCTTCTTGATGATGCTTTCCTGCAAGTGGTGTTGTCTGTTCTGTGTATGTTTCCAATATAGAATGTAAAAGAATTTTTGGCAGAAGATAATTATCATCATAATCAGATAGAGAAACCGCTCCCGAATTTAAAAGATGTTCAGCCCTTGCAATTATATCCCTTCTGGCTGTGCTTAATAACCGTTTAAATTTTTGCATACATTGTTTTTTATTCATTATTACATCCTTCCCTTCTAAAGGTTATAAGTCTCATCAGTGCCGGTATATCCGACAGACGCCCGCGGGGGCGTTTCGACTACTATGAAATTGCGGAATTGCTATCTACGTGCAACCTCATCACTAAAATTTTTAGCAATAACGTAATATTCATCTGTGCATATTTCTACATCACCCAATCGCTCTGATAGTTCATCATTGAGCGCAGACAATTCCTCATCGGAATATCCTGTTGTATTATCTTGGGTAAAACCAACAGACTCATCCACGTTTTTAGGTAAATTCATTTTACTCATTTTACACCTCCGAATTTTGAAAAGAAAAACCCGCCAGAGCGGAAGGACAGAGAATCGGAGGAAACTCCATACGTGCCCCGGCAGGTTTTCTATTATTATATTGATTAGTCAAAAATTCCAATTTTTTCTCCTTCCTACAAATATATATTGCAATACCTGTGCCAAGATGCGTAAATCTATTAATTATATAGATATATATCGTTTTATCAAATATTAATAACTGGTGAATTACAACCACTTTTAACCAGTCTGTTCACTACTTTTTTACGCCCATCAAAAACAAGTATAATAATAATACAATATTAAACCTAATAAATAGTAACCAGTCTGTTCACTATCAATTAACCAACTTTGATTAATATTAACCACATCGCCAAAACACCTAAAACTTTCGCCGCTCCCGCCCCCCTAATAGAAAAAAAGATATTAATTACCTAATTCGTTAAGCGGACAGATTACTGAATATTATATTTATCCATTATTATATTACAAATACTCTTTACATTCAGAATAACACACACAGGGGGGGTAATAGTATATGGCAAGGGGGGAAACAACTTCAACAGTGGGCTTGTATGGAATTATTTTATGTGTATTCTAAAAGATTTTTCTTGACAAAAAAGAATATAACAAGTATATTTACGTGTAATGACTGACCAGTCAGTCAGTTTTATAACTTAACTTCAATAATTAAATATGATAATTGTGGTAATAAACTACATAATATATTATGAGATAACAGGGCATTGCAGATGCTACGTTTTTAGGCGGGAATTATAGGTTAATATGCAAACAAGACGAGGGAAGGCAAAAAAAGTATCACTTGAACAGTTCATTCAAGTTTATGAGAAACACGGCACGACCAAATATGATTATGAACTTGCCGCCGAAATGAACATTTCTGACCGCTATTTTGCCGTATTACGCAAAAACTATCTTGACAAGATTAAGGGCATCTGTGAGAACATCTGCAAGCAAATAGCAGTGAAGCAGATTAAAAACCTTGAGCGTATTGCTAATGCCGGGGACGTGAGAGCAATCATTACTATCTTGAGTATCGCTGACGTATTCCGTCCCACTACACAGCAGGAACAGCGGGTGAGTGGCAACATTGACATTAGTGTTAACATCAGCAAGACACAACCGGAATTGTTGCCCAGTGCCGTTAGGCAGTTAGCAGGGCGGGCAGCGATCGAGGCAGAGTGCGTAGCAATAGCAGGAGGGAACAGCGACAATGGGCAAGAATAGAAAAAAACAGCGGGCAGGCACGGGGAAAAGGGATGAGGCAACGCGGGACTCCGACTGTGAGAAAGGGGATACCTTACGCCATACAAATCAGAACGTTACGCAGATTGTTCCTGTTACAGAGGGGGCTGTTTTACCAGTAACGCACATACGGCTGGACATAACGGAGGACAAGATGGCGAAGATGCGTAGGATGCGGAACAAGGTTCGGGACCCGTTACACATAAATTTACCGAGACCGTATAAGATGCTATGGGATAGGGGTTATAAAGATAAGGATAAAAAGGGTGGTAAGTAAAAATATTTTAGGAGGTATAGAAATGTTATTCGTTAATAATATAACATTAACAAATTTCTTTTTACTAACTCGGAGGGAAGTATAACAAACTTACAATATATTATAATAAAAGATAACGAATGATGCCTGTTGACATATATATACGCATTCGGGGTGGTTGCAAATTCCTTGATGCTAATAAGATAGTTAACAACAGGAATGAGACCCCGAATGAGATAAAGGCGATAAGGATATGTAGGGGTGGGATTGTTTGTGGTAAACTTTCAAAGGATAAAAATAATGGGAGAAAGAAATGATATTAACAGTAATATTAACAGTATTTTTAATTATATTAATAATTGATATATTTATACTTTTAGGTATAAGATACTTGATAAAAGGGACTACTAAAAAGGGTGGTAGTGAAGATAGTAAACCTACATCTGTAAGTATATTACAGAAATATGCTATCTCTGGGGTTGGTAAGTCCAAGAAGAAGGATAATGAGAAAAAGGAAGTTATACGGTGGGAGGAAGATGGGGAAGATAATTACTAATGAACGGCAAGAAAATATCATTTGATATAAGTTTACAGCCCAAACAATTGGAAGCGTTTGAGCGGTTAGAGAATTGGGATGGGATGTATCTTGGGTATGGTGGAGCCAAGGGCGGAGGAAAAGCCCAAAGTATTAATTCTTTTATTCTTACGCCATTTGGTTTTAAGAAAATGGGGGATATTAAGGTCGGCGATTTAGTTTCTTGTCCTGATGGTAGTTGTTCAAATGTTATTGCTATTCATCCACAAGGAAAACAGACAATTTATAATGTAGAATTTATTGATGGAGCGAAAACAAAAGTAACATTGGACCATTTATGGAAATGTCATATTGTAGGAAGGTCAACAAAAAGGGAAGGAAAAAGAATTGCAAACGAGGGAATTTATACAACCGCAGAATTAATTTTATTATTAAATAAAAAAAACAAATCTAAATCCAATATTATCCCGAATATATTAATCCCTCTAACAGAACATATCGAATTTACTATTACTCAAAATAGATGGAAAAAAAGATGGTTAATTGACTCCTATGTTTTAGGGGTTTTAATTGGTGATGGATGTATTTGTAAAAAAACAAAAACAGTATCTTTTTCGAGTAATGATAAATATATTGTTGAGCGTGTTAATAAAATATATCCAGTTAATAAAAGAAAAAGTAAGTATGCTTATTCTATACCAGACAAAGGAAAATTAATAGAAAAATTAGAATATTATGATTTAAGACATACATCTGAAAATAAATTTATTCCAAAGCAATATAAAATTTCCCCATTAAATATTCGATATGAAGTTATAAGAGGTCTTTTTGATACCGATGCTTATGTTGATAAAAGAGGACATATAGTTTATACAAGTGTAAGTAAACAATTAGCAGAAGATGTCCAATTTATAGTAAGAAGTTTAGGTGGAAAAGCAACTATGACAACAAAACAGGGAAGATATAAAAAAGACGATAAATATATTAATTGTAAATTAGTTTATAATATTTATATTACAATAAGAAATCCATTTGATTTATTTTCATTACCGAGAAAAAAAGAAAGGGCGAAACTTTTATATTTAAATGGAAGTGGTGAAGTTCAAAGAAGATTAAAAAAAATCGAATACGTTGGTTCTGAAGAAGCAAAATGTATAACAATTAGACATCCTGATGGACTTTATATAACTGATGATTTTATAGTAACACATAATAGTTATCTGATAAGGGCAAAGGAAGTAACAAGACGATTGAAGTATGCGGGGACTAATGGTGTAATAATCAGAAAGACCTTTCCGCAATTATGGAGAAACCATATAAGAATGCTTTTCAGGGAGTTCCCGCACATAAGGGACTGGTATAGAACGGCAGAAAAGTCAATTCACTATCCGAATGGGTCGTTTACGGATTTTGTGCATCTTGACAGGACTGAAGATGTTGACGATTATCAGGGTATTGAGTATGACGATATGACTCTTGATGAAGGTGAACAGCACGATGAATATGTATTTAAGATATTGAAAACGTCTCTTCGGCAAGACCCAAAGATACAGAAGATACATCCGAATTTTAAACCTAAAATGCTTATTACGTTTAATCCTGGGGGTATAGGGCACTCCTGGGTGAAGAGATTGTTCGTTGATAGAGAATACTATCCCAATGAGACTCCAGAACATTATGATTTTATACCTGCAAAAGTATGGGACAACCCGATATTTCTTAATGCGAATCCAGAGTATTTGAAAAACCTTCAGGATTTACCGGAAGATTTAAGAAAGGCATACCTCGATGGTGATTTTAATATATTTAGTGGACAGTATTTCAGGAAATTAAGAGATGATAAACACCTTGTAGAACCGTTTGATATACCATCGAGTTGGCACAGGTTCAGGTCGATTGACTGGGGATATGACCACAATAGTATATGTTTATGGTGGGCTGTCTCCCCACAGAGGGATATTGTTATATATAGGGGATATAAGAAGAGAGAACTGGTGCTTCCCGATATAGCAAGGAACATTCTCAAAATGACTCCCGAGAGAGAAGATATAATACTTACAGTTGCGAGTCCTGATTTATGGGCAAGAATAAAGACAGGTGAGTTTCCTACCAATACAACTATGGCGGATATACTATTGCAGAACGGATTATATGTTGAAAGGGCAAATAATGATAGGATTGGTGGATGGCAAAATCTTATGAGTATGTTAGAGTGGAGCGATGAAAAACCAGAACCGAAACTGAAGATATTTAAGAATTTTAAGTGGATATTTGATGATTTACGGTTACTTATACACGACGAAGATAGACCGGAAGATATTAAGAAAATGCTTGGTGATGATGTCGGGGATTGTGCAAGGTATGGCGGTATGCACATATTTGAGGGGGATATTACTGAAGTGCAACAAAAGACGTATATTGATGAACTTATAGATAAAATTGAAAACAATGTCGAAATAGATGAAAATATGGGGGCAGATAATTATTAAACAGGGGAGGAAATATGAAAGTATTTATAGTATTAAATGATGAAATTGACGACAGTGCAATTTGTAAAGTATTTGATATGTTGGAAAAAGCCGAAGAGTATGTGAAAAAAGAAGATTATAAACCTTATATGTGTTTATCTATTGAAGAATGGAAGGTGGAATGAAATTTATTAAAGTTACTAAAAGGGTAGATGTTAAGAAAGCACAGGGTGGACAACCTATTGAAGTGCTTGTTAATAGGGATGCAATCACAGGGATACTTGAAGATAAGAAAATAATAACGCTTATTCTCAATACAGGTGAAAGAATAAATATCAAAGAAGATATGAATTATTTAAATAATTATATTTTAAGATAATGGAGGAATAGAGGAGTTATAAAATGGCAGAATTTCTTGTAAAGGAATTAAATACAATTCAAACACAAACCAATACTTCAGATGAACAAAAGTTAATGGGTAAGTTTGAGGAATGGTATCAGGATTCAGAAAAGTTTATGAAATCCAAACGGGAACGGTGGAAATTGAACGAAAAACTTTATAATAACCAAGTAGAAGTATTCACTCATAAGGGATGGTCACAGATTAAGTTTAACCTTGCTCTTTCTGTTATAAATACCGAGATGTCTATTATTGCTGACTATTTACCTACGTTTGATATTGTCGGAGAAGAACAGGATGATATGATATTTGCTGATTTGTTACAGACAAGAAAATCACAAATCGAAGTTCAGAGTGGATTAAATGACAGAATACTTAATTGTTGTGAGGATTCATTAAACCTATCCAATGGAATGTTGTTTTTGAACCCAATTATCAAACAATTACCCACAATAAATGGTGGGACATATTCTAAACTTAATTTGAAAGTACAGGCAATAGACCCATATACTTGGTATCCTGCACCATATTCAACAGGAATGGATATAAGAGATAAGTGCAGGTATCAGATGTTCGTAACTCCACGACACGTTGATGATATTTATAAACAATATAGTAAAAGAGTATCTCCTGAAGGATTTATAGACGAAAATCAGTCATTTATAGTGATTGAGGATTTCTCTAAACTTGATAAATCTATAAATGCTAAATATGCAATAATTAGAGAAATATATTTTATGGATGAGGATGAGGATAAATATCCAAATGGACGTGTGGTTATATTTGCAGGTAACGATAAACAAATACTTGATGATAAACCATTGGGGATTATTGTTGATGATAAAGTTACAGTGGAAGATATATGTTTAGTTCCCTATTTCAATCTTGCTAATTACAAATCTGCACATTCGATATTTGGAGCGTGTGGAGATGGTGAACTTATAAAATCGCAGATTAAGGCATTTAACCAGATTATGTCGTCTCTTGCTGATAATATTAAAAAGGCAGGTAATCCGATAAGGAAAATAAGGTCAAGTATATGGAATGATTTATCAACTAAAATATTAGGTATCCCAGGTGAAAATATAAAAGTAAACCAACCTGATGATATTACGTGGGATATACCGCCGAGTGTTCCAGGGCATACATTAAATTTTCTTGAATGGTTATTGCGATTAACCGAATCGGTAACGGGAATTCACGAGGTTTCACAGGGCAGGCGACCAGTTGGTATAACGGCAGGTGTAGCAATCGCTGAATTACAGGAAGCAGTCCAGACAAGGATAAGATATAAGATTAAAAAAGAAATTAATCCATTTGTTGTTGAAATTGGTAAATATATCGTATGGTTACTCCAAAACTATGATGAGGAAGTTATGATGATAAGAGACAGAAACGCAAAGACATTGAGTTATATTGAGTATAATCCAAATAAGAAATATGATGCACAAGGACTTCCTGAAGGAGAAGAAGGGTTTAATCCTAATATGGCAAAGACTCTTAAAGATGCAAAATGTGAAATAGAGATTACACAGGGAATAAAAGCACCAATCGGAAGGTTTGATACAGAACAAAGAGCAGTCCAGAAATTTAAAGATGGTATTTATGGGATAGAAGAGGTTATTAATAGTCTTGCAGAAACAAATAAGGAAAGTATAATTGATAATTACTATAAACGTCAGGGACTTCTTGAAATGAAACAGCGTCAAGAACAACTTACCAAAGTCTATGGAGAATTCCAGAACTTTGTCGAAAAGGCAATGAGCGAAAATGGTGAGTTTACCGATATTGATGAAAACAATATGTCAAATATGATTAAAATATATCCTGAATTTCTTAATACAGATGAATTTGGTATGCTCCCAATGGAAGTAAAAGATAGATTACTTACCATATTTATAGCACCAAATGGTGAAAATAATCAATAATGTCTCATTTTGATACAATTTTACTTGACTTTTATAAAAATATTTCGTATATTGTATGAAAGATAATAATTTTGATATAAAAAAAACGGAGTTGTTAAAGATAATTGAAAAGTTATGCGATAACAAGATAACTGGTAGTGTAATATTAAATTTTAGTCAGGGGACTTGGTGTGATTATGAAGTAAAGATTAGGAGCAATCCTACTGTAAATATATTTTGTTCTTTGAAATAACTTAATGGGAATTTTTTAGCCTTAATTAATAAGGGACTACAAAAACCCGATTGATTCCAGAAATGGAGTTGGTCGGGTTTTTTTATTTTTAACCAAATAGTAGTGTCGAAAGACCAACTATGAAAGGAGTTGTATAATGGAACATAACGAACCCGCAAAGACGTTTTCAGAAATTAGTTTTGATGGTATGAATCTCTACACAGAGCAAATTAAACCATCAAACGATGGTGATAATGGCAGTTTAAAGACCACAGAGTCTGATACTAAACCGTCAGAAACACCAACAGAAGTGCAGGAAGTTTCCAAACCAGAAAATCCCAAACTTGATGATGAGTGGGTGAACGCAAAAGAAAACAGAAAATATAAGTTTGATGGGAATGAGTGGATACCCGAAGCAAACAAAGTTAAGATTGGTGATAGTGAGTTCACGGACATAGAACTTCTCGATGCACTTGAGGATAGCCAGAACAAAAAGAAATGGCAAACTGAAAACACCAAAAAATCACAGGAACTTGCGGAAACAAGAAAAACCGTTGAACCGATTGTGGATTTTATCAAAACTCTGAAAGGAGAAAATGAGATAATTGAAACACTCAAAACATTACTTGAAGATGAAGGAAAAACTGATATTCTTGAAAAACTTAATACTGTTCTTGATGACAATAAAATCAAGGCATATAAGAGTCCTTATTTAGATGAAATCGAGACGTATAAGGGACAGATTGCAAAGATTGAAGAAGATAAGGCATTTGAAATAGATAGGGAAATGGTAAAGAAGAAATATCAGATTGGGGATAAAAAAGTTGATGAAGTAATTGGATGGGCTAATAAGCGGTTTGACGAAAGTGGGGTAACGATGACGATGGAAGATGCTTTAAAATCGTATGATTATGAGAATAAGTTGAACACTATTACTGAATTGAAGAAGAAACTGAGTGCCAATTTACCGAACATTGTTGATAAAACGGTTGGAGCAAAAGATGTTAAGATGCCCCAGGAGAATAAGACGCCAAAAGATTTTAAGGGAATAGATTTGACTGGCGAAAAATTATGGGAGGAAGATACAAAAGAATATTAATAGGAGATTGTTAGATGTCTTTAAACTATAACACAATACAGGCAATCGTAAATACCAAATACTTACCTGTTGTTCAAAACAATATATTTACGACTGGTCATTTCCTGCTTGCGAAAATAAAATCGAAAGCAAGAACCTATAACGAGAGACAGATTGTAGCACCGATTGAATATGCAAAGACTACCAATATAGGATTTGTAAGTAGAGGTGGAGTGGTTGCACTTTCCAATGAGGAAATTTTAACTGCTCTTAATTACACACCATCTATGTTATATGGAACAATAACCATATACCTTGAAGATGAATTGGAGAACGCTTCTGATATGGCAGTAAAGAATATTCTTGATGTGAAAATGAAGAACCTTCAAAACTCGCTTCAAGAATACGTTGCTAATTACTTATATACACGTGGGACCGCTGCTCCAACTGCACCGAATTGGAATACACTTGATTATCTTGTGAATAATGTTAATTCTGTTTCGGTTGGTGGAGTAACACCTACGGCGACTGCATATACTTGGTGGAAATCAAATGTAATTGATTTATCAAGTGGATATACAGGCGACCCACAGAGTGAAGCGGATTTACAAGACCCAACAAAAGACGTGTATTTAATTAAGTTGTTACAGAAAGGTATAGCGACTTGTAAATATCTTGATAATAAAGAACCGGATTGTATAATTGTCCCACAGTATATTTGGGATTTACTTGAATCAATCAAGGACCCGAATAAAACAGGTTCAACGATGCAGGTTATGGTTGGTGATATTGGATTCACGGCAATAAATTTCAGAGGAATCCCAGTAGTTGATGATTACGATTTGGTTTACAATCAGGTAGGCGATACAGATGGAAGAATGTATTTTCTGAATACAGATTATATCCCGATGTATATGAACTCGAAAGCGGCATTTACGGCGACAGAATTTGTAAAACCTGCCAGTATGAATGCAAGGTCGTCAACGGTAAACTGTTATGGTAATTTAGCGATTACAAACAGAAGGGCTCAAACCTGTATTAAGAATATCTATTCACCAAAAGCGTGGTCAGGGATTACTTAATAACTGGTTTTAATAATTAATTATTAAAGTGAAATTATAATTATAGGAGATTAAAATGGCTGTAACACAAGCAGTAGCAGACAGAAAACCCATAGCATCGATTGCAGTTGCTGATAGTGATGGATACTACTACTACACGATAGGTTCTATTAGAATATATGTTGGTAGTGGAAGTCCTAATGCAATTGTAACCGCTCCTAAAGGTTCTCAATATTATGAATATGGGACAGGTGCTATATATATCAATTCAGATGCTGGAACAACTTGGGCTTCTGTCTAAAGCAGGATTAATTAAAAAATAAAGGGGTGCGGTTAATTCATTAATTAATTAAAACAATAAAGAACGAAGAACAATAAGTTGATTTAAAAACCGCACTCCTGATTTTTAAAATAATACACAGGAGTTATATAGAAAATGAAAAAACTATTAATTACATTAACTATACTTGTTTTGATTGTTGGTGTATTGGCTATACCTACAAAACAGACCTTATCACAGGTTGGTCAATCAACGATAATTTCTACGGTATGGCGTATTCTTCAGGAGGGTATATTGTATCCCGAACCTGATTTTGGGTATGTTTGGTTAGATGAATATACGGATATGATTGACACTTCTTCAACAATGGGAACAAATTCGTATAATACTTTTAATATCGGAACTGTTGCTGGTTCAATAGCATTGGATACTTCTGGAACACTTTGGAAGACAACATATACAAGAAAAGGTAATGGTATATTAAGATTATCGTCAATCGGAGATGAAGGAATAAATGGTGGTATGCGTAATATTCAAAAGAATGCGGGTATTTTAACTGATTCTACTTCAACAGGACATTGGAAACAGATTAAATACAGGATTGCTCTCGCACTTAACGATTCAACTAATATTGGTGTAGTAGCAGGACTTATGTCTCCTGATGCTGATTCTTTAAGAAATTATGGAGTGGCTTATGGAGTTATGCTTGAAAAACCTTATGGTTCTAATGCTTGGAATATAAGAAGTAAAAATCAGGCAAGTCACGCTACGAGAGTAATCGGTGGTGCAACTGCAAATGGTAATATTGCATTATTTGAAATAGGGTTTGATTGGCTTGATACTAATTTGGTATATCCGGTGGTAAATGGCAGGCGTGATAGTGCATTAACGACATATTTGCCGAAGCAGAAAATATTCTTACAACCATCAGTTGAAGTTTCGGGTGCAGATACAATAACGATAGATTACCAAAAAGTATTTATTGAACGATAATAAGGGGGATTTGATATGATAACCAAATCCTTTTTTCTTAAAATCCCTTTATGTTATGTAAAGATATAAGGGGATTTTTTGCTATAATTAAAAATTAATTGATTGATTAAGGTGAAGGAATGAAAAAAATACTTATCTTTACAATACCCTTGATTTTACTTTTATGCCTGTTTATTAATTCCAAATCCAATGACCGATTCAGACGTATAACTTTCACAGGGAATGAAACTTATTTTAGTGGAACATTGACAAATTCAGGAACAAATAAATATCCTACTGATACTTTGCTAATTGATTTTATTGCGAATACTAACAATTATCTTATTGCTGATACATTTCTAACGATAATAAGAATTGATACTGTTGTTGGTCTATATGGGAACAGGGCTTCCGATAGTCTTACTTTAAACAAGGTTCAGGTCAAGAGATATGGTGCGTTTGTATACCCAACTTCAAATTTGTATGGAAATTATGCTATTAAGGATACGATTACGGGTAAAACTGCTTCTTTAACGGACTCTGTTCTTGGTGCAGGAGAATATAAGGTTTATGTAACTCCAATACATTTCTCTCAATATTATATATTGATAAAACATAACTTTGGGGATACGGCGAGTGTTAATGCACAGGCGACCACGACATATAAGGGTAGAATAACATTAAAATGAAGGTTAAAAATATAAGTAGTGGTGATGATATAGTTATTCACGATGCAAACTTTCACGTAAAGTATGCACACGGATATCCGTAATATAATTCTATGAATAAGTGATTAAATGAAAAAGGTTTTAATGGATTTCTTCCTGACTCGATACATAAGAAAGAGCCGAAAGAAAAACCCAGAGGACTTTGGGATAGGAAATACCTAAAGTCAAGTCATTAAATCTGCGAGGGGCAACGGCAGAAGAGACGACCCCACAACACTCAAACAAGGTGGCACTTGAATAAAGTAGAGACCAAATTACAAAAGGATAATATTACAGCCAAGAGTAATAAGATAATATTATTAGTGGGAATTTGGTATAATGGCTTGAGTGCATAGTTAAGTTTCTAACTATGTTCTTTAATTATGAGTTAAAACCTCTTTGGAACTAAAAAGTGACTGACCGGTCAGTCTAAAACTTTACTTTAAGTAATGAACATAAAGATATATAATATATAATATAAGTGACAGATTGAGTAGTTTCACAATTAAATAAAAATAAAGGATGTAATAAATGGCATCAACAAAGAGGTATGTTGATTTAAAAGCGACTAATAATAATATATTGGTTACTGGACTTTCAGCATCCCCGCAAACAATAGCGTTTTCTTCGCTTAAAGATGAAGATGGGACTGCATTACCTACAACTTTTAATGCTATACCGTTTGTAGATGTGGTGGGTAGTTGGCAACAGGCAGATGCGGTGGTTGTTCCTGCGAATATAACTACTACGAACTTTGAGATATATTTAAGTTCATCGAGGGCGGCAGGAGTTAATAGTGGACACTTTAAGTTAATAGTGATAGGTGATTAAATGAAAATTAAACTATTTATATTTTTATTATTGTTTATGACAATTCCCATATATGCACAAAACAGTTGGCAGATAACTGATACGCTTTATGTGGATTTTCTTACTTCATTAGATAGTTCTAAAATTAAACTTATATCTGGTGTTATTGGTAAAATGGATAGTGCAACTTATGCAATAAATTCGCTTGATAGCACAATTACCTTTGATAGTTTATACATTGGAACTGTTAATGGAAAAAAGGTATTAATTCGATTTGGTAAACAGTCGATTTCTGGTGTTACAATATTAGGAGATACAACTATTGCTATTGGAATTGCAGAGACAATAAATGGTAAGGTTTCAGGTAATCCTGTTTTAATGACTTTAAATCATCATTCTATCGGTGCGGATACTGTTCTTGGAATTGCAAGAATATTAGATGAGTATGGTTCAACGAGAAATGCTTCGGGATATATAGGTAGATTTCAAGGACATAGAATTATAGTTGAAAAATCTGCAGGGAAAATTGATACAATTGAAGTAGTTTTAGTAGAGGCAATAGGTGGTGGATTAAATATTGGGTTAAAAGCGCTTGCCACAGGTGGAACAACAAATTATGCAGGATATTTTGGGAGTGCGAGTTATGTTGGAGATGGGAATGTTTTTATCGAAGATACTTTAACCGTATTGAAAAAAATAATTGGAAGAGCAGATACTTCAACTTATGCAGATTTTGCTGACAGTGCAAGAGTAAGTGGTTCTGGTGGTGATTCTGTTGGTTTTGCTGACAGTTCAAGAATAAGTGCAACGGCGGGATTTGCAACTTCATCGGGAAATGCCATTAATGCAACAAATTCGGTTTATTCTGATACTGCACTTTATTTAGTGCCACCTGAATTAAGTGTTTTAACTATAAGACCAAATGCCGATGGGGACTCAATTGGATTTCCTTCAAAATTAGGTGCTGGTGTTGATTCTAATTATAAAGCATCAGATGAAATAGAATGTGATTATAATACAACTATGGTGTATGGTTATTCGAGTGGTGCTCCTGCAGAACAATATTTGGATGTTTATGCATTAGAGAATCACGTAAGTGAATCTGGAGCAATAACACAGGTAAAAGTATATGCTATTACAAAACATTCAGATTATTTAACTTCAGCAGATTATGATTCTTTTGCGATTGCAATTAAGACAGGTGGAACTATTCATTATGGGACTATTTCACCTGACTATGGAAGTTATTGGGCTACAATTACTTATACAATGACTGTAAATCCTAATTCTGGTGCTGCTTGGACTTGGTCTGCAATAGATAGTTTACAAGCAGGTGTAATTGCAAGAACGAATGGTTCTGGTTCTGATTATGTTGGTTGTTCTCAAATCTATGTTGAAGTAACTTACGGTGGTGAATATGCAGGACAGGAAGCAGTGAATATTTGGCTTACTGATGCAGCAGTTTTTGATACAACATTTAGTATTTTAGCAGAAGGGGCAAGTAAGGACAGCCATTCTGTTTCTGTGAGTAAACACGCAAGGCGGGGACCGATGGGAACGACAAGAATGCTATTTACAAGTGGTCTATTATTCACATCTACGGTTGCAGCGAATAATCGGATGGGAGTATTGGTCCCGTGGATTCCGCCTACAAATTTTGTTTCTTTTGATTCAGTAAGTATGTCTTATGATTCTCTTGCAACTGGAGCAGATGCACATTTAATTATATATAAGAACGACTCTGGAAACCCACCAGGCGATAGCGACAGTCTTGATGTTGGTTCTATTGCCAATGGGATGTTTAATTCGTGGGGATATTGGGAAGCAAGTTCTGCTAATATAGATAGTCTTAATACTTGGAGTATGAACTCTGGGAGAGTTATGGTGTTTCAATATGTAGTTACAGTCAAAAGCACTGCATCGGCGATTCTCGGGAGATTAAGAATAGTTTATAATACCGAATAGGAGATAGATGTTCAGAATTTTTAAAAGGGTATTGCTTGTTATATCATACGGATTTTTTTTAATTTTACTTATTCCTATGATGGTATTTTTTTGTTGTATATGTTATATTTTTGAATAGAATTGATATGAGAATAGTTTTAATACAACCGCCGATTTCAATGACTGAAAGATATGGCAAATACGCAGGTAGGGCTGGTGTATCTTTCCCTTCTTGGACATTGGCATTACTGGGGGCTGTTATACGATATAATGTTGCAATTATTGATTGTGAAACTGAAAAGTTGGATTATGAAGATTGTTGTGAAAGAGTTAAATGCTTAAATCCTGATGTTATTGGAATAACGGCGACAACTGTATCAATTCACAATGCTGGACAATTAGCAAAGATATTAAAAACTGTTAATAGGAGTTATAAAATTATTATTGGTGGTGCTCATATATCTGCTGTTCCTGAAGAAACAATGGAATGTTTCAAATATTTTGATATTGGAGTTATTGGTGAAGGTGAAGAGACTGTGTTAGATTTACTTGAAAATATTGATAATTTAGAGAATGTTAAAGGAATAATATACAGAGATGATGATAGATTAATAAAGACTGAACCGAGAGAATTTATCAAAGATTTAGATTCTCTACCATTTCCAAATTTTAATTTATTACCAGATATAATAAAACATACGAAACCCGCACCATTATATTTCAAAGAATTACCAATTGCTCCTCTTATATCTTCACGAGGTTGCTATGGAAAATGCACTTTTTGTGATAGAACTGTATCAGGAAATAAGATGCGATTTCATAGTGCTGAATATGTTGTATCTCTTATGGAGAAAATGATTAAGGATTATGGAATTAAAGAGTTTATGTTCTATGATGATTTGTTTCTTGTTAATAAGAAAAGGATATTTGAAATATGCGATTTACTTGATAGTAAAAGAATTAAAGTTAGTTGGTCGGTAAATGCAAGGATTGATTCTGTTGATTTGGAGACATTAAAGAGAATAAAGAAAAGTGGTTGTTGGCATATAGGATATGGAATTGAATCGGGGTCTCAAGAGATTCTTAATTCGATTAATAAGAATATAATTTTAGACAAGGTTAAAAAGGTTTTAGAGTGGACTAAAATTGCAGGTCTTAAATCTAAAGGGTATTTTATGTTGGGATTGCTTCAAGATACAAAAGAAACCTTTGAAGAAACAAAAAGATTTATATTAGATATTCCATTAGATTTTTTAACTCTGAATGTTTTTACGCCATTTCCAAATACGCCTGATTATCTTAATGCTTCTAAATATGGTAGATTTAATGATGATTGGAGATTATTAAATCAGCATAATGTGGTATTTATACCAAGAGAAATGAATAGTGAATATATTGAGAAAATGAGAAAAAATATACTTGCTAAATTTTATTTTAGACCAAAAATTATGTTTAGTTTTCTTAAATCTGTTTTAAATTTTAATCGAATGATTTATTTAATGAAAGGATTTATGGTGCTAATGATGTTTATATTTCCTCATAAATATAAATTTAATATAAGAGAATTTTTCAGAAAAACAATCGTATCAATATCCTGTGGTATAACATTAATTTGGGCTATCCCAATTGTGATGCTTCTTGGATTTTTTGTAATAATTACATATCCAATTGAGAAATGGGGAATAAAATGTTCATTAAAAAATTAATCCTTTATCCGTGTCTTATCTTTATGGTATCAGTTAGTTTTTTATTAATTATCCCTCTTCTTTTTATAAGAATATTTTTAGATGGGAGAAACCTGTATGCTCACTAAAGAATTAAAGCAAATAATAGTATGTTTGATAATTATAGGAGCTATACTTTTTTTGGTTAGTCTTATTAGATTAGATTGGTTTTCTAAAATTTATGGACAGGAAACGAAACAAATCGCCTCTTGGAACAATTCAAAAACAACAGATTTAGGCAATGGACAGAAACGATTTGAAATGACTATGGCACGTTCTTATTATATTGAACAGGAAAAAAATGTAGTTGGTGATATTATTGTAATTAGAAATATAAGTGGAACTGATACTATTAGTTACATTCCTTCTGCATTCTCTAATTATTATGGTGAGATAATAGGCGGAAATTGGGTAGATAATTTCGATGTAAACGACAGCACATTTATTCTAAATATAATTAAAGGTGATATTGAAGTTGTAAATGATACGGTTATTACTAATCCGATAACTGCAAGGAATGATACAATAGAAAAGCATATTCGGTTGTTTTCTAAAGGCAGTTCAGTGATGAAAGTTCTGAATATTAAAGGATTTGATGTTGATGGGAAGGTTGTAAAGTTAAAGAAACTTGAAAAAGACGGTAAGAAAATAAAAGGTGAATTTGAGAAAGAGGTGAAGAAAGTTGACCCGACTTGGTCTTGGCAACCTGATGCGGTTGCGGGATTAGATAATTATATTGCCGCTAATGCACCTACTACGAATTTAGGAACAGGTGAAGATATACGTTTGGGGGGTTATTCAACGTGGCCGGATTACTGCGATGGAATTTTAATTAAAATTTCTGTTCTTGGTGATAGCATACCTGTGAATGCGATTATAAATACTGCCAAATTTATATTCACGTATCTTTCTAAAACTGGAACCCCACCAGCCGCGTGCACCACCTTTGTATCAAAAATGGCTTGGTTAGAAACTCAATCAACTTGGAATTCATATACTACTGGGAATACTTGGCAAGTTCCAGGTGCACTTGGAGATAATGATATATATAAAACTAATTTTGATGTAACATCAAGTGGAATAGATTGGGCAGGGGTTGATACTGTTGTTATTATAAATTGTATTACACAAGTAGTTGGTAATTTAGCGGTTTGGACTAATAATGGATTTCTAATAAGAGGAATCGCAGCAGGGGGAGATAATCAAGGAACATGGGCTTCTTCTGACCACGCAACCGCAGCCAGTAGACCAAAAACAATTGTTGATTATACTGTTCCTCCTCCAACAGCCGAAGTAGGAATTTTAAAAATAGTTGATAATGGAACAATTAAAAAATTAGTAACTGATGGAACTATAAGAAAATTGGTGAATTATCCGTAGGAGATATATGGACACAATGTATGTCATAGAAAGTGCTACCTTAACTAATAACCCGCAAAAGATTAATTATTCTGACTTAATTGATGTTATTACTGGGGAATCCTTACCTTCAAAGTTTAGCACACCCCCGAAATTATGTTTTTTTAAATCATCGGCACAGTATTTATATATACCACAATATCCCGATAATACTTCCCTATGGATAGGCAAAAAAGCCCTTTATCCTACTACACCATCAACTATAAACTTCTATCTCATACTGCCGTCTGCTGTGAGTTCATCTTTGCGTGAGATGGTGGATTTGTTTGGAATTATACTTGGCGACCACAAAGAGGATGAGTTTTCTCCACAACTTAAGGTATGGTTATTAAACCGCTCACAGGAATATATGATTAAACTTCTTAATTCAAATGTGGTAGATGAACTGTTTGAAGAAATCACAGATGAAGCGGTTGATGCTAATGGCGATATAGATTTAACTGCACTTGATTATGTCCCATTTGATAAGAGTTTTGGATTATTGACTGTTAGATTGACAGATAGTTATATTTGTAATAAGATTTCTAATCTTGAAAGAATGAAATATATAAACAGGACATATTCATATTCTTCGGGAAATTCTGTTTACTGGGTTAAGGGGGACAAGATACATATTGAACCATACACGGCAAGCACGACAACGGTAGATATTTGGATGGTGCGGACTCCAGATACAATGGTTTTGGGAGATACGCCGTCTGACGATGTTGTATGTGAACTTGATAATAATTTACACGATATAGTTATAGGATTGGCTTGTAAGGATTTTGTGGGCAGAACGATGGATGCTAAAATGGCTTATGAAAATGCAGTTAATAAGATTAATATGCTTAATGAGAAATCTATCAAAACTGATAGTCTTGATAGAAACATAGACAGGTTTTATCCTGATGAAATGTATGATATGAATTTAAACGAAGGCGATAAGTTTATAATAAACTTTGATTATTAATTATGAAAAAATATTTAATATACTTTTCTGTATTGTTTTTTTTTATCTTTTTGGTTGTCTATGCACAGGTAAAAATTGATATAAGAGATTTTAAAGGAGTCTTCAGTAATGGAGACCTTGAAGATATACCTGCCGAATATCTTGCCGAATTAAAGAATTTAAGACCTATCAATGGACTACTTGAAAAAACTTTTGGGTATGGCGTAAAAATAGCAACTGCAACAACCGACACACCTAATACGATTGCTACATATATTAATACACATCTCACCAATCCCACAGGGTATAAATACCTTTACAGTAATATTAATAGCGGAACAAATGCGTTGACATTAATAGAGTATAATAGTTCGACCATTAATTGGGATACTATTTCTTTAAGTGAAACGTTTTATCAAAAAGATGATTATAATCCGATTGTTCAAGCAGATGGTATAATGAGATTTTTGCCTGGTAATGTAGGTTTACTAAACGGGCACGAATCAAAGGGAGTATGGTATGGTTATATTGATTCACTTTGGAAGTTTGACCATAATTATAAAAACGCACAGGGGTTTTATGCTTACAGAACATCTGTTGATAGTTTATGGAATATATTAAATCCAACTGTATCTTTAATAGATAGTGGATATTTCATAGATGGGAGATATTATAAATATTCATTAATTTATGATGGTATTCAAGAATCACTTATGAAAAATTTATGCAATATATATTATGCAAATAATCAATTTGGCAAAATAATTATTAAATTTCCAACAATAAATACAAATTTAAGAATAACAGGAATGAATATATATCGTGCAGAAGATGCTGATGGGATTTATAATAAAATACACACCGTAGATTTTTTAAGAGATAGCACTGACGTAATAAGGACGGATAGTATATATGATGGAAGAAGATATATTCATATTCCAGAATTAGAAACATATACTTTTGAATCGGGAAAACATTATTATATTAGAATCTTTAAAAGAGATTTAACTGTTTATACAGATTATAATATAATTAATCCCCCCGCAGGAACTGGACAAGATGTATTTTGTGATAGTGCATTATTTAAAATTACAGGTGATAAATGGAATTTACCCTGGGGGATATATTGGCAGGGAAGTGATACGATTTATACGTATAACCTTAATGGTGGTGCTTATACAGGTAAAAATGTTTTTATCACTGATAAAAATGCAGTTAAATATAATTTGGGTGGAGGTGTATTAACATTAAATTATTCTAATGTTGATACTATTATTCACCGAATAATTGATTTTAATTCTAATAAAGCATTACATTTTAAGGGAGATTCCGCAATATATTATTATCCAGATAATTGTATTATTGTATCTCCATCAATAGGGAATTATTACTTTACAAAGGGATTATCCGATACAGCAAAAGGAGAAGTTGCTGCAATTCCTTCAGATATAACATTACAAGACCCTGATGTTTTAACGCAGGCAAATGGTTATTGGATGGGTGGAGTTTTAAAGATGTTGACGGGTGTTAATTCTGGATTAGAAAGAGCAATATTAAATTCTTATCAAACGACAAAACACATTAAATTTTATCCTGAATTTCCAGTAACGATTAGTGAGGGAGATTCTTATAGAGTTATAGTAAATCAAAATGAATATTATTCATTTTTTGATACTGGTTTAACCGAAGGGGCGGAGCATCCTTTCGCCGATGAAGTTTCTATAAGAATAAACGGTAAATTTGCTAAAATAATAAATAATAGATTGTGGCAAGGGAATATTGTTCTTGACCCTGGCGGTGTTAATGAAGTGCGTACTGATTGGGTTTCATATTCGGAAATAGGGCAGTATGATGTTAATCCTGTTAGTAATGTAATATCATTTGCTAATGCTGGACTTGGTGCTATTACAGGACTTGATGAAATATATGGAAATCCTGTTATTATGAAAAATAATAATATATCAATCATAAATATAAAGAATTATCCTACAACTCCCGAATATTGGCAGACTATTGAGTCTGTCCATAATATCGGGAACATAGCACAGAAAGGTTATATAAACGTTCTTGGAAATCTTTATATCAGTTCTTATGATGGTATTTACAGGTTCAGTCCAAACAATCTTGCTGAATCCGATATGACACCTACGGAACGATTAAGAATAAGTGAACCAATAAACGACAAATATCTTGCATTAACATTGACACAGAAACAGGCAATTAAATGCGGATATGACCAATATAAAAATGAGATTGTATTTGTTCTTGGGATTGAGTTTTGGGCTTACAATATTAATACTAATAATTGGCGTGAAGTAGATTATCTACCATTAACCATATTCAATTATGATGAGAATAATTATCTGATGGGATATAACAGTTCTGATTCAAAGATTTATTCGTCTCAATATCATTCCAATTCCATTAGTGATTTACAGACAAAGACGTTTTCTATATCAGATGAAAGAATAGAACCTGTAAGATATGCTTATGTTACTTATAAAAGCACAGATACATTAAAGATTCAGTTATATGGCGAGAACAATAATACCGTTGCATTGTGGGGTGATAGCACTTCTCTTGTGCCTGTCACTGTCCCTACAACTAAAAAGATACCTATTACTGTCCGAAGTAAGAAATTTAATATTCGACTATATAGCAAAAGCGATACAACAGCAACATATATTTATAGATTAAAAATAGAACACGAGGGAGAACCACAATGATAAATACAGTAATGTTAAGTAATGTAAGAATTAATATAGAAGATGAAAATGCTCCGTATCGGTTTAGTGATGTAAAAGTTTATGCTACATTAACGGCAAGTCAACTTGTTATTGCGAATCTTGTTAATAATAATTATTTATCTGAATTACGATATATTGATGGCAGTAAAACATTCTCCGGGGGTTCGTTTTTGTTATCTGGACTAACTTATTCTGTGCTTGGTGGGGACGAGGGAATTATATCTGTTAAGGCAAATACGGGATACTTTACAAAGAAACTTAAAATGGATGAATTGGGTTCGCTTAACAATGCTTATAAAACAGGGAATAATAAACGACCTATTATGTATGTATCGAACGGGAGTATATATTTATATCCCACAACCATTTCATTGGGAGATATTCATTATTATCAAGTTCCAACGGCTATAGACGCAAGCACTTCCTGTATATTAAACTCTATATTACATAATGCAGTTGTAACTTATGCGTCATCTACCTTACTTGCATCTGATAATAAACTTGATAGGAGTTTATTATTTAAAAAAATAGTAATAGATGAATTAACGCTATTAAACCAAAAGTATGAAGTTAAGAAAATAGAGGAGAAAACATAATGCCTTTATGGTGGCTACCAGCAGCAATAGCGGGAGCGGGAGCAGTCGGGAAATATATTTACGATAAGAAAAGCCGAATGCCTGATTTTAGTTCAACTGCTTATGCAAGGTATATGCAAAGGAAACAGCAGGAGGGCATATATCCGGGCACAGTTAAAGAGAAGATGCTTGCACAAATTGGTGCAGAAGCGGGGAATATCGAACAACAACAGAAAGCCGAAATACGTGGCAGGTTTGTTGGAATGGGTGCAGGACAGAGCGTTGCACAGACAAGGGCATTGGCAGAACCTTCTAAAGAGCGTATGCGTGGATTAGTAAGTTCAAGACGGCAGATTGAGATACAGAACGAAATGTCAAAACAGCAGGCAGGACAGGAACTTGCATCAGCACAAACCGATTGGGAAGCAAGACAAAGAGGAGAAAAACAGGCACAGACTGGTGCATTGGTAGGTGGATTAATTAGTGCAGGAAGTTCTTTGGCAGGTGGGTATTTCCAGAAACAACAAATGGATATTGCACAGAAACAGTTTGGGCAGAAACAGGCATTAGATATTGCTAAATTCGGATTAGAACAACAGAAAGTAATAGCAACTGAAAAATATAATGAGCGGAGAAGTGAGATAGCAGAAAAGCGGAACGAGATAACAATGGATAAAAATATTACTGAGGCGAAAAGACAGGAAAGATTATATAAATTAAGAAACGAGGAATTGGAATACAAAAAAACACACGATAAAGAACTTCTTGATTTAGATACTATGTATAAAACAGAATCTTTAGAATTAAGTAAAGGTAGGTTGCAAGTCGCAAGAGATGCTTTGAAAAAGATTTCGGTAAGTGATAAAATCAAAATTGAGAATCTTGACAAAGAAGTTGAACGTCTATATGGGATTAATAACTTTAATGAATACGCATTAACGCTTGTTCAAAAAGATACAGAAGGTAAACCGCTATCAGATAAAGAACAGGAATATTTGAAATTATGGAAAGATAAATATGCCAGTATGGACGCTATGACTGCTATCTTAAATGCACTTTATGGAACTACAACAGAAGAAACACCAACAGATACAACTAAAAAACTTTGGTTGGATAGGTAATGCCAGAAGATAAAATATTAGAAATATATGATTATATTAAATCTCAAAGACCAAACATAATAGAATATGATTCTTTTAAACAAGGTCTTACTAATGAGATGAATTTACAGGATACTTATAATTATATTAAATCTCTACGACCTAATATAGTTAATTATGCTGATTTCAAGGCAGGCATATATCCCGAAATTCAAGCATTCGCTAATAGACCCGTCAGTAAAATAGACCAAGCCAAAGCATACATCAACGAAGCAATAGTCCAGAAACGTGCTGCTGAAAACTACGAACAACAGAGACAACAACAGGTCGAACAACTTAAACTTGACAATCCGTTATTGTATAAGAATATCGAAAAGATGCACAAGGAAGGGCAATCAGCAGAACTGATAAATAGGTTTATTGAGGAAAAAAATAAATCAAAAGAAAAGGGGAATGGTAAATCTAATATGCAGGGGACTTTAGGGATGGGAAGCAGGGGAATGGGACAATTGGGACAGATAAGTAAAGAAGCAACAGGTGAAATTGTAGATAATGAAGGCATAAGGGAATTTATACAAAAACCATTAACTACACTCCCATTAAAAATGGTTGAAGCGATATTACCAAAAGCAGTTACAGATGAAGAAATAGATGAAATATTTGATTTCTCGCCTATATATCCCTTAAAAATATTACCAATTGAAGCAAGAAGAGAAATTTATAAAGTTGCGAGAGGATTGGCAACAGGAACAGCAAAACTCGCAAGTGGATTAACTTCTCCCTTAAATTTGGGATTATTGGTAAGTGGTGGCGCAATTGCTCAAAAAGTTCCTGCTGCGAGTAGGATAATATCGGCAATGTTCACAGGTTCAATGGCAAGTGCAATTCCAGAAGAATATAAAGTGTTTATGGAGGCGGTTAATAGTGGGGATAGTGAGGCAATTGCAGATGCGGGTATGCAAATGCTTGGCACATTATTCTTTACGATAGGAGCAGGCAAACACGCAATAAAAGGGAGAGGTGGAGTTGTTAAACCGGAAATAAAACCTGATGTTCGTAAAGGTATTGCTAATGAGGTAATGACCGAATTAAATGAACTTGCCGAAAAGAAAAATGTTGAAATTCCGACCGATAAAATAGTTGAGACCACACAAAAAATTGAAGATACAGGAAATACTCTTTTAAAATACTTTGTCAGGGATTATATAAAAGGCGAAACTCCATCCGCAAAAGAACTTGGTGAATTGTCCGAAACTCAAAGAGCGATATATAATGACTTTACAAAAGAATATGAAGGTGTTATAAATATAATAAATAAAGAACCTTCGGAAGGTATAATTACAAAACCAAAACAAAAATTAATCGAATTACCCGAACTAACAGAACAGCAACGCTTACAGAAGATTGCAGATGCGACAAAAGAACTGCCGAGTGTCGAGAAAGTTGCAAAAGTTGAGAAACCCACAGAGATACCCCCTCCGATTACAGAGAAGCCCGCTGTTGAAGTAAAAGTAACTGAACCGACAAAGATACCTGTGGGTGAACCAAAACCGAAATTGCAAGATAAGTTTAACGAACAGGAACTTGATGATTTGAATGTTGTCTTTGAAGATATTAGACAAGGCGAAGCAGGTTATCGACAGGCTACTCAAAATAGAGAAACTGGTGAATGGACTTATACAGGTTTGGGGGCAACATTTATGCCTTACCTAAAAGCTGTTGAAAAAAAAGATATATTGCGATTAAGAGATAAAATAAAAGAAGGCAAGCCGCTTACGAAAAATCAATATGATAAATTAAAAGACTTAATTGATAAGTCTAATGAATTTTATAAACGAATGGAAGCCGAAGCAAAATGGGAAGAAAAAGGTAAGTTTGAACCATTGCCAATAGAAAAAGGTGAGGGAGAATTATTAAGAGTTAATGAACTTGAAAAAGGCGAAAAATTTACTATAAACAAAGAAGAATTTGAAGTTGCAAAAAGAACTGATAAAGGTGTCGTTTTAGTAGATGATAATATAATTAAACTGGCGGATTATGACCAGATTGAAATTGATAAGGGAAGTTTTGTTAAGGCAGGAGAACCCACAGGTAAACCAATTGTTGAACTGAAAGAAAAAAGAATAGAGTTTAAAAATAAAAATTTAGAACAATTAAAAAAAGAAAGTAAACAATTAGAGGAAATAAATAGAACAAATATTGAATATTATAATAAAAAAGACCCATTAAGGCAACAGTTAAGAAATTTTGAAGGTTTGACAGATGCAGAGGTTAATAGATTTGCCAGAATAAACGCTGAAATTTCAAGAAGGGAACAATTTATTAAGGGAGACCCAAAAAAAAGAGTTGAAATAAAACGAGAATTAAGAAAAATAGGAATTAAATTTGATACTGATGAATCTTTAGAATCATTAAAAAATAAATTAAGAAAAGCACCCGAATCCGAATTATCTATGTTTCCCGAATCAGAGCGTCCCACGAAAGCCACTGCAATGTTTGATACAAAAGATGTGGTTACTGGAGATGTTATCAAGGCAGGCGAGACCACGTGGAAATATCCCAAACTTGGCGAAGTTTCCGAAGAGACGCACCGCAAACTTATGCAGAAAATTCAGAAAACAGGGGAATTGTTTACCGCAGAAGAAATAAAAGCGGGTGTGCCGAAAAAGGAGATTGAGGGGCAGGAGGGGTTGTTTGAGGGAAAAGCGGAATCGAATATAAAAACCGCATTAAAAGAATCTGCTAAAACTATTAATGCTTTGTTTGGCGGTGAGAAGATTGGTATTAAGGGTGGGATAGACGAAGTAACTTATAAACAAGCGAAAGTGCATTTTGATAAAGCGTGGGAGGCGTATAAAGCGGCAGGGAAAGATATTAAGACTTTTATAGAGGATTTTGCAAAAGAGGTAGGAGAACATATAAAACCGTATTTGAATAAATATAAAGATGAATATAGGGCAGATGTAGTAAATAGATTTACAGATATAATAAGAAAAACGAAACCTATCCGTGGGCATATTGAAACATTAAGGTCAAAAGAACGTAGCAAACGTGCTGCGGAAATGACTTCAATAGCAAAAAAATCCATAGAAGAGGGCAAACCAGAGGAAGCATATTTTAAAGCAAAGGGTGCTTTGAAAGGGGAATTACCTGCTAAACCAGTTGAACTTATTAGAAAAAGAACTTTAAATAAAATAACAGAAGATTTAAAAGAATTTACTGAAGGTGATGTTAAAGATTTATTCAATATAATTTTAGATAAAATACCAAAAGAAAAGCCATATACCAGAGTAACTGCTTATGATGCTTTAATGAATTTATTACAAGGGAAAGTGCCAAGACCATTTGAAATTAAGTTACTTGAAGAAATATATGGGAAAGATTTTACAAAAACTATGAGAAAGCAAATCCCACTTTGGCGTAGGATTGGGATGAATATATTTGAGGTGGGTTCTTTTTCAAAAGCATTAAAGGCAAGTTTTGATATATCCGCATCATTTAGACAAGCAGGATTAATTGTATTTTCTGGGAGACCTAAATTATTAAAAACTTGGGGGAAAGGTTTTGGGCAACAAATAAAAGCACTTATAAGTGAGGAAAACTATGGCAAATATCAAAAAGATTTAAAGAATAGAGAATATAGTAAACTTGGTGAAGATTCGGGGCTTGAACTGACTGGTATTGGTGGTAAAACAAAAATATTAAAAAGAGAAGAAGTTTATATAAGTAAATTTGCGGATAAAATTTGGGGGATTAAACATTCTGCACGTGCTTATGTTACTTTACTTAATAAAATTCGGGCTGATTATTTCGATTCACTTGCTAATATACTTATAAAAGATGGTAAAACATTCAAGACACACCCAGAAGAATTTAAGGCGATTGCAGGTTATATCAATACCTTTACAGGGCGTGGCAGTTTAAATTCATTAAAAAACTATTTGCCTGCATTAAACAGTGCTTTATTTTCGCCGAGATTATTGGCAGCAAGATTTCAGACACCATTTTATATATTTAGTAAAAGTCCATTAGTTAGAGCAGAGGCGGCAAAGACTTTATTAGGATTTGCGGCGGTTGTTGGTGGAATGTTATATTTGGCAGACCAATCCGATATGGCAAGTGTGGAATGGAATCCAGAATCATCTGATTTTTTGAAAATTAAAATAGGTAATACAAGGATTGATTTACTTGGTGGATTTCAACAAATAATGAGATTTGTAGGGAATGTAGTTACAGGTAGAAAAAAATCTACAATATCGGGTAGAACTTATGATATAAAATTGGACGAAACTATTGGTAAGTTTTTACAATATAAAGCATCGCCTATGACTGGATTCTTTATTGATTTAATTAGAAATGAAACACCACTTGGTGAAGAATTTACAATATTACCAAAAGATTTTTCTATAAATGGAATAACACAGAGTCAATTATTTAATAGATTTACACCGTTAATTATAGAAGATATACTTGATGCTTATGATGTTGAGGGAATAAATATGGCTTTGAAAGTAACACCACTTGTTATAACTGGTGTAGGTGTTCAAACCCACAGACTTTCAGATGTTAGCAATTTGTTTTTATATAAGAGTCAAATTGCTTGGCTAAAATATGGTAAGGGATGGGATGATATATCCTATGCACAACAGAAACTAATAAAAATAACACATCCTGAAATAGCAGAAAAAGAAAAAGTAATAAAAGCAACTCGTGGTGAAATGCCACAAATAGATAGAACATTAGAGAATGCTATGAAGGTTGGAAAAGAAATACAAAATAAATTAGACCCTGATATAAAAGAGAAATTGAATGGTATAAATTATAAAATGAGTGGAGTTCAAAGAACAATAGCAGATGCGTTTTATCTTAATGATACAAGATTCCAACATCTTAAAGATGAAACAGTAAAAAATCTAAATAAATTATTAAAAGTTTTATTAGATTCTAAAGAATACAAAGATGCTACATTTAATGATAAAATAAAAAAAATAGATGATGTTGTTGTGTTTATAAAAGATTTATCAAGATTAGAAACATTGGCAAAATATATGTCCCCAGAAATCGAAAAAGAATTAAAGCAAAAGGAGAACCAATAATGCCAGGAGCAATAAAAACGAAGCGTGATGAACGGTTGTGGAGTGAAGCAAAAGCACAGGCACACAAAGAGGGGTTCTCTGTCGAGAAGAATAAAGACAGATACTGGGCGTATGTAATGGGTATATACAAGAAAATGAAAGGTATGAAATGAGACCAATGTCGAATATTGTCAATTTCCTCCCTTGACGAAAAAGATAACGGTCTCTTTTCTTAAAACTAATTAAATCAAGTAAAGGGAAATAAAGATGTCTGAAAGATTAAACAGTTCGATTTCTTGGAAAACATTGAGTATAATTGTTGGATTTATAGTAATTCTATCAACTGTGGCTGTATTTTCATTTTATCCAATGTCAGAAGGAACGAGATTTGAAGAACGGATAAAAAACAATGCTGCCGAGATTGAAAATATACGAACAGATATAAAAAAGATGAACTCCGATATAAACAGTGGGTTTAATGATTTAAAAGATATAATTAGACAAAAATAAATAATGAATAAAAAAGAATCAATAGCAGATAGATTTCGTAAATATGAGGGGATTTGGGAATTACCCAATTATATAAAACCAGAATATAAATATATAAATAAAAAGGAGTAAAATAATGGATTCAATAACTAATTTTTTTACAGAACATTTGATTCTTTCAGGAGTAGGAATTGCTTTTATTCTTGGTATTTTATCAAGATTACTACCTAACGAATGGCAGAAGAAAAGTTCTGAAAAAGTTGCTTTGATAATCGCTTTATTTTTCAAAGGAATTGGTGGAATTTTATTTGGATTTGGAAGAACTATTTCTGGATTCGGAACATTAAAGACAGGAAAAAAAGCCTGGAATCTCATTGAAAATTTTTTTGAAAATTCACTTGACCTTTGGATATATGGATTTATGGATACTTTCAGAAAGGAAATGCCAAAAGGTGTTTTGATTTATTTATATGAAAGACTAAAAATGGGATGGAATTATGATAATAATTTAATAGAGAGTAAATAAATATGTTAGAATATTTAGTATTTGCAATGGCATCGACTTGTTATGCTTTTTATTCTTGGTGTCAAATTAGAATTAGAGGAAAGATAGCAATTAAACTAAAGACAATTCCTTTTGACTTAACTGAAACATTAAGAATAACTACAAATAATTATGGTTGGGATTGGCATCTTTCTCAATGGATGTCCGTTTTATTGTTTGTTGGTTCGGGGGTGGTATTTCATATTATCGGGATAAATTTTCATAACTTTGGGAATATATTTTTAGTGATGTTATTTTTCTATATAATTCCATTAAGGTTATTTCAAAAATATTTATAGGTGAAGAAATGAAGATTAAGAAAGCAAAGTTAAAATATGTCGGTGCAATCCAACCAAATAAAACTATGAAAGATTATAAAGATTTTGATGAATTTGAAGATATGTTGCTTAAAAATATGAAAAATATTCCTGAGGAATATGCAAAAATTATAAATGAAAACTTTTGGAAGATTGTTAATAAAAAAGACGGTGGAAAATAATGAGACGAATCAGCATACTCATTATTACCATATCGGTTATATTCACAATGTCGGTTCAGGCAAGCGTAAAAGATAGACTGCTTGACGTTCCCGAATATACAGGTAAAGTTATCTGGTATGTTATATCAAACAAATATGTTCAGAAATACGGTTCGGGATTGCTGTTCATATACTCGCAGGGCGTATGCGATGCAAAAGCGGATGGATGGCTGTTTGAAAACTTTTATGGTGATAAAATTACTTACGGGATTAATGAGACTAACTGGCATTATTATAAAAGCATTGGCAGAGTTGCTACTTTTGGGGCATTCGGGTTAAAAGGGCTTGCCTTGGGGCAGAAGCATATAACGTTACGTAACGAAATTAAGAACACAGTTGCAGAAAGTTTTATCGCGTGGACTATATGGCATAAAGTATATTACAAGACGCGGTATAATAATTACTGGGATACCGACCACGCACAACATATCATATATTACCCAAATCCGTTTAATAAGTTTAACGATGCTTTTGTCGGATTAAAAGGAAATCAGGTGTTTGCTTTCGATATATTAAGATTAAGTATTGGAATTGGTGGATTATTAAAATAAAGGGATGGAGAGGTTATTAATATTTTTGGCAGGTTTTATCTGTGGGTTATTTCTTTGGTTATATACAGGCATTCAAAATTGGTTATCTATACTACAAATAAGAAAAATGCGAGAAGAAGCAGATAAATCATTGGCAGATTGTGGAAAGTATGTTATTAAAGATAAAATGGAAGAAGTGATATTGAATGAAACAAGAGTCGGAAAAATAGAAAAGTTTTTAAATGATAAATGGATACCTACATATATAGATAATTATAATAATAATTTTCAAGAGATATATAAAAATAATAAAGACAAAGAAGAATTTATATATGATAATGATGGGACACCTTATCCACGGTTTGAATTAAAAGAAATATTAAAAATATTTATTGATGAAATAAATAAAAAACGAATAGAATTATTGAAAGGGGGTTTATAAAAATGTTAATAGATTTAAACGAAGAAGAAGTTATAACTTTATTAAATGGATTGAATACTGCAATGGCTGTAAAAGAATTAAATATGAGACAAAAAGATATTTCTGATTATGAAAATATATTAAAACTTGCTATTAGATTGTCAAAGTGGGTTGATTTAAAAAATGAATATATGAATCATATTGTTAGAGGTTCGGGATTTACATTCCATTTTAATAATGAGGGAATTGCTGAAAATATTTATGCTGATAGATAGAAAAATCAAAATAATTTTTGGCATTATAATAGTTCAAATTGCAATATTTTTTCAAGATACGGCATTGTATTTATATGAATTTGGTAAAATATTAATTAATACAAATGGAGATTTAAAATGAAAACTTTTATAATTTTAGTGTTACTTGCATTAGTTGTTTTTATTATATTTTTATCATTAAAAAGGACTGATAAAAATAATCAAGGGAAAAAATGGAAATGTTTATAAATGGAAGAATGGTTGAATGGGATAAGGATATTAAATTTTATCCTGTTAGTTGGGTTACACATATTAATTTAAATGAAAAATTAAAGTAATATTCGGAATTATAATAGCAGATTGAAAGGAGATATTTAATGAAAAAATACATTGATTGGTGTAAACTTTTTTGTTTATATCCCGATTTATATTATATTTTATATTTTTGTGAGAATAAAGGGAAAAAATTATCAAAGGATAAAAAATGAAAAAAATCAGCATTTTTATTTTTACTATTTCAGTAATATTTGCAATGTCGATTTATGCTCAAGACTCAACAGCAGGCATTCCAATCGGAAAAAAGAATATTTGGCGTATTCAATTAGTCCCTGCAAGTTACGGTGCAATAATTGAAGCCCCTATGAAAGATGAATCAAACGATACGATGCTCGAGGCAAAACCATTCATTGGGGTTGGATTTGATGTAAATATTATCCGTAGGGGATTATGGGGCATCGGAACGGGTGTATTGCTATACACGAATGGTGATAAGATATATCCGATAGTTCCATTTGGATTAAAATTATTTGGTGGACAGTTGGGAATTTCTATAGGATATAATCTTGGTAAATCAGGCAAAGGATATGAAACCGCTTGGCAAAATCGGGGAATTTTTTTGTTGAACTATAATTATTTGAGTAAAATATTCCAATAAAGTAGGTACATATATAATAATATTGTTATTATTACAGTTATATGAATTTAACATTCAAAATAAGGCAAAAGAGGTACAAAGAACAAATAAAGCCCATAGAGGCGTTTTAAGGGGCTATTTGGGGTTTATAATATTTTCTATATGCTTTACTTGTTCTATATAAATATTCTTTACACTGTTCTATATTTTTAAATATTATAGAATGTTTTATATGGTTACAAGAAACACAGGAAGTTACTAAATTTTTAATATCATTTTGTTGATTATAAACATAAGGTTCTAAATGTTCAATAACAAGAGAAGTTATATCCTCGCCCAATTTTCTATTGCAATATATACAAGTATAATTATCCCTTTCGAATACTTCAAATCTTACTTTTTTACTTATGCGGTATCTTTGTTTAAACCTTTTATAATTAGAATGAGATTTTTGAATATGCCCTTTAAATTCATATTCATCATTAACTTTATCATTATGTTTGTTTTTACAAACTTCATCGCAAAACGGATTTTCATCAGTCTCGAAGTGGTATCTATTACATTGTGGGCATTTATATTGTGTTATAGTTTTTCTGCCATAATGAACAGTTTTTATATCCATTTTAATTTTCCTATAAATAAAAGGGGCAGATTGTTCTGGTTATTCAAAGAAGGAATTAACCTTATTTGCAGAACTACCCGCCCCTTTATATTTAAAATAATAAATCCCTCTCTGAATAACTATATAAATATAATAATATCTTACTTTAAAGTCAAGATATTTTTTAAAATATATAAAATAATTAAAAAACGCTCAAATTTGCCCTGTGGCGATAATATTGGTCTCAACGGGCAATTTTTCGACTTCGGCAAACAAATTCACTGGCGCCCCAAATTTGTGCGGTTATCCCGTATCTAAAAATGAAATTGAGATAAGGTTATGAGTTATTTCACAAAAGAAGAGATGCAATGTTCGTGTTGCGGGGAATATAAGATTGATTCTGATTTTTTAAGCCGATTAGAAACTGCAAGGGGATACTCTAAAATTCCTTATGTGATTAACAGTTGCTGCCGATGCGTAAAACATAATGAGGTGGTAGGTGGTAAACCAGATTCATCTCATCTGTTTACTGATATAAAAGAAACAACCGCTGCGGATATAAAAACACAAACATCAAGGGATAGATATTGGATTTTAGATAGTTTGATTATGGCGGGATTTCACCGTATAGGAATTGGGAAAACATTTATTCACGTTGATAATGACTTAACAAAAGACAGTGATGTTATCTGGTTATATTGAAAAAATTAACTTGACATTAAATGATGTGCACTCATTAAGATATTTGAAGATAATATATATACAAGTTGGGTTTAATATGCTATTAACTGCACTTATAATTTGCATAGCATTGATGCTGTTCTGCGGATGGATGATTGGACGTTAAAATAATTCCACCTGCTTTTTCACTTCGTAATATCTCCTCTAATTTCCGCCACGTCTCAAATTTATACCCTCTATCGTCTATATAATATTCAGCAATCTCTTTATACTTACTTATCTTGTCAAACTTAACAGCATTACTTTTTAGAAAAAGGTGGACACCTACCATCTCCATTCCCGACACAAATGTTCCATTTAAATCAGCGTTAAACCTTGTTGACGATATGATAATGCGATGCGTCTTATATATCCGGTTGATAACTTCCTTGCAGTCTGGAAGCAGTTTCATCT
>Ga0180008_1000334_pt1 | contig 43606 bp, 33 predicted proteins | sample MM_PW_MetaG_FD_121121 | JGI IMG/M metagenome (GOLD analysis project Ga0180008, IMG submission 121121) | Groundwater microbial communities from the Aspo Hard Rock Laboratory (HRL) deep subsurface site, Sweden - MM_PW_MetaG | ecosystem: Environmental > Aquatic > Deep subsurface > Groundwater... | reverse complement strand
GGGATGTTTGCAGGCAGTCTTTTCTTAATAGGCACCGTGGAAGGGATTTCGCCACCGGCAATTCAGGCGGACGTTTGCCGCCGACCTCCTGGCGGCGGACTGCACTCTGAACGGAGAAAAAAAATGCGGCATCCTGCCGTTTTTTTCTCCGTTAAGCCGCTCTGAATTACCTATGCGGCGAAACCCTTCCACTTGGCTATTGAGAGCAACACTACTGTTAAACAGAGAAACTCTGAATTAGCCGTTGCGAAACCATCCCACTTGGCTATAGAAAAATACTACTACTAAGGAGTCGCGCTGGAATTTACAACTACGATACACCTTCACATGTCTTAAAAAAATTCGTGCACGTATAAGTGTAGAATCCAGCGGCAGGAGGCCGTAAGAGAGCACGCTGCGCAGGTCAAATACAGGATGTATCAAAGTCGGCGATGCTCAGGTCGGATACATAGCCGAGTAGCGGCGTAGCCGCGGCCAGGCATGAGCATCAATCGCCAACCGGCGCGAATAAGCGTGCGAATGAGCGGCGAAATAATTATTTATACCGATCCTGAAGGGGTAATTCGAACGGAAGTCATGCTGAAAGCGGAAACTCTTTGGATAACTCAACAGCAGATGGAGGTACTATTTGGTACTGACCGGACATCTCTCGTAAAGCATATAAAGAAGATTTTAAAAACAGGCGAATTGGAAGAACCCGCAACCTGTGTAAAAAATGCACAAGTTCAATTTTAAACAGGACAGCACTAGAACCGACAAAATGCAAAAACAATTAGGCGCTACGCTCTGGGGTATTGCCGACCAGTTACGCGGCGCAATGAACGCAGATGACTTCTGTGATTATACTCTCGAATATTTAATCGGGCAATTTGCCGCCGGTTCAGGTAAGAAAGCCGGGGAGTTTTACACACCTCAGCAAATATCGACTATCCTGCCGCGTATCGTTACATTGGATAGTCAAAACCCGGGCGCGGGTAAAAAGAAACGGCTTAAAAAAATACTCGATTTTACATGCGGGTCGGGGTCACTATTATTACATGTGCATAAACAACTCGGACCGGATTGTGTCGGTCAGATGTACGGACAGGAAAAAAACATCACTACTTACAACCTTGCCCGGATGAATATGCTGCTGCAGGATGGTAATATCGATACAGTAATCGGACTGCCCGCGAACTTATTCTTTTCGACTGGTATTCCCGTCTGTATTCTGGTAGTAAAGAAATGGAAAAAAAGCGATGATATTTTATTTATCAACGCGAGCGACCATTTCGAAAAGGGCAAACGTCAGAACGTTCTTCTCAGTACGCATATTGATAAAATCGTTGATACGTATCAATTACGGAAAGAAGAAGAACGCTACTCCCGGCGCGTTCCTATGGATGAAGTAATTAAGAACGAATACAATCTGAATATTTCACGGTATGTGAGTACCGCCGTTGCTGAGGAACTAATAGATATTAAGCAGGTAAATACCGACTTACAGGACATAACACGCACGATTACCAAGGCGAAAGAAACCCATAATGGGTTTCTCAAGGAATTGGGACTTGCGGAGTTGCCGTGAGGTGATGCAAAGACGATGTTTTTTTTCAAGGAGCACTTACGTGTGCTGCGTATGAATTTAATACCATACACTTCATGAATAACATGCGTTAAATTTGGATAGTACTCCAAAATACTCGCGTGTAAATTGGACATCACCCCAAAATACTCGTTAAAGAGATTGACATATCTTCAAAATCATTACACAATAGGCAATGCAAACACGGTACCTTCATAAGCAAATTGAAGACGATCTTACTAAAAAAATGGTTTTCATCGCCGGCCCTCGTCAAATCGGAAAGACTACACTCGCAAAACGCTTTGTTACCACAAAAGATTGTTATTTAAACTGGGACATTTCTAATCACAGAGAGAAAATTCTTAAGCACGAGCTCCCCAATTCCGAAATTCTGATCTTCGATGAAATTCATAAGTACAAATCATGGAGAAATTATCTCAAAGGCATATATGATGATATCGGAGAGAAAACCAGAATTCTTGTTACCGGAAGCGCACGGCTTGATTATTATAAATTCAGCGGCGACTCATTACAAGGAAGATATTTTTTTTATCGAATGCACCCGTTATCAGTCCGTGAACTTGAAATACATGACAGCAGCGAAGTATTACAATTACTCAAACTCAGCGGGTTTCCTGAACCGTTTTTCAGCGGCTCTGAAAAAACCGCCAGGAGATGGTCAAGAGAATATAAAAATCTCCTGATAAATGACGACATAAGGACTCTCGAGCGTGTTTCAGATATCGGCAACATTGAACTGCTTGCAATGCGTCTGCCTGAACTCGTTGGATCTCCGCTGTCCATACAGAAACTAAGTCAGGTAATACAAATCAGTCATAAAACAATTGCGAACTGGCTTAATATTCTGGAGCGTCTTTATTTTATTTACAGAATTCCGCCTTTTGGCAGCGCCAAAATCAGATCTGTTAAAAAAGAACAAAAGCATTATCATTTCGACTGGAGTCTGGTAAAAGACCAGCCTGCGGCTTTTGAAAATCTTACCGCCGGACATCTGCTGAAGTGGGTGCATTTTCAACAGGATACGGAAGGACACGATTATGAGTTATACTATTTCAGAGACATCGATGGACGTGAGGTTGATTTTGTATTAACACTTGATGGGCAGCCTATTCACCTCGTAGAAGTTAAATGGAATGATACAGAAATCAGCAAAAGTCTGAAGTATCTGAAAACAAAATATCCCGCCGCAACGGCATGGCAAATATCTGCGATAGGACAAAAAGAATATGTCTCCAGAGAAGGGATCATTGTTTCACCATGCGTTACATTTTTTAACCAGTTTATATAACCGGCCTTGTGTATGACCTGTAATAAATTTGCCCAATATAGTAAAATGTACACTCATGGATTACGGCACAATTAAATACCGGTTTGCGAATTCACCCGCAGTTAAAATTCTCCGCAGTGAACACGCGCCGCTTATAATCAGTTTTTTTATTCTTCAGTTTAAACATAAAAACCGGCTCAGTATGCCGCTGAACGAAATGCGTGAAAATTTAGCCGCATACATTGACGATTTGCGGACTCACGGCATTAAAGAAGATTTTTTAAACACTCCCGACGGTTATCTTGATATGTGGTGCGATGAAGGTCACCGGTTTTTACGGAAATATTATGAAACCGGACGGGAAGATGCGACGCTTGAACTCACCGCAGAAACCGAACAGGTGCTCACCTGGATACAGGAGTTGGAGAAGCGCGAGTTTGTTGGAACCGAAAGCCGTTTTCTCCGCATTTTCGGATTGCTGCAGGAAATTTCTCAGAAGAGCAATACCAATGTCGAACAGCGTATCGCAGAGCTCCGGCAGCAGCAGAAAAACATTGCGAAGGAAATTGCGGAGATTCAAAAAACCGGCGTAGTGGAAATTTTCAGCGAGACGCAGATAAAGGAGCGGTTTTATGAAATAACCGATATTGCGTACCGGCTTCTTGCTGATTTCAGAGAGGTCGAACAGAATTTCAAGGAGTTTGTGCGCGGTCTTCAAAAAGAACGTTTGAAAACAAAAATTAACAAGGGTCAGCTCCTTAAATATGTTCTCGATACTGACCAGCAAATCCGCGAATCCGATCAGGGTCAGAGTTTTTACGCATTCTATCAGTTTTTAAGTTCCCCGAAAAATCAGGAAAACCTTGACATACTCATCCGTACCGTACTTGAGCTGCCGGATATAAAAAAAATTCATAAAAACGACCGTCTTATCCGAAACCTCAAACACCACCTTATTGATGCCGGCGAAAAAGTCATTACCGGCAATCTGCATCTTGGTGAACAGCTCCGCCGTTTTCTCGATGAAAAAATTCTCATTGAAAACCGCCGCTCAGCTCTTCTTCTCGCAGAAATTAAAAAGCATGCGTTTCATACCGCGCAAAATCCTCCTAAGGACAGGGAATTTATTACTCTTGAAGCCGGAATCAGCATCGGCAGTATGATGGAACGCACACTATGGTCTCCGCCCTTATATGAAACGGTGCTGCGCACCCCTGTTGCGCATGCGTCAACCGCCGCCGATCTCACATGTCTTTTTTCAGATCATTATATCGACCGGCTGCTTCTTAAAAAAAATATCAGCCAGGTGCTCAGCGGGATACCTGAAACAACGCTGAAAACTGTGACCGACCTCTTTCCTGTGACGCGGGGACTAAGCGAGGTGCTCGGATATATGCAGATTGCGCATGAAGAACCTCCGCACGAAATTAATGGCGGTAGTCAGGAACGGATTGTCCTCGGCGAATCAGGGCGTGGACTATGCATTCCTCAGGTAATTTTCCGGAAGGAGATAACCCAGAAAGAAATATCCTTGAAAGAGTTAACATAGAAAGAAGTAATACAGAAGGATATAACACATCAAACCAATGAATATGTTGCGGAAAATAAATAATGCTTGATGAGAAAGGTCTTGAACAATATTCACCTCTATTGGTACGGCTTCTCCAGGGGCCGGTGTACAGCACTGACACTGCGCTTTGGGAACTGCTTATGACGCAGAAGCACTTCGTAGAAATATTTTTTTCAAAACTCGGCATGGGTGTGTACATCCAGGAAGCCGACGGCTATGCGTATATCCGTCAATATACTGATGAAGAACTCGCTGCCGAGCCATTTAAAGTACAAAGGATAATCCGCCGCATGCCGCTTACCTACGAGGTTACTCTTATGCTGGTGCTGCTCAGAGACCGTCTGCAGCAATTCGAAATTTCAAAAACCCGCGAAGAGCGTCTTGTCATGAAAAAAGAAGAATTGCGTGAAATGATCACGCTTTTTTTTAAAGAAAAAGCAGATGAGGTAAAAATGCTCCGTAATATAGATGCGGTGCTGCAAAAAACAGTTGAACTCGGTTTTCTCCGGCCGCTTTCATCACGTCAAAAAGATATTTACGAAGTCATGCTGATTATCAAATCAAAACTGCCTGCAGAGGAACTTGAAGTAATACGCGCAAAACTTGAAGCATACCGGAATACCGGCGGCAGTGATGATGCGCCCTCCGATGGTTTTTTCAATACAGAAACATGACAACTGAAAGTGTGCATTCCAACGTGGTAATCACGTATCCGCCCCGTAAGGGGTTTTTACTCTACAATCTCGAGTTGTATAATTGGGGTACATTTAACTCCAGCATCTTCCGTATTACACCCGCAGGAGCTACATCACTTCTGACCGGAGCCAACGGCAGCGGGAAGTCGACTATCGTTGACGCGCTCTTAACCCTTCTTGTACCCAATATTAAAAGAAATTATAATCTCGCCTCAGGGAGCGAACAGAAACGTGAACGGGATGAAAAATCCTACGTACTCGGCGCATGGGGCAGGAAACGGGAGGCGGACAGCAGTATATCAAAAGTAGAATACCTGCGCAGCCGTGATACCTACAGCATACTTCTTGCGCATTTCCATGATGAAACAAATAATCAGGACGTCACACTTGCGCAGGTTTTTTATTTTCAAAATGACAGTCTCGAAAAATTTCAGATTGCAAGCGGGAGCCGGCTCGATATCAGCGCTGATTTTTCCGGTTTCAGCACTGTCAAGGATCTGCGGAAAAAAATCCGTTCAATTGATGGCACGGAAGTATTCGATAATTTCACCGAATATTCCGCCGCGTTCCGCCGCCTTCTCGGAATAGAAAGTGAAAAAGCCGTTGATTTATTCAATCAAACCGTGTCTATAAAAGAAATCGGCAACCTCAATGATTTTATCAGAAAGCATATGCTCGAACGACCCGGAATTGAATCGAGAATTGCCTCCCTCCGTAAAAACTTCAATAATCTCGACGCCGCGCACAAGGCCATTATCCGCGCGCGAGAGCAGCTTGAAAAACTGCGCCCCATCGTCACATTGCTTGATAATTATGACAGTACCGCCGCTGCGGTGACTGAATGCGAGGAATTATCACGGGTTATCCCCCGGTACTTTGCAGAAATAAAAATCAAATTAATTAAGGACGGGCTCACGGTTATAAATGAAAAACTCGATTCAGTACGAAAACAGCTTCTTGAGTATGATAAAAGGGCAGAGGAAAAACAGGAAGAAGAAATACGCATCCGTCAGGCTATTGAGCAGGATGCCGATTCACTTAGGCTGAATGAACTCGTACGGGAATCACAGACGCTTGAAAAACAACTGCTCGATCAGAAACAGCAGGCTGAACGGTATGCTGAACTCGCCGCCCACCTCGAATTAAAGACTGAACCAACGGGAGCGCAGTTTGTGCAAAACCGTGAACAGTCCGTGCGGAAGGCTGATGCGCATGCCGAATTAATCGCCGCAGTGCAAGGCCAGCGCGATCAGGCCGTGATTATCCTCAGTACGAAACGCAGGGAAGAATCGGAATTAAGTTCTGAAGTTGAATCACTTCTTGCGCGTTCATCCCGTATCCCCGCTAAATATCACAAAGCCCGCGCCCTCGCGGCCGGCGCACTCGGCCTCCGCGAAGAAGATATTCCTTTTGCCGGAGAACTGATTAAAGTCAAAGAATCGTGTACTGAATATGCTCCGATTATCGAATTTATTCTCCGGCGCTTTGCGCTTACGGTGATTGTTCCTCCCGAGCATCTTAAACCGTTTCTTTCCTACATTAATAAAGAAGACAGTCCGGTAGAATTTTCATGCATGTCATGGGATGCTGTTATGCATTCAGGCGAAGACCAGATCAGCGATAACGATACTATAGCCTCGATGCTTGAGGTAAATCCGCGTGCGGGGGGTCACACATGGCTCGTCCCGTATCTCAATCAGGAATTCAATACCGTATTTGTAAAATCAGTAGAAGGACTTTTAAAAAACGAAAAAACCGTTACTCAGAAGGCGCTTCTGCATTCCCGGTGGAATCATTTTACTAAATCATCTTCGTCAGGCACATCCACGCACGTCCATTCCGTTCTTGGATGGGATAACCGTGAAAAAACCGCAATGCTCACTGAACAATTACGTGAAATCACCAATGAAATTACTTTGCAGGAAAGAAATATTTCTCTTTTATCCTCACGCGCTGAGACCATCCGGATCGAAGCTGAACGGCTCAGGGATATTCTCACATTTACCGATTACGAAAAAATTAATGTAAAATATACAGAGGCTGAGCTGAAAAAAAAACAGCAGCATATCCGGGATCTGGAAAAATCATCCGACCGACTCAATACACTCCGCACGCAGCTCGCTCACTGCCGGGAAGAATATAAAGTAATCCGGCTTGAGCGTGATAATTGTACAAAATCAGCTGCAAATCTCGAACGCGATCAAAAAGAACTCACGGTACTTGATAATGAGTGCGCGGTAATTCTTGAGGATCGCGCCGTGGAAATTTCTCCTGCCCACCGGAATACGCTTTCTCTCGCATGCAAGGAAAATACAGTCACGGTAAAAAATGCATCCAAAATAGAAAAAGAAATTACCGCAGATATCCATGCGCGTGAACGGGAACACAACCGGGTGCGGGAGCAAATCGAAAAACGGCTGCTGCTCGCGATGGAACGCTTCACACATGCCTGGCCGGAAGATACTGCGGATGTGGACGCGCACATCAGATCCGGCCCCGCGTTCCGTATGCTTCACGAACGTCTTGAAGGAGATGATCTTCCGAGATATGAAAAACAATTCAAGGAACTTCTTGACGAAAAAGTCATTCTTGATGTATCGGGATTTTATAATTGTCTTATTAAAGAATCAGAACAAATTCATGAAAAAATCGATGAGCTTAATACCGCATTAGCGCAGATTAACTATACGTATAACACGTATATCCGTCTTAACTGCGAAAAAACTCCTGATACACAGGTTCGGGAATTCCAGCTCATGCTCCGCGATTCATTTGAAGGCCTTGGTACAAAAAGCGATCCTGAAAGAAACGAACAGGGTTTTCTCCGAATAAAAAAAATTATTGAACGTTTTGATACGGACGAGTACTGGACAAAAAAAGTTACTGATGTCCGCAACTGGCTTGAGTTTTCGGCAAGTGAACGGTACCGTGAAACAAACGAAGAAAAAAGTTTTTACTCGGATAGCTCAGGCAAATCCGGCGGACAAAAAGCAAAACTTGCCTATACCATTCTCGCGTCGGCAATCAGTTATCAATACGGTATTCACCGGGATGACTTTTTCTCCCGTTCGTTCCGTTTCGCCGTCATCGATGAAGCATTCAGCAAGTCTGATGAGGCAAACAGCCGCTACGCGATGGAGCTTTTCAAGACTCTCGGCCTGCAAATCCTTGTAGTCAGCCCGCTTGATAAAACGCAGGTCGTTGAGCCGTATATTGACGCGTGCCATCTCGTAACCAATAATGAAATGGAAAATTCGTCCGAAGTATATAACATAACCATGGACGAATATTTCAGTGAAAAAAAAAAGAAACAGTAAAATCAACTCTCTTGCCCGCACCGCTCTGCACCGTGCAAGAACATACTATGTGCGCGCACTCAGGGCGAAATGCAGGAATGAACTTTTTTTCCCACTGACCATTCCGCTCGGTGCCGGAGCAAAACGTGCGGGGTTATTTTCCGATGTGCGGACACAAACCGATGACCTTGAAAAATCACTTCACGGGTATGCCGCAATTCATTACTGTGATACTAATACACGTGTATACGGCAGGATCTCATATCCCGTCAGTATTGAATTCCTGCTGCCGGAAAACTATTTCCGGTATCTTGGATTTTATAAAGAGGCGAATCAATGTCTGGCCGATTACACAGAAATTATCCGTGAAATACCTGAACTGCATACCTGGGCTGCTGAAAATATACCAGCGGTTATTGAAGGTGCAGGTTTGTGGCCGGAACTGCTCCGCACTGTAAAATGGTTTATTAAAAATCCGATGAGCGGGGTTTTTATCCGTGAAATTCCCTCGGTAAATGATACAAAGTTTATCGAAAATCATACCGGTATTCTGAAAAAAATTCTTGATCATATCCTGCCGGATACCGCAGTCCGTAAAACACACGCTTCCTTTATTGACCGATATGGACTCAAACGCGAAGCACCGATGATCAGGCTGCGTGCGCTTGACACTGACCTCGCAGAGTCGCTTGGCTATTCAGACCTGGTCATACCGGTACATGAGCTCCGTTTCGGAAACGGGTGCCGCAGAATAATTTTTTTAGAAAATAAAATGGTGTTTCTTACTTATCCGAAACGCCCGCACACATGCGGTATCTGGGGCGGCGGATTTTCCGTTCTGCAGATTATTCCCGGAAAAATTCCTGCTGATGCGGAACTATGGTATTGGGGAGACCTCGACGCGCAGGGGTTTTTGATACTCGGCCGTTTACGGGAAAAACTTCCCGCGCTCCGCTCATTTTTCATGTCGGTAGAAATTTTCGAGCAGTATAAACAATACGCAGTTCCCGGAACCCCCTGCACGGATGAACCGCCTTGTACATTGACCTCATCTGAGCGCGAAATGTATCAATTTCTCAGGCAGCGCAACATCCGGCTTGAACAGGAACGTATTCCCTACACTGTGGTGTTAAGCGAAGGGAAATAAAATCAATCTTTTTGGTATATTCCACAACTTTTATATGAGAACTACTTCCTGCCTTTGCTGACTTGCCTCATTTATAAAAACGCATTTCTTCTTCAATATCAATCCAAGTTGTTCATTAGCGTTCATTAGTTCAAGACCATATATTTTGCCATCGGGAGAAATATCCACGTTAAGCTCATCGCTGACTTTAATTGTCTCGATTTCTCTTGATTTTTCTCTGAGCCTGATATAGGCGATATTATAGCCAGCATCATAACTTATTTCCATATAATCATCCTTGTCAAAAATATTTTGTAATTATTGATATTACAAGCCATTCAAGCCGTTCAATTGCATGGTCGTGTAGACGGATATTCATCGCTAATTTTACCATAGGTTGGCGGTATTTTTTCTACGAGGCAACGTGGGAAGTGTTTTATAAATTTGTAAGGATAAAAAAAATCCATACATGAAGGTTGACTCTAAGTATAACTTATGAAAACAGCCATATCTATTGACGACAGCCTTTTTACATCTGTAGAAAAAACAGCAAAAATACTCGGAATACCGAGAAGCAAGCTTTTTTCTAATGCGGTAAGAGAATACATAAAACTTAAAAATCACAATGATATAACAGAACGATTAAATCAGGTTTATGGGAGTGTCCTTAACATTTCCAGGCCAAATGAAAATTTTTCTTATCCGTTTATAATAAAATACGCCTCTTATCCGTATTTTTCATTATCGTTTGACTTTACCCAAAAGACTCCTGAGATGCGCGCGTAGTTATCAAAGTCGCTGCGCCATAAAAAATCCCCCTCATATTCGAGACCTTTTTCTTTAAATTGTTTTTTTTTACACATCATTTTCTTTTTTTTTCTCAGACGCGGCGCTGTCTTTGATATGCATTTTAATGTCAAATACGGTTTTAATAAAAATAAGCGCACATGCGGTGACAAGCGGTTTTTCGAGGAAAATAGATGAGATAACACCGATAATAAGCACGAAATGAATAATCGCTACCCTGCTATATGGCTGAAACATGAGCTCCTGTATGGTAACTTCATTATTTTCTTTATTTTTTATGAATTCCTGATAAAAAGAATTTCCATGGCTTAGTATCATTCCCGCAGAGACAATTAAAATCCTGTATAATTCATTTCACCTCCGGATAATTTATATACAAGGCGCACGAATATTCCATGCCCTGCGCAAAAAACGCCGTAATGAAAAATAAAAAAAACTATGTGAAATAATTTTTTTTTGGTGAATGACTCATTTTCTGAAATTGACTCACCAAGTGAGGACAATGTCATTTTAACCGCATTAAATAGTCCAATGATGATATTTTCGAACCAGAATAATACAATAATACTGCCGGTATTCCATCCCCAAAAAAAAAGGCCGCACGCAGGCACAAGGTTTGAGAGTGTGCGCAATGTAATAGAAGTACTGCTGGAGCGATAAGCGGGAATGAAACATGCGTTTTCTTTGTCCGGGTCATGGTATACTTTGGTTACAAATAGAAAAAACGAGTGATTTTAATTGAATACTTTCCGGATGTGCCCTTCAGCTTCCACCGTGGCAATTAAAGCACCAAATAATGAAAAAAGATAATTTCGCTTTCTTATTTTTTTTCACAATTTTTTCGCTTATTAGCATATGCGTGAGCTTGCAATCATCGGCCATAGCACAAAAGCGCACACATGAAAGAACCGGCTGGGAGCAGGAAGGTCTCAAGGGAAAAGTAAAAGAAACTGTTGCCGTGACCCAACATATTAAAAAGAATGAAGCAGGTGAAGAAATAGCAGAATCATTTATGACTATTATTCATCAATTTGATGAAAGCGGCAATTTAATTTCTCTTTGTAAAGAAATGAAAAATCCAGACATTGAAAAAAAAACTCATCTCTATGACCGTAATAATAACAGAATAGAAACGCGTATATTTAAAGACGGCAAACTTTCGGTTAGGACAAAATTTTCTTATAATGAAGATTCACAAATAATAAAAAGTGAAAGCTTTGATTCAGAAGATAAACTTCTTGGTAAGAATGAACATTTTTATACTGACGGCAGATTACTGAGAGAATTACTCTATAATAAATCTTCTGAGATGTATGGTGTCATCCAGTACCGGTATGAACAAAGCCGCACAATACAAACCCTGTTTTTACATGATAAACTTGATTCGAAGACTATTTCAGACTACGATCAACACGGAAACCTCACGGTAATGGAAAAGTTTGACACCGCGGGCAGAAGTATTCATAAACTGGTACAACGCTGGTCAGGCTCACAAAACATCCTGAGTAAAACCATTTATCTGCAAAATGCGCTGTTTGAACGAACAGAGTATGTCTATAATGAAAATAATCAACTTATTGAAAAAAGTGATTTTGATAAAACCGGCGAATTTTCTTTCAAATACATTTATAAGTATAAAGAAGGAAAACTTCTGGGAATAGCCTTTTACAAAAAAGACATTCCATCAACCTATACACTATGTACATACGATGCACAAGGGAATAAGATTTCTGAAACCAAGTATGATTATCAATATTCCAAAGTGTATGAGGATTATCACCTGAAGAAGCGTGAATATACCGGAATTAAAATTCAGTACTGGGAATAGAGATGAACGTGAACAAAACAGGTTTTATTTCAAATTTTTCTCTTGCCTGTAACTGCATAATCCTCGCGCTCGGGCCGCTGCTCATCATTCTTTTTCTTTACCTGAGCGGCGCCGATACGATGCTTCCGAAATGGGCCAATGGTCTGTATGTGTCATGGGCGTGTACCATACCCATTTGGATTGGAATCCACGTGTTGTTTGACGGAACCTATTCCCGTGCCCGGTCTCTGTCTTTCAGTATGACTAATTTTTTTATTCCCGCACTCATTGCGTATGCGGGTAAGACAAATTTTTTAACCGCGTTTTATCAGATATCATCATTTCACTTTTTATCTCTCGGTTTTGCCGCGTTCATTGTTGTGGTTACCGGAATGAAACCGCAAAAAAAATTAAATACATTCAATGAAAAAAACCGAAAAATTGCTGGTATAATTCCCCTGCCTCTTTTCGGTATCGTGTTTTTTGGTTTTTTAGTTACCTTACCTGCAATTGGATGCGAATTGGTCTTCCTGAAAATGATTGATTTTGATGTAACAAATTATAAAAAATTCTGGCATCTTGCGCTCCGGTATATTAACCTCATCCCTGAAATTTTTATTCTTTATAAAATTTTAATGAAAAACTCAATTTTTGCACAGGAAAACTGAATGATTCTTTCACTATTGTTACTCATTATCGTAAATTTTATTCCTGCTGCGGGTGTTATCTGGTTTAACTGGCACGAAGGACAGATAATTGCCCTGTATTGGGCGGAGTGCGTGGTTATTGGATTTTACACTATCCTACAAATTTTAATTTACGGTTATATTACTAACCGTGAAAAAAAGCCGAAAGCGCCTTTTTCTGAAACAATATTGGCGGCTTGTTTTTTCGGTGTCTGTTTCTTTTTCTTCATTGTACTGACATTTATGTTTTTACTCGCCGTGCCGCACAGTGATATGCTCTATTTATTTGAATTTAACAGGAGATGGCGAATAGAAAGAATATTAGCCAGCGGTCCATTTGCGACGATGATAGTATTCATGAGCTGTGGTTTTTCTGTCTACATTGATTATATAAATCAGAAAGGAAAGCGCGTAACTTCAAAAGATCATACATATTCAGAAATAAAGAATTTCAACTTGTTTTGGGGACCTTTCGCCAGAATAGGTGTTATTATGGCGGTGGCAGTCATCGGCGGATCTATTAGTTCGGCAATAGACGGACATACATTCTATGTGTTCATTGGCTGGATAGGCTGCAAGTTTCTTACTGATCTCGCCGGATGGTTTCTCAATAGATCAACAACCCGATGAATTCACATTGACAATTCCGGATACTTCAGAACTTTCGGTCATTATAGCCGTAAGAAACCTTTACCTCATGCTCCCTGAAAACCGCGTAATGCCCGAATTCTGACAGAGTAAATCAAAATCTGCCTGATCACAGAATGGTACCTGTAGTACACTCATGATGCCTGCAATTTTTCAATGAACAGTTGAGATTGTTACCAGACGGTAACTGAGGACAGCGATTTCTTTGTAGTATTGCTTTCTATAAAGCACCGTGGGATTACGCCGGTAATTCAGAGTGATTGACTTATAGTAATTGTGCTGTTTTCTATAACCAAGTGGGGGGCGCAATCAGCAATTCAGAGCGATTGACTTGTAGTTGTTGTGTTTTTTTAAATAGCCAAGTGGAAGCGTTTCAAAAACTCAAAATCCAATCGGCGTCAAGTGTGGAAAAACGGCAGGAGGCCGAGGTTTTTCCACACTTGCCGAGTGCAGCGGGTTGCCAGGATGGCAACCGCAAACGTCAGATTGGATTTTAGTTTTGGAAATGCTTCCACGACGCTTTAAAAAAAGAGACTACAGGATAACGTCCGCCTGAATTGACATTAGTAATAAACAAGAGTAAAATTAAATCATGAAATGCCCGGCGTGCCGTGAGACTATGGCTATCATTGAATACCGTTCCATAGAACTTGACTATTGCGTCAAGTGCATGGGAGTGTGGTTCGATCAAAGTGAAATAGATCTTCTGCTGAAAACCGCGGCAACATTTACAGACGGGATGATTCCTGTATTTAAAAAGCTTACCACGCAAATAAATGAAGATGTAAGACCGTGTCCGCTCTGTAAAAAAACGATGCACAAGGTAAGTCTTGGAGGAAGCAAAACCGTTCTTGATCAATGCCCGGACGGGGAAGGAATCTGGTTCGATGCCGGAGAACTCGCGGCGTCAATAGCTGCGGTTGCGGGGGCAAATCAGGAACCGGTTCTCACGCTGCTTCGTGAATTTCTTGGCGCAGCAATCAATGTGCCGGAAAAATAAGGCAGAAATAACGTGCTTTTAAAATATTTTTTAATATAAATACGGAGGATAATGTATGATTACAATTATAATACTTGCGCTTGCGGTAATGCTGGTTTTCGCTGTGGCCGGCATTTACAACGGCCTTGTTCGTGCGCGTAACGCGGTTAAAAACGCATGGTCGCAAATCGATGTACAGCTTAAAAGAAGACACGATCTAATTCCTAATCTGGTTGAAACAGTTAAGGGGTATGCAGTTCACGAAAAGGAAACGCTTGAAAAAGTTATTTCCGCACGAAATTTTGCGATGAATGCATCCGGACCTGCTGAAGCCGGCCGGGCAGAAAGCGCACTTCAAAGTGCGTTAAAATCGCTTTTTGCAGTCTCTGAAGCGTATCCCGATCTGAAGGCTAACCAGAACTTTCTCGCGCTTCAGGAGGAGTTAACTTCTACGGAAAATAAAGTCGCTTTTGCGCGCCAGGCATATAATGACGGAGTAATGCAGTATAATAACCGGACGGAAGTCGTGCCGTCAAATATTATCGCGGCACTATTTCAATTTAAACCGTCTGAATTCTTTGAAATCGATAATCCCGAAGAAAAAGAAGTTTCAAAGGTACGTTTTTAGCCTTCTCCTTAAAATTATAGAAGGAATATCCCATGTGGGAAGTTATTGCGCTCAACCGCCGTAAGTCCGTTTTTCTTATGTTTCTTATGGCGGTTCTGCTCTGCGCCGTAGGCGCAGCATTCGGGGATTATTTTACCGGATTCTATTTACACGGGGTACTTCTCGCGTGCACACTATGGCTCATTCTCAGTGCCGGAGCGTATTTTCAGGGGCGTAATATATTCCTGAAAATTTCCGGCGCCCGGAAAATTACCAGGGAGGATCATCCCAGGCTTTTTAATATCGTCGAAGAAATGAAAATTGCGTCCGCGCTGCCGGCAATGCCCGGTATTTATATAATCGATGATCCGGCACCGAATGCGTTTGCCGCGGGACGGAGTCCTGAGACTGCTGCGGTCGCGGTTACTACCGGGCTTCTTAATACATTAAACCGGAATGAGTTACAAGGCGTCATTGCGCATGAAATCGGTCATGTGGTAAACCGTGACACACTTTTCATGTCAATGGTGGGAGTAATGGTCGGCACAGTTGTAATACTTGCCGAAATCGCGCGGAGGACCTTGTTTTTCGGGAATAACCGCAGTCAAACCCGTACATCTGCCGGCAAAGGTCAGGCTCAGATCATTATTCTCGCCGCAGGCCTCGCGCTTATGATTATTTCTCCTTTACTTGCACGCATCATCTATCTTGCCGCTTCACGAAAAAGGGAATACCTCGCTGATGCCTCGGCGGCTGTCTATACCCGTTTCCCGGAAGGCCTCGCCGCCGCGCTGGAAAAAATTTCCGGCTCATCACTCAAGATGCAGAAGGTGAACGCAGTTACCGCGCCGATGTTCATTGTTAACCCCATTAAAAAAAAATCAAAAAAAAAAAAACGGGATTCAATATTCAGTACACATCCGTCTTCAGATAACCGTATCCGCATTCTCCGCAGTATGGCCGGCGGAACAGGATACATGAGTTACGATGAATCTTTCAGACGCGTTACCGGACATAACAGGCCGTTTCTGCCTGCTTCCGCGCTGCAGGATGCTGCAGTAAAACCTGAAGCGCGTGATCCAAAAAAAGAACCGGCTCACAAAACGATGAAGCCTGGAATAGATACAATAATACTTGCCGGAACAATTCTTGCGCAGTCATTTCCGGAACCGAATTCACCCGCCTCTAAAGCAAGAGAAACATGCGATGCATTATGGAAGTCGCGCGGATACCATTTTATTACATGCACATGCGGCGCGGTGCTTAAAATTCCGCCTGAGCTACAACAAAGTAATATTCCCTGTCTAAGGTGTCGCCGGATACATCCGTCAGTAAATCCTCACAATTAATGGCGGCGGCGCAGATTTCTGCTTCGGTCGGATTACGTCGTCAGGATCAGCCTCAACCCGGATGTTTCTTCGCGTGGCTTGTTCAAGTTCGTATTCAAGGCCGGAGAGAAACTTTTTCCGGCCGCACATACGGAGCGCAGATTCGGGAATAACTGCCAAAATGTCTTCCTGACGGCTGATTATTTCAAATTCCACTCCGGCCAATGATATTGCGGCAGAGTACCGTTCGGCGTCACCGGGAAGTTTTGTAACGACCACTATTGTATCGCCGGAAAGCAATTTTGCAATTGTTTTAATCAGCTCTGAAACAGTTATTATATGTGTCAATTAATGTACTTGTTCAGTCAATACACGTTTTACATACAAAAAAATTTATACTGACAATGCACTACCCGCATACATAATTCGTCAAGGCAGTATCTCGGATGTTACCATCTTCCGCCACATTTCATTTTGCAGTTTTGCGCGGTTCTGAGTTATCGCTATTGTGGTAACGACTAAGGGTTTGCCGTTTTCTTCATGAAAATAACCAAATGGTGTGCGTGCGTTTCCGACCGGCTCGCAATATAAAAATTTTTTTCCCTGTAAATTAAGGTATTTCTGATCGCCTTGCGGAGTGCCGGCAATGGCCATGAGTGCGTGCGAGAATTCGGTAGTATAAATACCGAGAAGTTCATATTCCGGGTAATGCGCGAGAATGGCGCCGAAAAGCGCCACTTTTGAATCACAATCTCCGTATTTATTGAGGAGAGTATCTATTGGAGAAAATTGTCCGTTTATTTCCCGCTGCTGATAAATTCCCGGAGGGATTCCGTAAGGAATATCCTGACAAAAGGCGAGCGCAAGCGCGATCCGTTCGGTAAATGCAGGTTCCTTGCCGTAGAGACTTGATTCTATAAGGTAATATATCGGCACGGTGAACGGCATGAAAAAATTCACTACCTGTTCAAAATCACTTTTCATTATATATTCGTCTTTTATTTTGATAAGATTAAAAAGGCCTTCACGCAAAATACGGACCTTATTACTCAGGGCTTCCTGCTTTTTGAGTTCTTTTTCCTCTTCTGAGCTGTAGGAATAAGTATTGTATTTATTCAATGACCCGGGAACAATGCCGTATTTTTGCCGCATCATGTCGGCAGCAGCGCGCGGGTATGACCATTTCCAGCGTCTCTTCGCGCCGCGGTGATCCTTGAATACATAATCGAATTCATAGCTTGCAGCATCGGCGCGGACATTTTGCGCAGTGTGCGGCGGTTTTGAATACTGGTCAGGTAATGTCTGCGCGCGGGAAAAACCCCCGCACATCAGAAATACAAATGCGGCAGTAACAGACCGTCTCAAATTATGTCTGGATTGTTTCATAATTCTGCTCCTGTGTTTTGTAATTGATACATATCATTGATTCAATATACTGTCAAATTTTAACATGGGAAATTATATAATGATTTATTTTTTTAAAAGTTCTTTTATCCCCTCGCGCCACTCCAGACAACGTACTTCATTTATTGTTCGGGGCAAAGGATCGGCTGACAAACACCACGCGCTACTTCGGGGAATTTCACTGTGAAATTTCGATACGATTTTCACATCACGTTCATTTACTGTTGAGGATGATTTTATCTCAACAAGCGCGGTATCTTTTCCAGGCCGATCGATTACCAGATCAACTTCTGCGCCGTCGTGCGTACGCAGATAGGAAAAGCGCCAATCCATTCTGCAATAATCGGAAATGCGGATGAGTTCAAGAATAATAAAATGTTCAAAAGCGTTCCCCCAGCTGAAGCTGCGTTCGGCCAGTTCTTGAGTGATGGTACGCTCAAGTGCCCGTTTCACACCAGTATCAAAAAAATAGAAACGAGGATTAGTTCGCAGACGTTTACGTACTGAAGAGTGGTAAGCCGGAAGAATTACACCAAGCAGGGTATCTTCAAGGATTGAAAAATAGGCCTGCACAGTTTTAACATCAACACCGACATCTTCGGCAATCCGTGAATAATTAATAACCTGCCCATTTGATTGCGCCGCTACTTCAAGAAAATTGCGGAATGGTTCAAGATTTCGCACGAGTTGTTCAACAATAATTTCTTCCCGAAGATAGGTGAGCGCATAGCTGCGTAAAAAGTCGACATTCGTTTCACTGGGGTTGTGTTTCCATATTCGCGGTAAGGTGCCGAAACGCAAGGCGCGGGAAAGATTAAAAGCCGGTCCCAATTCAAGATGAGTGAGAGGATACAGGTTACAAAGCAGCGCCCTTCCGGCAAGTAAATTAGCGCTACCCCGCCGCAATTTGCGGCCGCTTGAACCAGTGATGGCAAAACAAACTCCTGTAGATTCAATCAGTTGATGTACCGTATCAAGCAGCCGCGGAACCCGTTGAATTTCATCCAGGATAATAATCGATTGACGGGCTTTCGCCTCATGTGCGAGATTAACCAGCTCTGAAGGAAATCGCCGAAAACGGTCTTCCTGCATCTGATCAAGCAGGTCAATATAAATGGAATTTTCAGGAAATCGATCTTTCAGAAGAGTTGACTTTCCGGTTCCACGGGCTCCAAATAGAAAAAAACTGTTATTCTCACGAATATTGAGACTTCTGTCAAATTTGTTGACCATATTCCATAATTGTACCGTAAAAATGGAGTAAAGTCAACGAAATTTCTTCAAGACTTGTGGGAGGGTGGTCGTTGGTAATTCAGACAGACGTTTGCCGGTGGGTATTTTTCTTCAGGCGGCGTGTGGGAGAGGTTTCGCAATGGCTAATTCAGGCGGACGCTTGCAGATAGTCTCTTTCCTTAAAGCGTCGTGGAAGCATTTCAAAAACTAAAATCCAATCTGACGTTTGCGGTTGCCATCCTGGCAACCCGCTGCACTCGGCAAGCGTGGAAAAACCTCGGCCTCCTGCCGTTTTTCCACGCTTGACGCCGATTGGATTTTGAGTTTTTGAAACGCTTCCACTTAGCTATTGAAAATAACACAACAACTACAAGTCAACCGCTCTGAATTACCAGCGAAACCTTCCCACGTCGCCTATAGAAAAAATACTACTACTAAGGAGTTGCGCTGAATTTACGATAACGATACCCCATCAGATGTCTTGAAGAAATTTCCAGCTGCACGAGGCCGTAAGAGAGCACGCAGCTGTAATAGACGGACTCAAATATAGTCTGGCTTTTACACTGGGAAACCTGTAAATGTCCAGTTTGTTTTCAATTTTCAGAATTAATTTGTATGGAGAAAGGTACACTGAAACGAACGAATTTCCAAAAAAGGTAAAATTTAAATTTTTAAACTTAAGCATTAATTGTGTCCAGTACTTTCTCTGCAGTGAGATAGTTTTTATTTTTTTGAATTTTTGTTGAAATTATATGGAAAGTGTGTTATCATTTAACGCTTTGTTGACTATAGAAAGTATTATCTATTCACTAGCAGTGTAACGTTGCGTATCACTCAATGTTATACGCAATAACAATGGACCATGCATACAGGTGCTCAGGAACGCCAGGAGCAATGAAATGAAAATAGTACGCATGTTTTTTTTCCGCGCAATGACGTTACTTATCCTCTGCGAGAGAATATACCCTATTCTCCAACCCGACAATCGGGTGCTCATTTATCCCTTTGAGGTGAAAAATGACAATAACTTTGTCGGTGAGTTTGTCAGTGACGTCATATCAATTAATTTAATCAAATCTGGCACTTGCATAGTTCTTGATCGCAGTAGAATTCCAGAAATACTCTCTGAGCAGGGTTTGCAAAACAGTGGCTGCACCGAGGCAAATTGTCAAGTAAAAGTCGGTCAACTGTTAAACGCGGAAAAAATACTTACCGGAACTATTATCAAGTTTCCGACTTTTTACAGTATTGTTGTGCGTGTCATAGACATTGAAAAGGGGAAAATCGAATGGGCGGAGTCCTTTAAATTTGAGAATTTAGACACTATCGAGACTTTCATCAAAACGTATATAACAACGCTCGATAAAGAACCGGCCCAGACTGAGAAACCTCCGCCAGCTCAGACCGGACAAACTCCGGAGTTATACACTTCCATCGCAGACTATGAGCGCATGAAACAGATAATTGACTCAACCAGATCATACGGTCTTTCTGTGCGAGAAATTAACTTTTGCAACAAATATTCTCTGCCGATCAGTAAATACAGAGAATTTAATTCGTATCTAAGATCTTATCGCGTTTGTCTTAGCACGGGCATACCAGTTCTGAGTCTCGGCATATTCGGTTTAATTGGCATGTCCGGGGTGGGAAACTACCTTGTTGATTTTCCTTTTGTATCTGCCCTTGTCACGGGGACTGGGTTCATACTTATTGTTGCGGGTAGTGCCAGTCGCGCTACCGCACACCGTTATATTCGGGAAAACGCCGTCAGTTATCGTCTCATCTATACGGGAAATGGTGTTATGCTGGTTGGCAGATTTTAATTTGGTCGATTATATTATAACAACACATGCAATTAGACATCAGTCCGCTGGAAAAATCATTACGAGCGCTTGAACATGCCGTTGAAGCGGCCATGCATTCGAAGTATTCTCATTCACTCGGTCCGTATGAGCAGGAGACACTGAAGTCAGGCCTTATTCATAATTTTGAAACTGCCTATGAACTGTGCTGGAAGTTTATGAAACGCTGGCTTGAAAAAAATCAGAGCATTTTTACCGCTCGCTCGCGATTTTTTTCTTGCCCTGAGTAAAAAAAATGATTGATCTTGCTCCGGAACACCTCAGTTTTATCAGAGAAATAATTTACAGGCATATAGCCGCTTGTAAAGTGTATGTATTCGGCAGCCGGAATCAGGGGAATGCAAAAAAATATTCGGATCTTGATCTTGCGGTGCAGGCACAGGGAAAATTAACGATACAGGAAATCGGCCGCATAACAGAAGACTTTCAGGAGTCCTCTCTGCCGTTCCGTGTAGATCTGCATGATTGGCACCGCTTGTCAGATGAATTCCGGCGCATTATCGAAAAGGATTGTGAACTCTTGCCGGAATGGACATCTGCCGAAAAGTTTTGATTCAGATAAGCCCCGCTTTCCCATTTTAATCTCCCGTTCTTAAATTTACTGAAAAGAAAAAGCGCGCCGAGTAGATTAGTCCCGGCAACAGGAAAAAAGTATAAATGACTTTGTTAAACAAATCATGCCGGGTAGAGATTAACTTAAAATAAATATACCCGACGAAAAATAATAACGGCGGAATAAAGAGCAAAAATAAAAGCAGCGTGCCGGCAGCTTTTTTCATTTTACGTACCATACTGGAATCTTTTGTCTTGATTTCATCTATGAGGCCCCAAAAAAAACCACCATACCAAATAATGTTAAGCCTCCGTACATCGATAGGGTCGAAGTATGCATACATAGAATAAAATCACTGGTTATATTATTATCCCCGAAAATGCGGGGGTAGATCATATAAAAAAACGGACCCAATACCAGCAACAGGTAATAAAAAAGGCCTTTCGGGTTTTCTGAAATTTCCCGGCGGGTCGTGCGGAAGTAGTAAATAAAAAGAATATACGGCGTGGCAATTATTATCACAATTACACAACAACCCGCAAATAAAATATATAAAAACGCCAGCACGGCAGCAAGCATTCCAAAAACGGTACTGATTCCCTTGCCGGCGGACGCAGTCATTTTTTCTGCGGATGTGTAGGATAGAGACGGCAGATTCCGTATCTTGATATTTTTTACATTGATTACTTCAGTTCCGCCGTTTGACAATGCAATAAAAGGCGCGCCGAAAAGCTGAAAGCCGTGAATTATCAGCAGAATTCCAAAAACAGGATACAGTAGGATGTGGGCGAAACGGAGGAAAAACGATCTCACTTCGGATACATTTTCCCGTCTTTCATTTTTACCGGTTTCCCGTTAAAAAAGTATGATGGTTTTTCTTTGCCTTTGATTGTTTCGACGATAATATTCGCTTCATCGGCAGACATTTCCGGCATATCCAGTAACAACGAGAAGGCAGACGATTATCAGCGCTATGCCGGATTTGCAACGCGCGTGATGACTGTGGTTAATATTGTTCATGCATTTATTATACAATGAATATAACAACGAAAGTTACAGAGGATAAGGGATATTCACGTGCATCAGCGCTTATTCGTGGTTTCAAAAGGATTGTTAAAAGTACTCACCGTTAAGGAGATGGTGGTTTTATTCTCACTATGAGCTGCTGCGTAGTTAATAATGAATTTCACTACTTGTGGCAGCCGTAGTTATTAAAGAAATTAAAAAAATCAGTTTACTTGACAATTAATATTCATTCATTGTAGTATTTATCTGAAAATTTTGAAACAGGAGGATCAAATGCGATCTATTACAATTGCCATATTTTTTATTTCCACGGTTTTTACTTCATTAACCGCACAGATTTATGGGCCTTTCAATTGGAAAAAGGGCTATAAAGAGGTGCTTGAGGCCGGAATTATCCGTGCGTATGAAGACAATAAATCACGGTGGAATGAACTTCAGGCGCGAGCGGATAAATATCCCGGGTACTTTCTCCAGCATGTGTACGCCACAGAAGAATACATCAGCAATATGCACAAAACAACCATTACTATGCAAGGCGGCAGTAAAGAAATCTCATACCCGGACGATCAACTGATACCTACCTCTGATGGGCAGCTGACCATCGCTGCTATTAAAGCAAAATTCAGGGAATATATTGAATTGTGTATGAAGATGAAGCTTCCCGCCAGGGCTGGGGATTCAGCTTATCTGGCTACCCAAACCTGGCAGCCAAGTGCAAAAAAATGGGGATCCAGTACGGTTTTAAAGTGGATGCGCCCCAGTGAGGCCGAAGGCGGATTTCCTACTAAGTTTCCGGCTCTCTCCGCCGAACACAAAGGTTATGTGCTCACTATCGTAAGAGGTTATGTGGCCAATGCTCCTTTTTCGAAACTCGATCAGACGTCCTTTGTAGGTGCGACAATCGATAATCCGAATGACCCATGGACTGAATGGAAAGATGGCAAAATATTAAAACGGGACACGGTCATACGCATCTGGAAAGAAATACCGGCAATGACCTACGCTGAATATCAAAAGCTGGATGGTGAAAAAGGCGATCATACTTTCACCCCTGACCTGTCCGTTAAATCTTACACCCCGAAAACCACGCCGCTGCCGAAGGCAAAATTTATTGATGATGTGACCGTTCCTGACGGCACGATTTTCCCTCCGGGAAAAACTTTTACCAAGACCTGGCGATTGAAGAACGTAGGCGCTTCAGCCTGGACTAGCTCTTTTTCAGTAGTTTTTCACAGCGGTGAGAAAATGGGCGGTAAAGAAGTACCGCTTTCGAAAAACGTTGCACCTTCGGAATCAGTGGATGTATCTGTCAATATGACCGCGCCGGATAAAGCAGGTACGTACAAAGGCAATTGGTGGCTGCAATCGGCTGATGGACGTTTTTTTGGTGCTGACGGTGTGCCCTTCTACGTGATCATCGAGGTGAAAGCCCAGTAGACAGCCGCAGCACCGCGGACACGCAGAGCGGGCAATTCAGACAAGGGTTGCAGGGAAATTCTCCGCCGCTTTTTACGACGGTTATATAGCTGAAAATAAGCTCACGGATCTGCGTCTGCTGAAATAAGACTTTTCGTTCGCGCTTGAAAAAGGCAATGCCTATGAACAGGAACGCAAGCTCATTGAACTTGCTATGGAAGTCAAAAAAACAAGAGAAAAAGAAGGGCTGGCGCAGGCTGACCTGGCAAGGAAAGCACGTATTACACAGCAGCAGTTGTCAAAAGTTGAAAACGGGATCACTCGCATATCAACTGTCCGTAATCGGGAAAGAGAGCCTCGTAGCCCATCTTTCTGGTTTCACCATTTGCCCGGTATACATAGCCGGTCAGACGCGGATAATTATCATAGTCATTCTGTATCAGATACACTGCCTCAAAAGAAGTTTTTCCTTCGACGAAATGCACCACAAATTCAGTTCCGGCGCCAACACGTGTTTTACGGAGTTCGCCCGTGCCCTTGGATGGCCGGCCTTTAATATCCCGTACGACCATCAGCTTGTTACCCTCCAGCGACATGCGTACCGTGCCGCCATACGGTGCCCATGATTCTGAGCTGCTTCCCACCACTCTAAACGTACCTTCCAGAAAAGACAGGGCATGGACTTCTTCTTCCGCATCTGCTCCGAAAATAACCGGAAGCATCAGGATTAAAAGCACAACAATTTTTTTAATCATTTCAGTCCCTCGATGATAAGATCTTTCGGATATTCGGCGTTGAAAACGAAGGGAACGACCAGCTTTTCACCCGGTCCGAGGACTATTTTCCATTCCACCGTTCCGTTTGGCTGAAGTACGCAATTGGTCTGCCGCCGCACATCAGGTTCCAGCACGCGTATTTTAATATCCTTGTGTAGAGAAAGAGGTATCTGGTCGAGGAGAATAATTTCTGCCTGCAGCCTGCCGGTGTTAATCAGTTCATAGCGGTAACGCCATTGCCAGGCTACGCGTCCTTCGGTCAGGCCCTGCAGTTCCTTGCGCCGGCCCAGATCTTCGGCCCTGACCTGTATGGTATGGTCGATACCGAGAGAAAGGGTCAGGGGACTGCCGACAGGTGTGACAGGAAGAGAACTTGTACCCGCGAAACTACCGTCGAGAAAGATGGCCGCCGGTCCGGGTAACAGAGAGCCGATGGCGGTGTTGGTGTTGGTGCCTGATACGGTAAGAAACGCATGGGGCAGAAGGCGGGGTATGATCTTATAGCTGAAGCACAGAGGAATGGATTGCTCAAAAAGTCTGAGACGGTGGGTTGTGTGATCTGAAGGAACTGAAACCAGACCCGGTAGCGAAAAAGTTGTGGCCGTGAGGCCGGTAAGGCTTTCAGCGGAAAGCTCTTCCATCGGAGGCTCGGAAAGTTCCGATTTTGCTGCGGGAGAAGCATCCTCTGATAATGTACCCATTGCATTGTCTGCATCCTTGGCAGACAGGGAGCGCATTGCTGCGGACTTGGGCGAACTGCTTTTTTTTAGTTCGCTGTATACGACCGGGGGTTCCCGTTCTCTGAGATACCAGGTTTCAAATTCCGGGGGTACAAGAGCCCGTGACGGCTGCGCTGTGGAAAGACAAAGTGTTACGGAGGCCCAATCTTCACCGGTCATCTGCCTGATATCGGCCAGGCAGGATAAGCCTAACGACGGGGTGCCAGCCTCGACCCGTGCCTCGTAACGCGGCGACCATGCACAGCCTGCCACGAGCGACGTGAAATCAACTGTTACCTTACCGGGCTTACTGACCTCAAGTGTTACCAGACCCAGGAGCTGATTCGTCCCCTGCTGGCCCCCGGCTTCCACAAGCTGGAGGTGTACTCTGTTGAGTTCTTCAGTAAGTCCTTTCAGTACCCGGCGAATTTGCAGCTGCTCGCTATCGAGGACGGTCAGTCGCTTACGGTAAAATTCCAGAACCTCGCCCCACCGTGCTGCCTCCAGAGCCACGTTACTTGAGCTTTCACGCAGGTAGCGCTCGCGTAAGCCATCGAGAAAAGCTCTCTCGGCCAAAGAACCGTTTTCTTGCTTCTTTTCGGCATCGATGTTCCCTTCGAGCTCGTCCTTCCGCCTGAGAAGTTCTGCCCGTTTATCAGCGAAATTAGTACCGGTAGATATCGTCCGTAAGGCCGCCTCACGGATGAGTGCGGCACCGCTTCCTCTGACCTGAATGCTGGCCGGGTCGGTAGCGGCCGGCAGGTTAGCAAACACGATTGTCACCTCGCCGGCAGGCAGCTCGGCAACTATCCGGCGAATGACCTGAGCCTGGTCTGGAAACAACGTAACTGCCACCACCCTGGCCTGAACATTTGTAATATACAGATGTTCACCGGCGAAGGCAACAGAGCTGATCATGCATATGCCGGACAAAACAAAGGACAAAGTGAATTTTCTCATAGCAGTCAAGAATGCGGCTATTTCGCGTGTATGATGACTTCATCACTAAGGAGGATGTAGTCATACTTTAGTTCGCCGATTGCGTCAGGGTTGGAGCCCAGGCACACGCTTGCGTAAATTCCGGCCGTGAAAGTCCCCGGTCCTGCAAACAGGTGCTTCAGGCTGGAGGCCGGAAACTTATTAAAATCCAATTCAGCGTTTATCCGATCTCCTTTATTAAGAACGCGGAACTTACTCGACGGTGGTGTCGAACTGGTGACAGAACCGAGACCAGAGGACGTCAGTTGCTTTCCCTTGCTGGCGCTTACAATCGCCATGGAACCGCGCCAGATGACATTTCCAAAGTCTTCATCCCAGTCGATTTTAACGGGAGCCTCTCCGTTATAGATAAGGTCAATGGTGAAAACGGGGGACTGCCCCTTTGCCAGTGTAGACGCGGCGGTACGCAGCCGGCAGGTAACGGCGGCGGCGAATTTCCGCCAATCCTCTTTACTTTCAGGTGTATGAACTATTACGGGTGTGAAGTAACGCACGTTTTCAGTTTGAACAATTTTTCCCGAAAACCCCTCCTGCCTGGAGAAGGTTGCGTCGAGATAGAATCCACCACCCGGATTTTTTTTCAATTTAATAACAAAGTCCACGCGGAATTTCTCACTATAACTGTAGTCGCTGATAATCTCCTGATTGGCGGAATTGTAGAAGGCAACCCAGGTAAAGTATTTCTGGTCGAGGTATACCAGAATTTTGATTGACCAGTCACCCTGTTTTCCCGGCCCCTGGTTAGCGATGATCTGGATTTCACCTGGAATAAAAGACGGCACATTGCGGCCATCGGCTTCATACGTCTTCATGAGGTAATCAGGGATTGGTTTGCCGCCGCTGGCTCCTGATCCTGCATCACCTCCGCCAAAGACCGGATTAATAAAACCAAGAGCAAAAATTATGACCAGCAATGTATTTTTTATCATGTAATTTCACCTATCCGATGATACACAAATTTCAGTTTGAGTACTCAATGTTTAATTTTTTTTTTTTGATTTTTATACTATCATGAGCTTGCTCTTTTTTCTACTGCAAAATATGTCTTATTCATAGTAGTGCAAATTTTAATTATCTCCACAGCAAAATTATAAAAACACAGCCAACCTTAGAAAAACACTAGAGATAACCACGAATGGACACGAATAGACACGAATTATCCATAAAAATCTGACTTTTTATTAGTGTTCATTAGTGTCCATTCGTGGTTTCAAAAGGATTGTTAAAAGTACTCACCGATAAAGAATAGATGATGCCGCTTATAAGAATAATAGCCAGGATAAACGCGCCCGAAAAAATTTTTTTACTTTTTCGTCCCATTTTAAAAGCAAGTATGCCAATCGATATCCAAATGGCAGTATTTTCTATAAAGAAAGCGTTAATGATTGTATCTATGTAAAGAAAGGAATCGGCACTGTTCTGTTTGCCGGAAAAAAATGCAAAAAGAAAACCGCCGAGGGAAGTAAGCCGAAATATAAAAGATTAGCTGTTATAGCCAGCTTCTTCATTCTAAACCGCCTTCACTGCATGGTCTGAAAAAACAGTATCATTTTAAATTTATTTTAATTCCAGAAGCCAAGTCTGTGTCCGCTGCACAGCGGCGTCGCCGGGATTAGAATTGACTGCTTCTTTAATACGGATTATCCCGTCTGCGGTATTTCCCGAAAGAAACAGGGCAATAGCCGTATTATTACACGCCGCTTTGTAATATTCAGCGGGTTCTGAAACGGATATCCGGCCGAGCATTTCGAGCGCAGCAGAAAATTTTTCAGCAAGGATAAAATAGTTAGCGCGGGCAAGCATGGCCGAGAGGTGATTCGGGTCGGCGGTCAATCCTGCCCGGGTAATGGTATCAAGCGCTTTCAGCCTGACCGCAGCGTTCTGACCGGATGCTGTGCCGAAATCACGCACTTCAATTCCGGCGAGTACGGTAAAATCTTCAGCCTTGCCGCCGGTTTGGCTTATTTTGTTTTCAATATGGATACGAATTTTTTTCATTTCCGCCAGGACATTCTCCGCGCGGCGCGCCGGAGCCAGGAAAGTATAGATAAGACCGTTATGTGCAGCCCGGCTTTCGGGTCGAATCTTAACCGCTTCGGATGCATACTTTTGCGCGGCAGGCCATTCTTCTTTTATTGTGTAGAGCAGAGCGAACCCCAGGAAAACCTGTATATCAGGCTGTGGCCTCACCGCGATTGCCTTCTGCAGGTGCGTGGTTATCGCTGCATAGTGTGTTTTGTGCAGGGTATTCCAGGTTTGAGTAAATCCTTCAAGGCTCTTTTCACATTTTTCTGCGGTTAGTAACCTGGTATATAAAATAATCTGGGAAGATAAAAGAGCCGCCGCCAGGCGGTACGCATAGTTATCCGGTTCCAGCTCGACCGCTTTTTCGATATGCGACAGAGGCAGATTCTTACCGAGCTGTGTATAAAAATAAGTAATAAACTCTCCGATATTCTGTGCGCTGAGGGAATTGACAGGACTCTTTTGTAAAAAAAGCGGCAGATTTTCCTGAAATGCCTGCTGAACCAATTCAGGTAATTCTGCAGCCAATAAGATATGAAACATCTGAAAACAGGGATCAGGATCGCGGGGAAACATTGCTTTGTATAAACCTGCAACCTGACCAGCAGTATTAAAATTATGCAGCGCGAGAAGCGAATCAATAAATATCTGATAGGTTTCCTTGTTTGCGGTTTTATCGTCAATATAGTATCCGAGCTCACTGAGTACCGCAGACAGTTTCTCCGGGTTATTGGACAGCAGAATTGCCCGCGCATAATCACAAAGCGCCTTTTGGTTTTTTTCCGTTTCGGCGCGCGCTTTATACAGCGGAAGATATCTTGTCAGAACCTCCCCGATGATATTCTGAAAGCCGTGTTCGCGGCAGAAAACCAGGAGCGCGGTGGCTGCCTGAATATCCCCGGGATTCTGATCGGCCAGATTTTTCAATACTGTCAACTCCTGATTTAATACCGCTTTTGTTTTGTATTCTATCGAAGATGGAAAAATGCTGAGTGTGTAAGTTATCGGTCCGACTTCAAGATACCGGCATGCATCAGTGATTTTTTGTGTTACTACGCGATTTTCGGTTTCTGCTTTAAGTGTGGCATCGTCACCGCGCAGTGCGGGACGAAAGAGGATAAAAAACGCCATGACAATATAGGATATTGAATAGTGTATTTTCACAAATAATTACCTGAAACCGTCCGCGTTTTCCTGCGGAATAGCCATTACTATTGGAGCATATTATACAATATTTTGATAAAGAAAAATATTGTATAATTCTTCAGGAATAATTCATTCCCGGGTGGTTCAACAATGAATTATATGATCATCAGCATTTTCGTGAGCGTCATTATTTTTTTTATCTTCACGTTTCTGAAGCGGAATAGTAAAGAAACAATTATGAAACTTAGATTCTTCAAAAGAAATCTTCTCGTAGATTTTTTATCATTCGCCGCCGTTGTTATTTATGCAATCTGCATGAAATGGTCACCCCGCGATAACCTTTGGAGCCTGTGGATAAGCAGCTTTTTAATCGGATATGCAATTCTTTTGTCCGGTTATGCCGGAAATTTTCGCGATAAATTTCTTTTGAAAAAACAAGGAGTCAAAGACATCAAGCGAACGGAAATTTTACAAAAATTAATTATCTTTTTGCCGGTTTTAATTTTTAAGCTTTTGTTTTTTACAATTCATTTCGGCATGTTCCATTTTGTAATCAGTTACATACTGTATGGTTATTTTCCGCTTCTGGATATTAATTTGGCTAATCTCAGTAGCTTGCACGCGTTTCTTTCAACATGGGGAGTGCTTCTGAAAACATGTCTTATAAGATACTGGTTTTTTATTCTGACATGCGTAATGGCGTCAGTAGGTAATATCGTTTCCGCCGCCGAAAAAGAAGAAAAAGTTTTCCAACGCGAAGCGTATAAAGGTATCATGAAAATTATTGCCACATTGATTATTTCCACTTACGCAGCCGGTTCAGGATATCCTCAATTCATTCTGTATGCGATACTTGTAATTAATTTTTTTCCTTTTCGTAAACTACGAAACGACACCCGGGAGACTTCTGAAACTGGCAGCGGCAATACACACATATCAGATTCGTAACTATACTCCATCAAAGTAATATCCGTTGCGATGTATGAGCGATTTCTTTCGGGAAAACAGAGATAAATAAAATAATTCAGACCTCTTTAATTGAATAATTTTCCTGGATAAATTTTTCAATATACAGAAAATCCTGATATGTAACTATATGTGAAAGTTTTTGCTTCCAAAAAGATATAGTTTTTTCCGGTAATAAATTATTATAATTTCTGATTAAAAAATTAAAAATTTTATTTCCCTTATTCGGGGCATTCTGATCAAGAACAATACTCATAAAAAATGCACCGTCATAATCTCTGTTTACACAAACATATTTTATATCCTGCCGGTTAATATGCTTCTTCGAAAAAATGATTCCAAACAGGCTTTTTTGAATAATTAATTTTTCTGATCCTGCGATAATTGTGTCTTTTACAATAACCAGATATAACCATATACAAATAATAAAAAACACAAAACCCAGAGGAAATATAAAAAAAATACCTGGAGTTCCTTCATTTTGGGCCTTGATTAAAAAAACGATGGATACACTCAAAAATATTAAAATAAAAAAAGAAAGTATCAGGACAGCAGGCGACCTGTAGTTTCTTTTAAGATCAAAATTTTTACCAAATTCAGTATGTTTTTCAATTAAATTTATCTTATTTTTATCTATATGATTTAGATTATTATTTTTGGCGGCTTTGCTGCGTTCGCCTTTTTTACTATGTTCATTGGCTGCATAATCTGAAATCTTCCATTTTCCAAACCGGTAAAGTATATCTAAAAGATTCAATTGATCTTTTCTTTCATAATAAGTCTCAATCCATATTATGGAATTATCATATTTTTTCAAAAAGATATGAAATAATTCATATGTACTGTTAGAAACTGATTTTGAACTATTGCTTGAAGAGTGAATTGTTTTAGTAGCTGCTATTTCAGTAATTTCATCAAAGCCGATCTCCATAACAGGAGTATCTTTTATTTTATCTTTCAAAGTAATAATCTGAGTATCCCCATTGAAAACAATTTTTTCTTTAATTATGTTTCCGGGTATTTTTGTAGGGTGCAGAATTATTTGATTTTCCTGTGCTATAATGTGGTAATAATTATTAAATGCTGTCATATTCAAATGCCGTAGGTATTATTGATTAATTGATTGAAATTATACTATGTTTTATTTTAAAAAGTTCTTTTATATCTCATGGCAAACGCGCAGTTGCAGGGCATGACGCAAACTTTTTCATTTCTGCGTTGTTTCGCGTTTTTTCATGAGCACATATGTGTTCGTTTTTGCTAAACAATTTTTTATTTTGCTAAAGACTATTATTTGAAAATAATGTATAATTCCATACATCAGTAGTAAGGAGTTTCACATGATCAGACTTGGCGTTATCGGATGCGGAAATATTTCAGGCACCCATGCCGCGCGTTTTCATAAAGAGAACAAACGGCTTACCATTGCCGCAGGGGTCGACATAGATATACCCAAAGCAAAGAAATTCGCGGAACAATTCCCGGGCTGTAAAGTAAGCGCGGATTACCGGACAATACTCGGTGATGTTGACGCGGTACTCTTGTCGCTTCCCCACCATCTGCATTACCCCATCGGCATGGAATGTATTAAAGCGGGCAAACACATTCTGATGGAAAAACCCCTCGCAAATACCGAAAAAGAATGTGTCGCGCTGATAAAAGCCGCCGAGAAAGCCGGCGTGACGTTTATGGTTGCCTATTGCATGCGGTATCATCCGCTTATTGTACGCATGAAAGAAATTATCAATCAAAAAATTTACGGTAACCTGTTCCAGTTTTCCTACTGGACGGAACAATACACAAAATATGCAGACGGGCACTGGGCGCATGCGGCGGAGACTGTAGGCGGCGGACAACTTTTCTCGCACGGCTGTCATTACATCGATATTATGCTCGCATTCCTTGGTGAACCGGTAAGCGGCGCGCATGTCGGCAGCAACTTCTGTACACCCTGGATGGAAAAAGAAGGCACGAGCAATGTCTGCATGAAATTTAAAAACGGCGCGCTCGGATATCATTTCGGTACATGGGGCGCGCGCGGCACCCGTCTCCGGTATGGTTTTCACGCGCATTTTGAAAAAGGAATGATCGAGGGCGATATCGCAACCGGGAAGCTGATACTGCACACAGGGCTTGGTGAAACGCTCGACAGCATGGATCCGGGCAAGATGAAAGAAGAAGTACTCATTGCCTGCGAAGCCGGAAAACACGTCGAAGGGGAAATGAAGGAATTTCTCGATTGCATTGAACAGAAAAAAATTCCGCTTACTGACGGATGGTCAGGTCTCCAAAGCCTTCGTGTTATATGGAAAATGTATGAGGCGGAGCATAAAGGACGGATGGCGGATTTGCGGGGACTGGGGCTGCCGGGCCTGAAAAAGAAAAAGTAATCAGTTCAGATGAATTTTAAATATAAAATTCTGGATGAGGACGGAAAAGTAATCACTATGTACAGGAATTCCGTTTCACCGGAGCCGTGCAAATGGCTTCCACTTATTATCAATGAAGATATTCCCGAAAAAAGCGATGGTGCAAAAGCATACCGTAATATTATTGTTGTAGTACGTAAAGGCTTTGAAACTGGAGGAAAGGTATATTTTCGACGATGCAGAATTGTATAAAAATGAATTATCGTTATAACAAAAGGGGAAATATGCTGAATGTTAATTCGGAAAAAAATGCTCTAAATTTCCTAAATAAAAAAATAAAATTATCCAACTGGAAGCTTGCCGTTGAAGTTAACGGGACATTGTTGGTTTCATCCACTGAGCAGACTAAATTTCAGAATATTTCGGCAACTGGTTTTTCGGTAGTATTTTCTAAAGAAAACCTGGTGCTGGATTGTAAAACTGAACATGATTCCGACGCAGGTACTATCAGGATGATTTCTACATTGGAAAATCGCTCTGCAAAGTCGGTTTTAATACAACGAATATTTATTATGGATTGCGATCAGATCGAGGGTTTTTGCTCGGCTCAGGACGAAGTTGTTGCGCTATCGCTTGACGGGGCCATAAGCAAACGCTCAGTGCATGACATACGAAATCCGGAACCAGCGAAGGTCTGGACTAATCCGCTCTATCCGGTACGCAGTAAAATAAAAACTCAATTCTATAATCGCACAAAAAAGCTGGCGCTGCAGGTCGGCTTTGTAAGTTTTCAAACTGCCAATACCGAAGTGGAATATGAATATTCCGAGCAGAAGGGCATTGCGCGCTTGCAGGCCTGGTGTGACTATGGCGGTTTTGAGTTGAAGCCGGATGCAAAAATGCCGGTTGAAACTTTTCTTGTAAGCATCGGTACCAATCCGCATATCCAGTTGGAAAATTGGGCAATGGAGGCCGCAAAGGCGATACAAGTGCGTCAGTGGCATGATGCTCCTATCGGCTGGTTAGGCTGGTCATGGGTTGACCCTTTTACGGTAGAAAGATATGAAGATATCGTTTTAAGAAATGCCAAAGCAATCCGTAAGCGCCTTGCCGGGTTCGATGTTAATTATATTTGGATAAGTATCGGCAACCTTGCCGACGGCAATCCGGGAGACTGGCTTAACTGGAATAAAAAATCATTTCCCAGCGGGCCTGAATTTCTGAATACCAGTCTTAAAAATCAGGGATTTACCTGGGGGTTGTGGTGCGGCCCCTTCTGGTTATGCGCACTTTGCCGGGAGAAGATCACAGAATATCAGGATGCATTGCTTAAAAACAGCGACGGTTCGCTCTACGTAGTGCGACCAGAATGGCAGTTCGGGGTTGCTGGAGAAATGCCGAAAGAAAAGCGGCCGGTCATGTATGCCCTCGATCCCAGTCATCCAAAATCGCTTGCCTACATGCGCGATGTTTTTACCACATATAAAAAATGGGGTGTCAGGTATTATATGGCTGATTTTATGGAAGCTGGTGCGGGGAATACCAGCCGTTTTCCTTATGCCGATCATTTTGACAAGGCGCTGGTAGCCGGAGCCCAGGTATATCACAATTTTTTAAAAATGATGCGCGCGGCTGCCGGCGATGATACATATTTTTTGGGCAGCAGCGGTCCGACCATTCACAATGCGGGTTTTGTGGACGGTCAGAGAACCGGCAATGATTTTGGTGAAGGGCGGGCAATGTATCCGGACTCATATTTTTATCCGGCTACTTTCGTAATCAACAGCGGGGCTTTCTGGACCGGACCTCAGCTCGCACTGCAGAACCAGGCGGCGCATTATTATACGCACCGCAAGTTGTATATTAATGATTCTGGTAATGTGTTGACAGTAGATAAACCGCTGCCCTTGAACGACGCGAGGATACACACCACTATCCATGCCATGAGCGGCGGGCCAACTATGATTGGAGATGATGTTGATCGGATGGATGAAGAACGATTGACGCTGATCAGACAGACGTTGCCTCGGCCGAAAGAGGTAGCTTTCCCGGTTGATCTGTTTGATTCACCGTCCCCTAAAATACCGAAAATATTTCAGCGGAAAATTGAAAAACCCTGGGGCAGATTTGACGTTGTTGCAGTTTATAATTTTGAAAAAGAAATGCTCAGGGAGAAAATCGAATTCGCCAGGCTTGGATTAAAACCTGACGTGCAATATCTTGTCTGGGAATTCTGGAATACAGAGTACCAGGGAGGATTCCAGAATTGCTTCGAAACAGCTGTTGCTCCGGGCTGTGTGAATATCTATCGTTTTGTCGAAGATACGGGCCGACCGATGCTCCTGGCGACCGATATGCATCTATTAATGGGGGAAATGGATATAGAGCAATGCGTATGGGATGAAAAAGACCGGACTTTGAGAGGATTGGCCAAACGACCAATAGGACAAAAAGGCAGCGTATTTTTTCACGTTCCCAAGGAACTTCGCGTGGCAAATCCAGCCGGCAAATGGATTGCCAAGGATGCACGAGATGATTCACTGATCGTGCGCTGTGTCCTGGACTTTGTTGAAGGCACAGCAGACTGGGAAATCCGTTTTGCAGGAAGAGAAGAGCAGCGCACCATGAATGAACTGGATTTGACCTGAATCATATAGATTGTTATGTTTAATATTTTATTCACGCATTCCGTATTTCGAAGAACCAAAAACCCGGCTCATTTGCTTGAATTGTGCTTGCCTAGGCAAAAAGATAAAACACAACTCAGGATACACAATGACTGAAATGAAAATAATTAAATACAAAAAAACTTCAAACGGTTTTTCCGCGGAAACTACAGGCGCAGAATTTCTATTCATTGAGCAAAATGGACATGGCGAAGTTCATTGTACACAAAAAATTGGTGTACGCAGAAAAATCGCGGTTATTACACTTTCCTGCCCGTTACAGCATCTCATGTGTGAAGAAGAAGGCGCAGATTATTTGTTGCTGCACCGGTCAAATCCGCCGGATTCAGGCATGATGACCATACGGATTAATGCCGATTCCATGATTGAAATTGAAAACAACCGTGAATTGAAAGTCAGGCTTGAAGTAAATCTTACGCCTGAATACCAGGTTGCCGAAGACGGCCATTTTCTGTACATTGACAATACCGGAGGATTAGGAGTGTATACCCTCGGTTCTTCACGGCCGTACTGTGCGAGCGGTGTATTTAAAAAAAAGCCTGTTGCTTCTTTCAGTCTCGCGCGAAGACAAAAAATGCTCATTTCAGTCTTTCCTCCGCGAAAATATGATTCTGCTGCGGCATCCGGATACAGAATTGTGCATCATTTCGAAGTGAATAAACCGTATCCTGCTTCGAAAGATATTAAAAACTGGAGTAAATGGGGTAATATCCTTGTTCTGCATTCTACGATATGGAAGGGCAGGCTTAGCGGGAAAAAATCAGAGAATATGTCCACTGCGGACGTCTATCTTGATGCGCCGTTTGCCAGAAAAAAAATTACCGCAAGAAATGATGCCGAATTCAGAAGAGTTATTGAAGATGCACACGCATGCGGGATGAAATTGCTGCCGTACCTGCATCCCTTTGACTATCCGGGAACAGCAAATGAATTCATGGACGAAGTAAAAAAAATCTGTAATGAGTTTAATATTGACGATTTATATTATGACGGCGTTTCTCATGAAATAATGGAAGCGTACACAATCATGAAAGAAACAAGAGCCCTTCTCGGAATGAAGCTGCTCTATGTGCATTGCCCCTCCCCGATACTCGGCGATATCAATACCAGCTATTTTAACGGATTTTACGCCTACTGTCCGTTTATCGATACCTATGCGGATATGATGCTCAGGGCTGAGCATATGGACACAATTGAACGCCACAATCTGCGATACACAGTAAATGGAAAAAACATAAGCAATACTATCGGGTTTCTCTGTTCGTATGATTACTCCGTTGAAACTGTAAGAAAATCGGTTGATCTTATTCTCGCAAATGATGTACGGCTGCCGTACTGGACCGGACGGTGGGTAGGCGGTGAACAGATCAATAATGAGCGTCCGGAAAATGACCGTAAAGAAGAAGAATTGCAGAAAATAATGCAGAAATTATATTTCTTGAAACTCAAGAATTGAGGAGAAGTTTATGTACCAGTCAATTAAATTTTTTAAAGTATGTACACAAAAAGTTTTTACGGTTTTAATTATATCCGTTCACTGCTTTTATGTACATGCAGCTGATGTATGCATAGTAAAAAACAAAAAAGCGCAGGCAGAAATTATCTTGCAGCATAATGCGCCGGCTCATTTACAGGACGCAGCCGAAGTTTTAAGCCGGACAATTGCAGAGATGAGCGCTGCAGTAATTCCCCGTAAATCAGATTCATTAACCGCTTACACATTAAATACAGTAACTCTGCCGGAGAATGCTCCGTCAGAAATTATACATGCACTGAAAATTCTTAAAAATTATTTGTCGAAAACCAGCCAGGAAAATACCAATACAGCGGTAATTTACATCGGAGATACCTCAGCATTTCCGGCAAAAACAATTATTCCTTCGAATCTTGACCATGAAGGATATATAATACTCATTAAAAAAAATGCAGTTGTTATATGCGGGAAAAACGATTGGGCGACGGCCATGGGCGTTTACAGTTTTATTGAGGGGTTTTTAGATGTGCGGTGGCTTTTACCGGGACCAGACGGTTCTGACGTACCTAAAAAAGTAACTATTTTAGTTCCGGAAGGAACATATATTGACAATCCGGCTTTCACTTTCCGTACTACCGTAACTTTCGATCTTCCCGGCAGTACTGCTCAATCTGATTGGCTGATAAGACAGCGGCGGTCAGACTTTGCGCGGCTGCAGTTTTCTCACAGTATTGCGTATAACCTTATTAAACCGGAGTTGACGAAATCAAATCCGGAACTATTTCCTATGAAGGACGGGAAAAACCGATACCTGCCGGCCAATAATGAACATCATGGCTGGCAGCCGTGCTTTTCGGCGGATGGTTCTGCAGAAATTGCTGCTGCGAATATAATTTCAATTTTTAAAAATGATCCGAAAAGACTTTCAGTCTCTTTAGGTGTTAATGATTCGAGCGGACATTGTCAATGTCCTGAATGTATAAAACAGATAACCGGCAAAAAAAATTTTCTGGGCTTTGTTGATTATTCAGATCTGTATTATTCATGGTGCAATAAAATTGTAAAAATCGTTGAGAAGTCCTTTCCGGACAGATTGTATGGATGTCTTGCCTACAGCGAGGTTGCGGCAGCTCCGCAAAAAGTGACATTACATAAAAGTATTGTCCCTTTTATGACCATGGACCGAATGAAGTGGCTTGATCCGGGAAACGAGAAAAAAGATATGGATGTGCAGTCCGCTTGGATACATGCAAGCCCATCACTGGGGTGGTATGATTATATTTACGGTGCGACGTACTGTGTGCCGCGGGTGTATTTTACAAAAATGGCAGAGTATCTCCGTTATGCAAAAAAAAATAATGTAATTGCACACTATGCAGAATTATACCCAAACTGGGGGGAGGGTCCGAAACCGTACGTATTCATGAAACTATTGTGGAATCCCGAACAGAATATAGATGATCTGCTCCGCGACTGGTATGTGAGGTGTGTGGGAGCCGAAGCAGCACCGCATCTGGCTGAGTATTACGGAATATGGGAAAAGTTCTGGACAATAACTGTTACAAATACGGACTGGTTTTTAAGAAAACAAACTACGCAATACCTGCCTTTTTTTTCAGCAGATTATCTCCGTCACGTTAAAAAAGATGATATTGAAAAAAGCAGAGTTCTGTTTAATCTCGTACTTGCAAAAGCAAAAACTGACAAACAAAAAAAACGTGCGCAATTACTTGAACAAGCTTTTCAATATTATGAAACAAGTACATTAATTTATCTTTATAATGTGAAAATATCATCTGCAAAGATAACATCTGATAAAGAAGCGGCTGAACTCTTTAAGGAAGCCGGAAATATTCTGAAAATGATTGAAAATAGAAAAAATCTGACAGAAAAAATTTTCCCAAAGGACGCCGTTCTGTGGCACCCGTCAACTTTTACCAAACTGGGTTTTGCTTCTGAAAACAGTAAATTCGAATTGAATGACATAACCATGTTTACGCCATGGTTCAATTCAAAACAGACCGGATTAGTCATAAAAGAATTATCTATCCAATTTTCAAATTTTAGTTCTTTCATCACAACGTCAGAAACAATAGAAAAAATTAAAAAAGGAGAGATAAGCGCAGAAATGTGTCTGACCAGAAACGGCTCATTCGAAGAAGGAAATGATTCGCGGATTGACGGTTGGACATTGGATGCCGGAAAGGGCTCTATTACTCGGTCATCAGCAATTGTGCATACGGGAGAATACAGCGCTGAACTTAAGGGAGTACATTTGGGAGGCATTATGCGTCTGGATCTTCGGCCTCGGAATACGGGTACGTATTACGCGGTAATTTTTACGACTGCACCAGAAAATGAAACACCTAAAGGTACAATGGAAATATGGGTAAAGTTATTAAACGAAAACAGAAAAGTATTAGCATTGATAAAAGAATCAATTAAGCCGCAGTCGGGGAAATGGCTTCCTCTCACGGTAAGCGCACAGGTTCCTGAAAAAATTAATGAAGAAGCAGTCACTAAAATTGATCTTGTTTATTTTTGTAAAGACATGAGTCCCGAAGATGTGATATATCTTGATGATGCCGGTTTTTATAAAGTACAATGAAAAAAAAATTAATCCTGTTTGCTCTCTTGTTTTCCGCACTGACATTCCCTCTTATGTCCGCAGCTCCCCCGTCTGATTTCAGTACGGACTACAGCAAAGGCATAGACGGACGGACCGCCGAAGGAAGCGTTATTACAGGAACTGCAGCGGGAATTGTGCAATTTACCGGAGATGACCATGAAAATGGAGCAGATAAACGTGCACTACTCATCGCCCGGAATAAGTCGGTTCAATATCCTATTTCCGGAAATCTGAATCCTGCGGAAGGAACAATTTTTTTGAACTCAGTCCGGATAATTATTACGGCAGCAATAACGAATGGCATGTGTTTTTTAAAGCACGGGGACCCCAGGATGGCATCATGCTCTATAAGGGAAAAGACAATGCAATCACCGGTCTTATCGGCGCGTTGACGAAGGGCCAGACAACCGTCGTTTCATACGATATTCAGAGCGTATGGAATCCCGGTATGCAGTTTATGATTGCCATGACGTGGGATTCAAAAAATGTTGCGTTGTATCTTAACGGGAAAAAAGTGTCGGTAAAACCAATACGCATACCGGTATACGATCCCGGTAATGATTTTTTTATCGGCGGTCCTTTCGGCGCGCCGGGAGAAAAAGACGATCTTTTCACGCAGGTATATGCGCTAAAAATCTGGAAAAAAGCGCTTTCAGAAAATGACATTGCCGGTATTTATAAAAAAACAGGAACGGGTATGACATGGCTGGATACGCTGCATGTAAGGGCAGAGGACAATATAGCCGCCGATGATTCCGGCTGCGTAATAATTGCATCGTCTACTTTAAATCTTAAAAATGATATTGATAAAATGCTTGATGAATTTGAACTCACGTGGTGGGAGCACAATCCGCTCGTGGATACGGAACCGTACCTTGAATTCCGCTGGCCGTATCCGGTCAAACCTGCGGTACTCGCGTTACTCGCCGATGGAGAATTTGAATATAAAATATTTGTACCGCATGCAGACGGATGGAAGGAAATTTTAAATACTGCATCAAAAAAAAATACTCCATTACAGAAGAATGAAAAAAAAGCCGATTTACTGAATTTTATCACTAAAGAAACAGACCGTATCCGAATACAATTCAATCCTGAAAAACAATTCCGGATATTTGAGATTTATATTTCAGGGAGCCGGCGCGTACTCTATTATCCGAAAAATGTATCCGCGCCGGGAATACTCACCGTGGAGGATGTGCAACTTTCGAAAAATGAAACCATTCCCGGCGGCGAAATCACTGTTACCGCAAAAATCTCGGCAGAAAAAAATATGCTGCTTCCGATGTCTGTTATCTGTGAAGTAGAAGAACCCATGCGGGAATCTTTTTTCCAGGATTATACTATCGCAAGAGCAGCTGCAGTTCTTGATACGTATTCGGCAACTCTTGTATTTACTATGAAAATTCCATGGTATGCGCCGGCCGGAAGTTTCTCAGCGGATATTTCGGCGCAGAATGCAGCGGGTAAAATCACTATTGAAAGCGGCGGAGAAAAATCCGGGAAATGTACAAAATTATCCGCACTGCGTATTACCGGTGCTGAAAAAAAATATAAATCCGGAAATGATTTTCCTGATGTGGTTATGTCTAATATTATGGGCCGTGCAACACTTACGATTAACGGAGAAATAACGGATCCGCTGATCTGGACAGTATCGGCGAACGGATTCAGCCGGTATGCGGAGTATGGTAAAGCCGGCGGTAATATCTGGCAGCTTCAGAATTTACGGCAGCCGCCGCTTGGCGGATTCAGTTCTCTTGATGAAGACATTCTGGCAAGCTGCCTTGTGTTTGAACAGGATATTCTTAATCTGCTCCGGATAAATCCGGATGCCTATATTATGCTTCTTCCCTGCAGCCGTCCGCGCGAAGGCTGGTACAAAAAAAACCCGGGACAAAAAGTTATTCTTGCTGACGGCTCTGAGGATGTGGGTCACAGTTTTTCCAGTAAAAAATGGCTGCAGGATGTAACGTACGCGCTGCGCAAAACGGTTGAGTACATGAGAAGCAAGCCGTATGCGTCAAGAATTATCGCGGTAGCACCGTACTTCGGCCGCGGCGGAGACGGGTGGGCATGGGGTATTGATGCGAATGTATCAAAAAAAAGAGAACTAGCTGTTGTCGGTGATTATAACCCTAAGGAGATTGAAGGATTTAGAACATGGCTCAGAAATAAATACGGCAATGATGAAAAAAAATTGCGGGAGGCATATCAGAATAAAACCATTACTTTCAGTACTGCAGGATACAGCGTGAAAGATCTCGCCGGAACAGAAAAAATGAATTTCCGCGATCCTGCAGAAGCCCGCGCCGCTGTCGACTACTGGGAATTTCACAGTTGGACGGTAATAAATGGAATCCTTGAATGCGGGAAAGCGGTTAAAGAAGCATCCGGCGGAAAACTGCTGTATGGTTCGCACTACAGTTACATTAACAATGTATTGGTGAACGCGGCTCCCGGGTTTGCACAGCAGTCTGGCGCCCTTGGTATTGATATATACCTTGATTCTCCGATAACTGATATGGCGGCAAGCGGCTGTTCCGGAGATATGAAAACTATGGGCAACATGTTTGATTACGGTCATCCGCAGAGAAGTATTGAGAAACGGCGGAAGCTTTCAATTTCAGAAACTGATTTGAGAACTTTTCTTGTCCGTGTGCCCGGCACATACTCGTATTACCAGCATTATAGTCTATGGGAATCCATTCAGGTGCTCAAACGTGATTTTGCCGTTGCCTTGATTCAGAATTCAACTCTACGCTACTATGATATGTCCTTTAAACCGGAATCAACCCGCGCAAACGGAAGTCTCCCATGGTTTGATGATCCCGCTCTTCTTGATATCATCGGCAAGAGCATGAAAATATATTCCGGTGCGCTTAAAGACCCGGCTAAGCCATGTGCGGAAATACTTGTGGTAATAGATAATATAACCGGTTATTATCATGATATATATGCGGCGACTCTGTACCGCAGTCTGCTCAGAGGGCTGCGTGAACAGCTTTTCCGTACCGGCGCACCGTATGATATGGTGCTGCAGTCGGATATAATTGACCGCTCAGTAACAGGAACATATAAGCTCGTAATATTTCTTAACGCGTTCCGTGTGACGAAGGATCAAAAATCCGCAATTGCCGAGATGCAGCGTCTTGGGAAGACAATGCTATGGTTTTACACTCCCGGAATAATCGACGAAAACGATCAATACAATCCCCGGAATATTTCATCAGTAACCGGAATGGACATTTCGCTCGAAATAAAAGAAGCCGATCTGGAAGTGACGTTGATAAAATCCGGCACACCGCATCCTATTCTCACGCCTTTTCCCTCCGATCCGGTTCAGAAAACATATGGATGGCCAGCTGAAACACACCTAAGTCAGCATGTCCTGTATGGATCAAAAATGGGACCAATTCCGTATGTTACCGATCGCAGTGCCGAGGTATTGGGGGTACTCACGGTAAACGGCGAGCCGGGGCTTGCGGTGAAAAAAACAGGAAACGGGTACACTGTTTTTTGTGCGGTGCCGTTTATGAGTGCGGATCTGTTAAGAAATATCGCATCTTTTTCGGGAGTCCATATATACAGTACGAACGGCCTCTTGTTTGACGCGAATAGCGGATATGTAACACTGCATAACGGCGGCTCGTTTCAGAACGCCGCGGTTACTCTTCCAAAACCTGCAAAAAAGATTATTGATGTTTTCAGCGGCATTGTATATGGGAAAAACACCGCTGTTTTTACCGTTCCGTTAAAGCCGTATGAAACGTGTGTGCTTTCGGTGAGGCAGGGGGGTTAGATTCTTTATCATAGACATCTACGCTAAAAACGTAGATAAATTTGTGTAATAAAGTTTATTTATTATACAGCGAGAGGACAGAGGACAGAGGACAGAGGACAGAGGACAGAGGACAGAGG
>Ga0180008_1000332_pt1 | contig 43760 bp, 31 predicted proteins | sample MM_PW_MetaG_FD_121121 | JGI IMG/M metagenome (GOLD analysis project Ga0180008, IMG submission 121121) | Groundwater microbial communities from the Aspo Hard Rock Laboratory (HRL) deep subsurface site, Sweden - MM_PW_MetaG | ecosystem: Environmental > Aquatic > Deep subsurface > Groundwater... | reverse complement strand
TCAATTTTCTGACTTTTGTTACACAACTGTAATGAAACCGTAACCTCACTTTAAACAAATCTTTGTTAGAATTCTAATCAGGTTGTTAAAACTATAGAAAGATTCAGGGCATGACAAAATGCACCTAGAATCTAACACAAAACTTTATCGAGGTGGAAAATGAAGAAACGCGTGATTCAAATGGTAATAGTAGCTTTACTTATCTCAATTGCTCCGTTCATGACGACTCAAGCAAGTGCAGCCACTGGAAACGAAATAGTGAAAATCGCCAATTCTTTATTAGGTGTACGTTATCAAATGGGCGGAACCACACCAACAGGATTTGATTGCTCAGGATATACTTCATATGTATACAAAAAAGCAGGCATAACTCTTCCAAGAACTTCAGTTTCACAATACGGAACAGGGAAAGTCGTTTCAAAAGCTAACTTACAAGCAGGTGACCTTGTATTCTTTAATAACTTAGGACCTGGGATTACACACGTAGGAATTTATGTAGGTAACGGAAGATTCGCATCAGCAGAATCTGAAGGGATCACAACAAGCAGCATCAATGACCCATACTATTGGGGTAAATATTATGTAGGTGCAAAACGCATTATCAACACAACGGTAACAGCAACTTCAACTCCAGCTTCTGTTTCAATGAGTGATGTATACAAAGATGTACCACTTGCGCATCCAGCATTACAAGCCATTCTGTCATTAAGTCAAGATGGAGTTATTAATGGATATAAAGATGCAACATTTAAACCTGAAAATTCAATTACTCGTGGTCAAACTGCAGCAATGGTTAACCGAGTATTAAACTTAAAAGCGCAAAACCCAGTTAACTTCACTGATGTATCAACAAGCAATGACTTTGCATCAGATATTGCAGCAATGAATGAGGCAGGTATTCTTCAAGGTTACTCAAATGGGAAATTTGGTGTATATGAGACGTTAACGCGTGCTCAACTGGCAGTTATTGTGGATAGAGCTTTCGCAATGCAACAAAAAGCAGACGCAACAATACAAGCCGCATCAGCAGCTTCATACCAAGATGTGCCTGAAACCCACTGGGCAGCAGAATCTATTCATGCTTTAAAAGTTATAGATCAAACGAAAGTATTCCAAACTTCTACCTATAAACTTAGCAGTGAGGCTTCAAGAGCTGAATTCTCAGCAGCTATTTATAGTGCAACTTCAAACTAATAAAATTCTTAACAGGCATGCCTCTTCTTGGCTGCCTGTTTTTATTATTCCCATTATATGAAACACTTAAACATGTTATTCCAATTTTTTTTACTATTTGTTGTATTTTTTTGTTAAACTATTAGTAGATTGATAAACACATACATAGAGTTGAAGGGAGAAACAATGAGAAAACAGATCATAGCTATAATCACAGCATTCGCACTAGTGTTGTCCCTCATGCCCAATGCAAAAGCCGCTGACGAACTAACAGGACTTACTTTAGAAGATGAAATGCGAGCAATGCTAGCACAGGGAATTATTAAAGGATATTCCGATGGAACTGTCCGACCGAAGGATGATGTAACACGGGAGCAATTTGCCGCTTTTATCGCTCGTGCAATGGATTTGCCTGAATCAGAACCTACTTTCATTGATGTGAACAAATCCTCAGCTTTAGTAGGCTCAATAGGAGCAGTTCAACAAGCCGGAATTATGAAAGGGACACTAGACCTTAGATTCCAACCAACAAAGAAAATCTCTCGTGAAGAAATGGCAATCACAATGGGGCGTGTTCTTAAAATGGAAGCGCTGATTATTAAGGAACCAGTTCAGATTATCATTGCAGACGCATCGAGCTTCTTCTCTGACGAAGGACGTCAAGCTGCACAAACAATCGCATCTGCAAAAATTATGAATGGATATGAAGTTAATAAAGCTGAATCTACATATAACTTTAAGCCAAAAGATATTTCTAAACGTGACCAAGTATCGGCAGTAATATTCCGTTACTTAGAATTGGTAGCAGCTCAACCAGCTCCGGAGCCTACTCCGAATCCAGTTCCGACACCACCAGTTGATCCGACTGTTTATCAAGTTGCTTCTATTAAAGATGGTGCTCTAGTTAAAACAGCAACGGTATACAAAACGTACGACGAAGCATTAGCTGCGTTCAATTCTTCAACAATGAAAGCCTTATATAAAGGCAGTGACATTATTAAGGTTAAATCGGGAATTGCCTATGCGGCAGATAAGACATTAAATGTTGTAGACACAACAACAGTTTACAATAGTACATCATTAACCAATCAACTAACGTATACAACAGAAGGTCGCGAACTAAAATACAATGGCAGCGGTCCAGATTATGTCATTGTTCAAGTGGGTGGATCTATAGGTTATGCAAAACATAGCGATGTGGATTTAACACCATCAGAACTAATCACAGGCCGAGATCGTTATGTCAAAAATGGTTCAGGTATGCTTAACCATTATGTATATAACCATGTTACGAAAAGATCTGATTTCTACACTGTAGGACCTGCACCTTCAGAATTAACAGCTTTTGTGGATTATTACAGTTATGATGGCGTTCAATTTTACAACAATTCTAATTTAACTGGACTTCAAACAACTTATTATCCATATTTCCAATTCCAGTCAGTTCGCCAACCGTCGAATTACACAGCGGAAGAACTAGATGCCTATATTATGAATATTCTAGCTGAGAAACAGGCAACTGGGATAACTCGATATAAAGACGCGACGGTTAATTCTAAATTAGTCGGTTTAGGCTCTTATTTGAAAGAAATGGAAGGACTACATCGTGTGAACGCTATGTTCATTTTGGCAGCTGCTATCCATGAAAGTGACCACGGAATTAGTGCGAACTCTTTAACGAAAAATAATATTTTCGGAATTAAAGTGTTTGATAGTAGCCCTGAGCAAGGAACGAAATATCTGAAAGTGGAAGATAGCGTGAATGCATTTGTCACAAAATACATCAATGGGAATTACGGTCCTCAAACAGGTGCATATGCAAAAGGGATGATTCCTGGAAACAAATCTGTTGGATTTAATGTTCATTATGCATCTGATCCACATTGGGGAAGTAAAATAGCAGGTCATATGTATCGAATCGATACATTCCTGGGAAGCAAAGATTACAAGCAGGCAAATCTTGCTGTAACAAACCATACAGGCGTTGTAAATGCACGTTACGCACCAGAAGTATCATCCATAACACTAGCTTTCACATACAAAGCGAAAGATATTGGTTTCAATAAAATCTTTGGTTATCCTCTTGTCGTAGTAGAAGAAATGCAAGGCACTGACGGATATGTATGGTATAAAGTATTATCTGATCAAGTAGCACCAGCAGATCCAGTATGGATTCGTTCGGATATCGTCACTAAAATTTCATATTAAAAAACACGAAGTCTCTGATGTTACTAAGGGGGGACTTCGTGTTTTTACTTCCTGTTTATGAAACCCTTGCCAAGGGAAATATTACATGATTGAGAGTGGATTAATCATGTAATAATAATAGAGAAAGGTACGCTTTTGGTTGGTAAGCCATTGAAATCTTTCAAAAAAGGTGCTGAAGCAATTTTGCTTCAGCACCTTTATCCTATCCATTCTAGAAAACCTCTCGATATTACCTACATATTCAAATGTATCTTCAAAGAATCCTGAACTTCTTTCAGTTCAGCATCATTCATATGGTAATACCAAACACCATTCGTTTTACCGCCTGTCCCTTTTTCGAAATAGAGCTGTTCCACTTTTCCAACTGCATCACGATAATTGGCTTGAACATCAACCATTTCATCAAATTCCATATTCGTTCTAACATTAGCTCCTAATGCATTAAAGATGCTCCGATAATTTAACAAACTATTAACGGAAGCACCTTCCTTCATGATCGCTTGAATAACTTGTTTCTGACGGTTTTGACGACCAAAATCACCTGTTGGATCTTCATATCTCATTCGAACAAATGCTAAAGCTTCTTCACCACTCAAGTTAATGTTACCGACTGGGTAATCGTAATTACCTACTGAAAAGTCTAGTGTGTTATTAACCGTTACACCACCAACAGCATCTACGATATCTTCAAACCCCTCCATATTAACTTGAACTACATAATCAATAGGAATATCTAATAATCCCTCTACAGTATCCATGGACATTCCCAATCCACCAAATGCATAGGCATGATTAATTTTGTCTTGTGTCCCTTTACCAACGATTTCTGTATAAGTATCACGAGGAATACTGACCATCTTCGTAGATTTTTCAGTAGGGTTAACTGTCATAACGATAATCGTATCAGAACGACCTGCATCACCTTCGCGTTCGTCTACACCTAACATCAAAACTGAAAATGGATCTTTTTCATCAAAAACAACTTTTTCTTCGCGTTTTTCAGAAACTTCACGTTTAATGGGTTCATGAATTTCTTTTAATGTTGAAGTGAAACTAAAATAAACACTTAGAATATAGGCTCCACCAATCAGTAATAATACGCCGAGTATTCCTACAATCCAAGGCCACTTCTTTTTCTTCTTTTTCTCATCCATTCTTTTCATATCTTATCCTCCGTCATTTACTAATAAAGTAACTACTCAATGTATTAGCCCATAGATTAGCACCTTTACTATTTACAGTCGTGCGATCTTCAGAAAAATACGTTTGTAATTGTTCATCTGTTATTCCTGGCCATTCTGTCCAATGATCGATAAATGGAATTCCGTTAGCTAATGAGTATTCCTTCAATGCATTAACTTCGACCGGGTAATAGACCGAATTATAAATAGGGTAACTCGGTTGCAAAATAAGCTGAGCATCAGAAACCTCTGTTTGAATAAATTCATTGATCGATAAAATGGTTTCAAAAGCATCCTCTACAATTACCACTCCATTATTGTTTACAGTAAATGGTTCAAAGAGAACAAGATCATAGCCCTTTTGCCAGTCAACATCTACATCTTCAATTTGTTCCTGGAATTCAGTGACGGAACCATCAAAAGGTACCACATCTACCTCCATGAAATCTCCGTATGATGATTGAATATTAGTTTGAAGTATTTCAGCATAGCCAGGTTCGCCCATGTTCAAAGCTTCTGAACCCAAGACTAGCATTTGAACATTTTCTTGTTGTTCAAATCTGTTAAGAATGACTTGTTTAGAAGACTCATCAAGATTTTGAATCAAACCAGTAAGCGACTCTAAATTCAACTTTCCTTCAACTTCTTCCTCTTCATTTGGTTCCTGTTCATCAGATTTTTCTTCTTTAACAATTTCGGTTGAATGATTTCGAGCTGAAGCATTGTTTGCAACAGATTCAATTCGAGCTTGCCATACTAAATAAGAAGTAATAAGTATAATGACACAACCAATCGAGACGATTGCCAAGATTGTATTTTTAATTTTCATTAGAATCCCCTTTCAAATAAACATACTCCTAGTTAAAGATACCATATTCATGAATCTCCTCCTATTATACGCCAAAAATAGACACAGCCATTATCCATTTTCTATGATATAATAGACAAGATTATCGAAATGTACATAAAAAAGGGGTAACTTGTCGAATGGAAGAAACTATTAGTCTTCAAGATTTAGCAAAAACGTTACGGAAAAGACTGTCACTAATCGTTATACTGACGATTATGGCAATTACAGTTAGTGGTCTTATAAGTTATGTTTTCTTAACACCAATTTATCAAGCATCTACACAAATTTTAGTCAATCAAGAAAAGGTAGATGCAACTCAATTCAACGCACAAAATATCCAAGCCGATTTACAGTTAATCAACACGTACAATGTTATTATTAAAAGCTCCGCGATTCTATCAAAAGTAATAAATGAATTAGACTTAGATACTTCACCCGCAGCGCTATACAGTCAAATTACAGTGACTAGTGAACAAAATTCACAAGTGGTAAATATTGCGGTGGAAGATCCAAATCCAGGACAAGCGGTTGATATAGCAAATACGATTGCAACCGTCTTTCAATCAGAGATAAAGACCTTAATGAACGTAGATAATGTGAATGTGTTAGCACCTGCAGAGTTACCTGAAAATCCATCACCTGTTAAACCGAATCCAGTTTTAAATATGGCGATTGCAGCAGTAGTTGGATTAATGCTAGGTGTAGGAGTGGCATTCCTCTTAGAATACTTAGATACAACGATTAAAACAGAACAAGATCTTGAAGAACTATTACATTTACCTATGTTAGGTCTTGTTAGTCCAATACCGGATAAAGATATGGCACAAGCACAGTCAGAACAAATTATTCAACGGAGAGTGAGGGCTTAACAATGGCGAAAAAGAAAAAAATCATACAACAAATGGCCAGAAAATTAATCACTCGTGCAAATCCGAAGTCTTTTGTTTCTGAACAATACCGAACAGTCCGAACAAATATTAATTTTTCAGTCCCTGACAAAGAATTACAAACACTATTGTTTACCTCAGCATCGCCGGGGGAGGGGAAATCGACAACTGCCTCGAATCTAGCGTTCACTTTTGCTTCTGAAGGCAAAAGAGTGATATTGATCGATGCTGATATGCGTAAACCGACTGTTCACTATACATTTCATTTAACAAACACCATTGGTTTATCTAATCTGTTAACGAGAAAAGCAGCTTTACAAGATGTTATTAAGGATAGTGCAACAGATAATTTGCACATCATTACATGTGGTCCTATTCCACCTAACCCCGCTGAGCTTTTAGGTTCTAAAACGATGGATCAAATGATTGAAGAATTGAAAAGTGTTTATGATTTAATTATTTTTGATGCACCCCCTGTTTTGTCAGTAACTGATTCTCAAATACTGTCAAACAAATGTGAAGGTACAGTATTAGTTGTAAGCTCGGGAGAGACTGAAAAGGAAAGCGCTAGCAAGGCAAAGGATCTTTTATTGTCTTCAAAAGCAAACATTATCGGCACAGTACTTAATAACTTCACGTTAGGGAAAGAACATCATTATTATCAGTATTATGGGACATCTGAGTAAAAAGGCTTGAAATAGCCTTTTTACTTTTTTGCTATTTATATACCTATAGGATAGAGGGACTAATTTATGATTGATATGCACAGCCATATATTGCACGGAGTAGACGATGGACCCGCTAAATTGGAAGAATCTATATCTTTGTTAAAACAAGCAGTAAGTGAGGGGATTACTGGAATTATTTCCACTTCACATGCTTACCACCCGCAATTTGATGTTAAAAAAGAAGTAGTTATTAAACAGGTACAGTCTTTAAACGCCTTAGCAAAAGATCTTAACTTACCGATTCAAATTTATACCGGTCAAGAACTTAGGTTAAAAGACAATACGGCAAGTGAAATTATTTCGGATGCTGCTCTAACTTTAGCGGGCTCGAAATACGTACTTTTGGAGCTTCCTTCGCAAGGAATACCTGCTTATACGATTCAAATTATTCAAGATTTATTGAACCAAAACAAGATTCCTATCATCGCTCATCCAGAAAGAAATAAAGCGATTGCTGAAAAACCAAGTAGACTTGCTAGATTAATAACTCACGGAGCATTAGCACAAGTTACCGCAGGAAGTTTAGCAGGACATTTTGGGAGATCAATCCAAAAAACAGCTTTACAGCTTGTTGACGCTCATTTAGTCCATGTATATGGATCAGATGTTCACAACAGTTCAACAAGACCATTTTTATATAATAAAGGACTCGACTATTTGGATAAACAAAAGCGTCATGAACTAACAGATATCCTTCTTGAAAATAATTCGAGAATCATTACAAACCAAGATTTTATCTTACTTGAACCAGAAGAACTAGAAAAACAGAACTGGTGGAAAATATTTTCCTAATTTAACTAGGGAATACAGTACACATTCGACATGATTCGGCAAAATACCCCTTGACGTACGGTGTAAAATTGGAAATGTATTTACATTTATTTTTTAGAAAAATTATTAAATAGAAAGGAATTGATACAATGACAATGAAAAAAAGAGTTTCTATGCTTTTCTTTGTCGATTCTTGTGTCGTTCTATTTTCTTTGTTTTTCGGGTATTTCAAATATCTACCAATCAATTCAACTAGCGATCCTTTAACAAATGGTTATTTTATTGCGAGTGGGGTTTCTTTGTTAATCGCTCATCATGGATTAGCGTGGTATTTAGGGTTATATCGAAAAGTATGGGAATATGCATCGATTGGAGAGTTGAACTCAATATTTAAAGCAGTATCTGGTTCAATTGTAAGCCTAGCAATAATCCAATTTACCGTAACGGGGAATGTATTATTCAGACCATTACTAATCACTTGGATGCTACATATCATCCTTATCGGTGGATCTCGTTTATATTGGAGAATGTGGCGAGACACCTATTTGAAAACAAAACAGGTAGATCATAAGAAAACATTAATTGTTGGCGCTGGAGCCGCAGGAACTATGGTGGCTCGTCATCTATTAAATAACCATTTCTCTGACTTAAAACCAATTGCGTTTATAGATGATGCGAGGTCAAAGCAAGGACTTGAAATATATGGAGTACGAGTAATGAGTGGTTTAAGTAATATTAATGATGTCGTAAAGGACAATCATATCGAGCATATCATTATTGCAATTCCTTCTCTTTCAAAAAGCGAGTTAGCTAATTTAACAAAAATGTGTGTTGACACTGGAGTTCGTACACAAACGATTCCACACATTGAAGATATTGTAACAGGGAAGGTTTCTGTTAATGAAATACGTGACGTGAAAATAGAAGACTTACTTGGTCGTGAAGAAGTCAAACTTGATATGAAAATAATAAGTGAGAAATTGACAGGTAAAACGATTCTTGTAACAGGAGCTGGTGGTTCAATCGGTTCAGAGCTATGTCGTCAAGTGATGCGTTTTAATCCTAAGCAATTGATTTTGTTAGGACATGGAGAAAATTCGATTTATTTGATTGATCAAGAATTGAAGAGTGTATTTGGTGACATGGTGGACCTTAAACCTGTTATTGCTGACGTGCAAGATCGAGAGAGAATATTCGATATAGTGGAAGAATATAGACCAGACGTGATTTATCATGCTGCTGCACATAAGCATGTACCTTTGATGGAAGGTAATCCAATGGAAGCAGTGAAGAACAATATCTTTGGAACAAAGAATGTCGCGGAGGCTGCGGATACGTTTGGTGTTGGAAACTTTGTACTTATATCTACTGATAAAGCTGTTAACCCGCCGAACGTGATGGGTGCAACGAAGCGTTTTGCTGAAATGATTGTTCAGAACTTAGCGAAAGACAGCAAAACGAAATTCGCAGCAGTTCGTTTTGGAAATGTATTGGGATCTCGTGGTAGTGTTGTACCACTTTTTAAAAAGCAGATTGCTAAAGGTGGGCCAGTTACAATCACCGATTCCCGTATGACTCGTTATTTTATGACGATACCTGAAGCATCACGTCTAGTTATTCAAGCTGGAACTCTTGCTAATGGCGGTGAGGTTTTTGTTCTAGATATGGGTGAACCGGTTAAGATAATTGACCTTGCCAAGAACTTAATTCGACTTTCTGGATATGCTGACGGTGAGATAGAAGTTAAAGAGACTGGAATACGTCCTGGAGAGAAGCTATATGAAGAATTGATGAATGAAAGCGAAAGACAGAGTGAGGTTGTATTTCCTAAGATTTATATTGGGAAGGCAGTGCCGATATCGAAGCTTGAGCTTGTGTATTTGTTAGAGAAGTTACCGTCCCTTTCGGGACATGAGTTGAAAGAAACTTTGGTAGGGGTTGCTAATCAGAGGAATGTTGAGGTTAACCATTCAGAAGTTATAGATTTTGTTGGGTGACTATGGACTTGTTAGAGCGTCCTTTTATTTTAGTGAGTAGATGTCAAATCATCTTTACTTAGATGGTCTAGCAATTTTGTGAAAGAAAGGGGAACAAAAAATGTTCTCGGTTATAAAAAGAATTGTAGATTTTTCACTATCTTTAACAATTATAGTGAGTTTGTCTGTTATTTTCCTTCTATTATGTATAGTCATCAAACTGGATTCTCCAGGACCAATTCTGTTTAAGCAGAGACGTATTGGAAAAGGCAAAAGTGAATTCAACATTTTGAAATTCAGAACAATGAAGATCGATGCACCGAATGATATGCCTACTCATTTACTTGACAAACCCGATGCTTACATAACACGAGTAGGTAAATTCCTTCGTAAGACGAGTCTGGATGAACTTCCTCAATTGATTAATATTCTTAAAGGGGAAATGAGCATCATAGGTCCTAGGCCAGCACTTTGGAATCAATACGATCTGATTGCTGAACGTGATAAATATAAGGCAAATGATGTGCTTCCTGGACTGACGGGTTTGGCTCAGATCAGTGGAAGAGATGAGCTGCCGATTGAAGTGAAGGCGAAGATTGATGGGGATTATGTTCAAAAGAAGAGTCCAGGTTTGGATTCGGAGATTTTTGTTAAGACGGTTTTTAGTGTATTGAAAAGTGATGGGGTTAAAGAGGGAAAATAAAGCAATTGAGATAAATTGTTATTAAGCAAGGATGATTCGATTGAAAAAGGTTATTCTGTATGTCGGAAAATTCGATCTTCCTAATGGCACAGCAGCCGCACAAAGAGTTAATGTTAATAAAAAAATATTACAAAATCTACATTATGACGTAAGATTTATTAGTACGTTTGAAAGTGATGTAGATATAAAAGAATATAACAAAGATTTTAATATTAACTATATTAGTGAGAATAAATTGTTATTTGATATTACATATTTAAAAAATATAGTAATCGAAATAGGAGAAGAAAATATACATTCAATTATTTTTTATAATTTTCCAAGCATTGCATTATTTAGAGTAAATATGTTTTTGAAAAAGAAGAATATAAATGTATACTCCGACTGCACAGAGTGGTATGGTACACCGCCTAGAACTACTATTTTAAGAAAAGTAATTAAAACGGTAGATACTGAAATTAGAATGAGATATGTTCATAAAAAGCTTGATGGTATAATTTGTATTAGTACCTACTTAAAAAGATACTATGATAAAAAAGGACTGAAAACTGTATTAATTCCAAATGTATTAGATTTATCTGAACAAAAGTGGAACATTACGGACTCAAGAAATGATGCCACAAATATAAAACTCATTTATGCAGGTAATCCAGGAAAAGATTTTGAAAAAGAGAATTTGGATTTGATAGTAAATGTATTTAACAATGAAACATTAAGTTTTTTTAATATCGAACTTAACATTTTGGGAATAGAGAAAGATGAGTTTACGGAGATTTATATAAAAAAATACAAGAAATACCCTAAGTTGAATAAAATAAGTTTTGCCGGACGTAAAACTCATTTAGAAGTACTGGAAAATGTGAAAAATAGTGATTATTTCATTTTTTTTAGACCCATTTCCAAAGCAAATAAAGCAGGATTCCCTACTAAATTGGTAGAATCTTTTGGGACGTTAACCCCCGTTATTACAAACGATGTGGGAGATGTTTCAAGGTATATAAACAATGGAGTAAACGGTTATGTATTAAATACCAATGATATAAATATATTGGCAAAAGATTTAGCTGATATATTAAAAAAACATCGTATGTATGCTGTATTTCAAGATGAGTTGAAAATAAATAATCCATTCGATTATAAAAAATATGTTGCCGATTTTGATGAATTCATAAATAAAATGTGAGAGAAGGATAAAAATGTTTAAAAACAAGACATTACTTATTACAGGTGGTACAGGTTCTTTCGGAAACGCTGTACTAAATAGATTCTTGGATACAGACATTAAAGAAATTCGTCTTTTTTCAAGAGATGAAAAAAAACAAGAGGATATAAGAAAGCGTCTAAACAATCCAAAAGTTAAATACTATATTGGAGACGTAAGAGACGTCAACAGTATAAATACAGCAATGAACAATGTGGATTATGTTTTCCACGCTGCTGCGTTAAAACAAGTACCATCATGTGAATTTTTTCCGATGGAAGCTGTTAAAACGAATGTATTAGGTACTGAAAATGTTCTGAATGCTGCTATACAGAATAATGTAAAAAAAGTTATTTGTCTATCAACTGATAAAGCGGTATATCCAATCAATGCCATGGGTATCTCTAAAGCAATGATGGAAAAGGTTACTGTCGCAAAATCGAGAACTGTAAGTGTTAATGATACAAATATAAGTGGGACACGATACGGTAATGTTATGGCTTCACGTGGTTCAGTTATTCCACTATTTATTGACCAAATCAAGGCTGGTAAACCTTTAACTATCACGGATCCAGAAATGACGAGATATTTAATGTCGTTGGAAGACGCGGTTGAACTAGTGTTGTTTGCTTTCTTGAATTCAAATCAAGGAGATATCTTTGTTCAAAAAGCTCCTGCTTCTACAATTGGTGAACTTGCACACGCACTTATAGAACTGTTCAAAGTGGATAATACAATTGAAGTAATAGGAACTCGCCACGGTGAAAAATTATATGAAACTCTTCTTACAAGAGAAGAAATGGCTGTCGCTACAGATATGGGTGGCTACTACCGAATCCCTGCTGATAACCGGGACTTGAACTACAATAAATATTTCACAGAAGGTGAAGAAGAAATCTCAGAAGGTTGGGAGTACAACTCCCATAATACACATCGTCTATCAATTCAGGAAATTAAAGATTTGTTACTCACACTTGATGTAGTAAAAGAAGAACTGGCAAAAATGGGTGTTACACAATGAGAAAAATTTTAGTGACAGGTGCAGATGGATTTGTCGGTAAAAACTTGGTAGCAGAGTTGAAAAATCAAGGACATGAGAAATTATATCTATTTAGTAGAGGGAACTCTTCTGAAGACCTTGTTAAATTTACGAAAGACTGTGATTTTGTCTTCCATCTAGCAGGCGTTAACCGTCCTCAAAATGAAAGTGAATTCATGGAAGGAAATCAGGGCTTAACTTCTCACTTGCTCCAGTGTCTTGTTAAAAATGAAAACAACGCTACAGTATTAATGACTTCTTCGATTCAAGCAGAAAAAGACAATCCATATGGCCAAAGCAAAAAAGCTGGAGAAGATGAATTGTTTGCCTACGCAAAAGAAACAGGAGCAGATGCATTTGTATATAGACTGCCAAATTTGTTTGGTAAGTGGAGTAAACCAAATTACAATACAGTAGTAGCTACTTATTGTCATAACGTTGCGAGAAATATAGATATTCAAGTTAACAATCCTGCCGCCCTATTAGAGTTGGCTTATATTGATGATGTGATGGAAGAGTTTCTGAGAGCTTTACAAGGAACTCCTACTATTAGTGAGAAGTATTGTGTTATTCCAGTTACTCATAAGGTGGAGTTGGGGGAGTTAGCCAAGCGGATCAAAAGCTTTAAAGATAGCAGAACCACTTTGGCTGTTCCAGCAATGAGCAATGAACTGACGAAGAAGTTGTACAGCACTTACCTAAGTTTCTTGCCTGAAGATCGTTTTTCTTATGATTTAAAGATGAATGTCGATAGGCGGGGTTCTTTTACTGAGTTCCTCCGCACCCCTGATCGCGGTCAAGTTTCGGTTAACATTTCAAAACCTGGTATTACTAAAGGAAATCATTGGCACCATACAAAAAACGAGAAGTTTTTAGTAGTAAGTGGTAACGGTTTAATAAGGTTCAGAAATATTGATTCAGAAAGAATTATCGAATACTACGTGACTGGCGACAAGTTGCAGGTAGTAGATATCCCAACAGGATATACACATTCAATTGTGAATGTAGGAGATACGGAATTAGTTACAATTATGTGGGTGAATGAAAGTTTCGATCCTAATAAACCAGATACCATATTTTTGGAGGTATGATAATATTTTAAAATTTGTATACGAGCAAAAAAATTAGCCCATATATTATGCTTATTCCTAATAATAAAAATAAAAATAAAAATTAAGGTTTAAAGTTTCATGATTTATCGAAACAAGTAACACTTTTCGATATTGAGGTTATATATTTTTTATGAATTATAAATCCGTATTATCACATTATGAAATCATTTTAGAACCCGAATTGAAAACATAAAAAAAGATTGTTATTACAATTCAAAACTAGATAAGCGGTATAAATAAAGTGAGATGGAGAAAAAAATGTATAAAGAAGAGATATTGTTTTTAGGTGGAGTTTTTCCGAAACATTTAGAAAATGAAGTCTTTAAAAAAAGTAAGGGCAATATGCAGAATGCGGCTAATGCACTTCAATGGAATATTATAGAAGGTTTGGAAAAAAATTTAGGAAGACCGATAAATTTGATGAACTTAATGTTTATAGGTTCTTATCCTCAAAAATATCAAGACATAAGAATAAGAAAAACATTTTTTTCGCATGCTCAAGGAGCAAAAGATGTAAATATTGGTTTTTTTAACTTAACTGGTATAAAACAATTTTTATTAAAAGCAGCAGTCGAAAAAGAATTAATTGTGTGGGCGGAACAAAATAAAAAGTCGAAGAAAATATTAATCATATACTCAGCTCAGAGTTTCTTTTTGGAAGCAGCATATAATTTGAAAGAAAAATATAAAGAAATTTCAATATCTTTAATAGTACCGGATCTTCCAGAGTACATGAGCTTAGAAAATAAAGAAAGTTTTTTTAGAAGCATTATAAAAAAAAGAAATCAAAAAATTATTGCTAAAAAAATAGATTCCGTAGATAGTTTTATCTTACTAACCAAGGATATGGCTGACTATTTTAAAATTAAAAAGCCTTATGAAGTTATTGAAGGCATGGTTAAGAGTAGAAAGATTGATATAAATGAGAAACAAATTTTTGGGAAAAATAATATAAAAACGGTAACTTACACAGGAACTCTTACAAAGAAATACGGAATTATGGATTTGGTCTATGCATTTATGGATATTAAGAATGATAATTATAATTTAGTTATTTGCGGTAGAGGAGAAACAGAAGATGAAATTAAAGAACTTGCTAAAAAAGATTTAAGAATTAAATATCTAGGTTTATTACCATATAAAAAAGTTCAGAAATTACAGGAGAATTCCACTTTGCTCGTTAACCCTCGAAAGAATAACGAAAGTTACACTAAATATTCTTTTCCTTCTAAACTACTTGAATACCTATCATCCGGTACACCAGTACTTGCTTATAACTTAGATGGAATACCGAAAGAATATGAAAATTATATATGGTATTTAAAAAATGACTCACAGATTCATTTAACAAAAAAAATTATTGAGTGTTGTGAAATGAGTGAAAGTTCTTTGAGGCAAAAAGGATTAGAAAACATTAAATTTGTTAATCAAGAAAAAAATTCAATTATTCAATGTAAAAAAATTTTGAAATTAATTAATATAGATTCTCAATATAATTCCTTATAACTGTTTCATGAGATAATTAAATTTAAGAAAAAGTAGATGGGAAAATGAAAAAAGCTGCTTTAATATTAGCCGTGATTATAGTGTTATCTAAAATGTTGGGGCTTTTAAGGGATATTACTTTATCATACTTTTACGGCGCTTCAAGTATAAGTGATGCATATTTAATTTCAATAACAATACCTGTAGTTTTATTCGGTTTTATTATAACTGGTATTTCTACTATTTATATTCCAATTAATAATGAAATTGAAAAGCAACATGGGGGTTTACGGGCAAATGCTTTTACTAATAACCTGGTAGTGGTTATTACTATAATAATCACTGTTATTATTACTTTTGGAATGATATTTACAGAACTTCTAATAAACGTTTTTGCTACAGGCTTCGATGGTGAAACAAAAGAAATTGCGATTTACTTAACTAAAATTAATTTATTTGGGATTTTTTTTACAGCGTATATATCGATTTTTGCTAGCTTTGTAAATATTAAAGGGAAATATATTATAACTGCTTTTATAGGGATTCCACTAAATCTTATAGTGATTTCATCAATAATAATTAGTTACTATGGGGAGAATATAAAAGTTCTAGCTTTTGGTAATGTATTTTCGTTAATAATTTCCTTCTTTCTACTTTACACATTTGCGAAAAAAGAAAAATACAAGTTTTATATACAATTTAATCCATTTGATTCGTATCTAAAAAAAATGATTCTAATGGCTATTCCTGTTATGCTCGGAGTTTCTATAAATGAGATTAATGTGATAGTAGATAGAACAATTGCTTCGACTTTTGAAGATGGTGGAATTTCTATATTGAACTATGCAAGTAAAATAAGTGGATTTATTCTAGGTATTTTTATACTAATATTTAATACTTTAATGTTTCCTCGTCTTTCAAAAATGGTTGTTAATAAAGAGAACAGTGGATTTATGCATGTGGCTAATAGAACAATTATAAGTATAAATTTTTTACTTATACCAGCGTTAGTAGGAATAATGATTTTTGCAAATCCGATAATTGAAATTATATATGGTAGAGGAGCAATGTCAGAGAAATCTATTTCTGAAACTTCTCGCGCACTATTTTATTATTCTCTAGGTATATTTGGTCTTGCTTTAAGAGAAGCCTTATCCAAAATGTTTTATGCCGTTCAAGATACTAGAACTCCTATGATCAATGCAATAATTACAATTCTATTAAATATAATTCTAAATATTGTTTTATCTAGAGTTATGGGGCTATCAGGACTAGCATTAGCTACAAGTCTATCTGCCATATTATGCTCAATGTTACTGTATTTCAGTTTCTCGAAAAAGATAGGAAAACTGGATAATAAAAAGATAATACTTTCTTTTCTAAAGGCGTCAATATCAACATTACTAATGGCAATAATAGCGGCCAATAGTTTTATCTACCTTCAATCCTATGTTAATTCGATTATTTCTTTAATCATTGCTATTTGTATTGGCGTACTTTTTTATATTGTATGTTTGTTCTTCTTAAAAGTTCCTGAAGTAAATATATTAGTTAAGAGCGCTAAAGATAAAATGGTGAATTAAATGGATAATAACAAAATTAGCCTATAAGATTATATATTCATTTGATTTTTTTCGGAAATTTAAAAATAATAACATTATAGATAGGAGTAGTTTTTTTGCATATTTTAGTAACTGGAGCAGCAGGTTTTATAGGTTCTCATTTAATTAATAAGCTTTTGGAAATGGACCACACAATTATTGGTATTGATAATTTTAATAGGTATTACGATGTTAATTTAAAGTATGATCGAATAAAAAATATCTCAAGTAAAAATTTCAAAATGTATGAATTATCTATAGAAAATTCTATAGAATTAGAAAAAGTATTTGAGAAAGAAAGTCCTCAAATTGTAATAAATTTAGCAGCTCAAGCTGGGGTAAGATATAGTTTAGAAAACCCAAGAGCATATATAGATTCTAATATAGTAGGTTTCTTAAACATTTTAGAATCAAGTAAAAATAATAAGGTCGATCATCTTATATATGCTTCTTCAAGTTCAGTGTACGGCGCGAATACTTCTTTGCCTTTTTCAACGGAGGATAATGTGGATCATCCTTTAAGTTTATATGCAGCTACAAAGAAATCGAATGAGTTAATGGCCCATACATATAGTAATTTGTATAATCTATCAACGACAGGGTTAAGATTTTTTACAGTATATGGACCATGGGGTAGACCAGATATGGCACTTTTTAAATTCACAAAAAATATTATTGAAGAACAACCTATAGATGTTTATAACAATGGCACTATGATGAGAGACTTTACATATGTGGGGGATATAGTAGAAAGTATTAGCAGATTGATAATGAAAAAAGCAACACCGGACACAAGTTGGGATAGCGAAAAACCAGATCCAAGTTCAAGTTACGCTCCCTATAAAATTTACAATATAGGAAATAATAATCCTGTTAAATTAATGGATTTCATAGATGCTATTGAGGAGAAAGTCGGAAAAAAAGCAATTAAAAACTTTTTGCCACTTCAACCGGGTGATGTACCTGCGACGTATGCTAATGTAGAAGACTTATACAAAGATATTAATTTTCGACCACGAACAACAATAAAAGAAGGTGTTAATAGTTTTGTAAATTGGTATTTTGACTACTACAAAATTTAAAAATAACCTAGTTTAATAATTAAGTTATTCTGTGCTTCAGAGGAATGGAATGAATTTAGATGAAAGAGAAAATTAACTCATTAGTTTTTGCTATTCTATTAATTGCGGGGCTTGGATTCCCTACTTCAGTTGAAGGTAATATTTCAATTGAACTGTCTATTTTACACAGTTTCCTTTTAATTTTCTTATTATTTATCTTGTTAATAAATAATGGAATTATTATTGCAAACTTGTTTATAGTTTTATTAATTAATCTATTACTTTTAACTTTCACTTTATTACAAGTGCCACTTAACAACCTTGAGAGAATCTCATTGGGAGCTTACTTACCATATTTAATATTCTCAATTCTTTTATTAATAAATCTAAAAAAAATTCATTTAAAATCACATACTAAAATAATGTTTCTAATAGTAAATATAGTAAATATTTTATTAGGACTAACTATAATTAATGATGTCCAATATATTGAAAAATTTTTGCTTAATAATTATTCACTCGGATATGACGAGTTATTAACGAATATGTTAATTCAAAATAAACCAGTTACATTTTTTGGAGCACACTCAATTGCTAGTTTTATGAATTTTATATTGTTTTATCTCAATTTCACTTCGTTTAAAAGAGAAAAAAACAAAATTTCGCTGCTATTAGCTTTAGGTAACTTGACAATAATTTTTTTCTTAAACTCTGTAGCTGCATATATATTTTTTGCAATGGGAGTTATTATTTTATTAATATTTTTCTTGGGGAAATATAGACTTTCTAATTATATTTTAGTTTTTTTTCTTCTAGGAATTTCTATATTTTTATACGGGGAAGTTAAAGAAAATTTAGCCAAAGTTTTTGCTTCAGAGAACAATGGTTTTCTAGGTAGATATTCTTCTGCGGGAATATTACAAAATAATTTGGATTACATTTCAAGTAATCTTCTTCCTATTGGTTTGTGGATATCAGACAATTTATATTTTACTGATTCAGGTTATATTTTAAATTATTTAAAAGGTTCACTATTTTTAGTTTTATCAGTATATACAGGATTGTTCATTTTTTTAAAGAAGAATTTATTAAGTAGGAAAATATTTATTCAACTCTTTCTATTACTTATGATTTTCGAAATCGCATATCCATTTATAAGTTATATAAGACTGCTTTATCTTCTTCCATTCTTTATAGTATATTTAAATTATTTATCAAGAGAAGAAATTAAAAATATTTAGTAATACTTATTAATTTATATACAGAATATTTTTCTATCATTACCTTAAAATATGAAACGAGGAAACTTTATGAAAAGAAAAATTGGAATAGTAGGATTAGGGTATGTTGGCTTACCAGTAGCAGTGGCTTTCGGTAAAGAACATCATATTGTCGGATTTGATATTAATAAAAAACGTATTTCTACATTAATTAGTGGAATTGATTACACAAACGAAGTAACACATGAAAATTTGAAAGAAACCAATATTTACTACACTACGAATGCATCTAAACTTAAAGAAACTGATTTCATCATTGTGGCGGTACCTACTCCAATTAATGAGCATAATCAACCTGATTTAATTCCATTAATAAAAGCTTCTGAAACGGTAGGACGTAATTTGTCATCTGGAACAATTGTCGTATATGAATCCACTGTTTATCCAGGTGCTACGGAAGAAGTATGTGTACCAGTACTAGAAAAATTTTCTGGTTTAACATGTGGACAAGATTTCTTTGTAGGGTACTCGCCTGAACGTATTAATCCTGGCGATAAAGAACATACATTTACAACTATTACAAAAGTGGTTTCTGCACAAACACCAGAGGTTCTTGAAGTTGTGGCGGATACATATGCGAGTGTTGTTACAGCAGGTATATATAAAGCAAGTTCTATTAAAGTAGCAGAAGCAGCAAAAGTAATTGAAAATACACAACGCGATGTCAATATCGCCTTGATGAATGAACTGGCAATGATATTTGATCTCATTGACATAGATACGGCTGAAGTATTGGCAACTGCGGGAACAAAATGGAATTTCCTTAACTTCACTCCTGGATTGGTAGGTGGACATTGTATAGGTGTAGACCCTTATTATCTGACACATAAAGCGCAAGCTGTTGGATATCAACCGGAAGTTATTTTAGCTGGGCGCCGAATAAATGATGGATTAGGAAAATTTATTGCCCAAACTTTAGTGAAAAAAATGATTAAACATGGCATTACAGTACAAGGTGCTATTGTAACAGTCCTAGGACTAACATTTAAAGAAAATGTACCAGATCTTAGAAATTCAAAAGTAATTGATGTCATACGAGAATTGCAAGAATACGATATAGAGGTTCAAATTACAGATGCCGAGGCGGATTCTGTAGATGCAGAAAGTGAATATGGTATTTCGTTGATTCCATATCAAGATTTAAAAAAAGCAGCTGCGGTGATTTTAGCTGTCCCACATAGAGATTATCTAGAAAAATCATGGGATGGGATTCAAACTTTACTGTTAAATAATAAATCTGGAATATTAGTTGATATTAAAAGTGTTCTTCCTTTGGACCAAAAAATTGAAGAAATTGATGTTTGGAGACTTTAATAAGAATTTGAGGTTAAGGAGATAAAAAATTCAATGATACTAATTACAGGATTTACGGGAAATACGGGCTCAATAGTATTGAAAAGATTATTGAAAACGACTAAACCGGAGGATATTATTGGTTTTTCAAGAAAGAAATTAAAGAATAATAATTTCAGCATCAAAAACTTTGTTGGAGATTTAAATGATTTTAAATCACTAGACGAATTATTTCGAAAATTCCCTATTAAATCTATTATTCATATTGCTAATATAAAATACTCTCCTGTACTATTACAAAAAGCAAATGAATTCCACATAAAAAAAGTTGTTCTTATTCATACTACAGGAGTTTATTCTAAATATAGAAGTTATAGTACATTATATAGAGAAATAGAATCTGAAATATTAAATAATTCATATCCAAACACAAATTATCTAATATTAAGACCAACAATGATTTACGGAAATCATCGTGATCATAACATGCATAAACTCATAAAATTTATAAACAAAAGCCCTGTGTTTCCAGTTTTTGGTGATGGGTCTTCGTTAATGCAACCTGTCCATGTAGAAGATTTGGCAGATGCCATCATTGCAGCTCATCAATCAGAAGAGCTTATTAATGAAGATTTTGATTTATCAGGCGGAAGCGTTGTGACTTACAAGGAAGTTATTACAATAATCAAAAATGGGTTAGAGAAGAAAACAAAATTACTTTATATACCAATTAAATATGCTATTTTAGGCGCAAAAATTTTAGGGAAAGTAATGGCTAAACCAATTATATCTGTTGAACAAGTGGAGAGGTTACAAGAGGATAAAGCATATTCAAACATTAAAGCTATGGATTTGTTGGGATATAAACCGAGAAACTTTAATGAAGGTATAATCCAAGAAATTAAGATTTTAAAAACAAAAGGTATTATTAAATGAAAATATTACAAGTTACGGCTGTAGATTTTACAGTGAAAAAATTTCTCTTGCCTTTAGTAGACGAGTTAAACAAAGATAATTATGAAGTGCACATAGCATGCAATATAAATGATATTGGTCGAGAACTAAGTAATAAGGGATATGAGCTTAAACATATTCCTTTCTCACGAAACCTCAATGTAGTAAGCCATATGATATCATTAATAAAAATGATTGTTTTAATTAGAAAAGAAAAATATGATATTGTTCATTCTCATACACCTGTAGCAAGTTTCATAGCTAGAATGGCTGCAAAAATTACAAACGTTCCTTTAAATGTTTATACAGCACATGGTTTTTATTTTCATGAAAACATGAAACCACCAGTATATAAAATTGCATATTCATTGGAGAAAATTTGGGGTAAATATTTTACTGATTATTTGTTTTTTCAAAGTAAAGAGGATTATGAATTAGCCGTGCGAAATGGATTTAATATGCCAGAGAGGCTTATTCATATAAATAATGGAGTATCTGGTAAACGGTTTAATCCTGAAGATTACAATAAAGAATTATTAAGAGAGAATTTAAATTTAACAGGTAAAAAAGTAATTTTATTTGTTGGTAGATTAGTAGAAGAAAAAGGAATAAAAGAGTTATTAAAAGCGTTTGATATTCTTTCTTCTCGTCACAATAATATCGAACTTCTCTTAGTAGGAGGCGGGGTGACTGGAGATCGAGACGGTCTTTCACCTCTGGACCTGATGGGAAAAATGCCTGAAACAACAAGAAAAAGTATTCATTTGTTAGGTTTAAGAGATGATATACCAGAGTTAATAGCAGCTTCAGATATATTTACGTTACCTTCTTATAGAGAAGGTTTGCCAAGATCAATAATTGAAGCAATGGCTATGGGAAAACCAATAGTAGCTACCGACATACGTGGTTGTAGAGAAGAAGTGTTTGATGAAGTAAATGGTCTACTATGCAAACCTAGAGATGCAGAATCATTAGTAAACTCTTTAGAAACTCTTTTACTTGACGAATTGATGACTAAAAAATTCGGTATACAGTCGAGAAGAATTTTTTTAGAAGAGTTTGAAGAACAAAAAGTTTTGGATCGTCAAATGAAAATTTTTAATGAATTTCGAAAAAACTACTTTTATATTCAGTATAATTAACTGAACATATAGTTTTTCTTTATACGTTTTTATAACTTTAACAATAATATTAGAAATCATTAAGTTCTATAAATGAGAAGTTTAAGTAATTAGACGTAATAGAATTTAGGAATGAGTTATGATTACTTTATATACAATAAATAAATAATAATTCTTTGTGAATGTAGAAAAAATGAATTTAGTTACAGTGATATTGGTGAACTAAAGCTTTAATATTGTAAACCCTGTTACTCATTATTTGGAGGTTCAAAGATGAAGAAGTTAAAAGTAATGACTGTTGTTGGAACAAGGCCGGAAATCATTAGACTTTCAGCAGTCATCAATAAATTAAAGGAATCTAATGCAATCGAACATATTCTTGTACATACAGGCCAGAATTATGACTATGAACTGAATGAGGTTTTCTTTGAGGATTTTAATTTGAGAAAACCAGATTATTTTTTGAATGCAGCGAACGGCACAGCAGTTGAAACAATCGGAAATATTCTCGTAAAAATTGACCCGATATTAGAAGAAGTTAAACCAGAAGCCTTATTGGTACTCGGCGATACAAATAGTTGCCTGTGTGCAATTGCTGCGAAGAGAAGACAGATTCCTATCTTCCATATGGAAGCAGGAAATAGATGTTTTGATCAGCGTGTTCCGGAAGAAACAAATCGTAAAATCGTCGATCATACAGCTGATATCAACTTAACATATAGTGATATTTCTAGAGAATATCTGTTAAGAGAAGGAATACCAGCAGATCGGATTATTAAAACTGGCAGTCCAATGTATGAAGTTCTCAATTCAAGAAAAGAAGATATTGAGAAATCTAATATAGTCGAGAAATTAAATCTAATAGAAGATAAATATTTTGTAGTATCAGCTCATCGTGAAGAAAATATCACTTCTGAAAAGAACTTCCAAGATTTATGTGAAAGTTTAAATGCGATTGCAGATCATTATGGTATGCCGATAATCATTAGTACTCATCCTAGAACACAGAAAATGATTGATGCTAGAGGTATTAAATTCAACCCTCTAATTAAGACCATGAAACCATTAGGTTTTAATGATTATGTGAAACTTCAAATAAAAGCTAAAGCGGTTTTAAGTGACAGTGGAACAATTAGTGAAGAGTCTTCTATTCTTAATTTTAAAGCCTTAAATATCAGGCAGGCTCATGAAAGGCCAGAGGCTATGGAAGAGGCCTCGGTAATGATGGTAGGTCTAGAGAAAAATAGAATATTACAGGGATTAGAAATATTGGGAATTCAAGAATATAATACTTTGAGAAAAGTGGATGATTATTCAATGCCTAATGTAGCAGAAAAAGTTTTGCGAATTATACTTTCCTATACGGATTATATTAATAGAGTAGTGTGGAAAAAATAGATGGGCCGTTTATTTAAAAGAAAATTTTCATTTATATTTTAAACCAACATAATTAATTGGACAATATAGAACCCGTGTGAAATGGTTCACTTCGAACAAGTTCTCAGATCAGATTTTTCCATACGCAATAACATTATTAAAGCGAAACTAAATGTGCGATGTAAAAGGTGAAATGAGTGGTCAGTTAATATTCGCGTCCATGTGGTAGAAACTATTCCAAATATTCACTACAATTGTATGAATAAATGGACCCTTCCAATCAGACGTAGATCTGTTGTAACCGCTAAAATAAAGTGAACAGTTTTCGCTCATTTCAAATGAACACTTTTTGTCCAATCAATCCTTCCTGTAAACTAGTATTATCTGTTTGTAGGAGGAAGCATATGGAGGAAAAACGATTGTTATATATAGAGGTACATCAGCAGAAGAAGCAAGGATTGAGAATCTCTCAGATTTCAAAAAGGACAAAACTAACAAGAACAACGATCTATAAATATCTTGCTCTAGACTTTGAGGAAGCAATTGAAGAGTTTGATCACACTAGTAGGAAAAAGTAACTCGACGAATACCAGGATTGGATTGTCAATTGGCTAAGAGAGTATCCCTCTTTGAGTGGAGCGCAGATATATGATTGGCTACAAGAGAAGTCTCCAGATATTAATATAGTGTAAACGCTAAAATAAAATTGACAGTTTCCGCTAAGATACTTTCTACACTTTCGCCAAATAGAATCAACCTTCTAAAATATTCGTGTCCCTGTGTTTGTATTCGCATCCCTGTGTTAGAAACTAATCAAAATATTCACTACAATTGTATAAAGAAAATGGCCCTTCCAATCAGGAGTAGATCTGATAGTAAGGGCCGTTTGTATGAAATCTCAAGAAATGGAATAGTCAGTATTGTATCTATCACAGGGAAAATCTAAAACTCTAGTAGTGTATCCGTACCATCAACATGTGGATCCTCCTCAACTAGTTGTCGATAGGTGAGGCAATAATGACAATAACTTTGATTCGTTTTCTCATAAGGTGGTGGTAGGAATTCCTTCAATAGTTCTCGATTTTAAAAAAGAAGGAGTGGGTAGTGACTCATCCCAATACAGTGGAAAGGAACTGTATGGATAGAGTTCTAGACGTTCGACCATAGGAAGTGTCGTATCAATTGGATTACGATGGATGTAACTACTAACTACTAACTACTAACTACTAACTACTAACTACTAACTACTAATACCCCTAGTCTACTATCAACTTCCTTGGTAAAATAACATTTTTGATAAATACGTCCAATATGGTGATAACGTTTTGAATAGGAAGTACTGAAGCGTTTGTTGATGAGTACCATAATTTAAGGAATCTCTTACAGGCTTGATAAAACGTGGTAGTGATTGGACATGAAACATTTAATTCGCATCCCTGTGTAAGAAACCAATCAAAATATTCACTACAATTGCATAAAAAAGCGGCCCTTTCAATCAGATGTTAGTCTGATAGGAAGGGCCGTTTGAATGAAAACACAAGAAATGGAATTGTCAGTATTGTATCGGACACAGGGAGAGTCTAAAACCCAAGTGTATACGTACCATCAACATGTGGATATTTTGGTGCCTCCAATCAGATGTCGATTTTTTAGGAAGATCAATTTGTATGAAAAACTAATATTCCCGACCCTGTGAAAGAAACTAAAATATGTGATTTATAGCTGCCATAAATTTTCAATACTTTAGACCAGATTAGTTTCTCAGTGTGGAAAAAAGAGCAACATACAAATGTAATAGTATAATGCTTATTCATTCCACTATCAGTTACTGAAAGGGTACTGGAAAAGCAGTTTATTCCGATAATAAATGTATGTGGTCTTGCGCCTGCATTGGTTACAGAGAGCATATCGAATGTAGTAATCAAGTTTCACTTCTTCGTTTACAATTTGCGGGGTGCATCGACAAACTCTTTGCTTATTAAACATAAAATCATTCCTTTACTTTAATTTAAGCTTATGAAAAGCTGTTACTAGTAAATTTGTCAATACGCTTTAAATAAAAAATGTAAGAATTTTGTTACCGTCAACCCCAATTGAACATTTTTAAAATATTCGCGTCCCTGTGACAGAAACTAATCAAAATATTCACTACAAATGTATAGAAAATGGCCCATCCAATCAATTGTTAATCTTAAAGGGAGGGGCGTTTGTATAAAAACTTAAGAAATGGAATAGTCAGTTTTGTATCGGTCACAGGGAGAGTCCAAAACCCTTATGTATCCGTACCTTCAACATGTGAATCTTCCTCATCTAGTAAATTTCTAAGTGTAGAACTTCATTAACAAAATCTTCTTTAATCCAATGAATACTTTCACTCTTTTTGAAAATTGTTACACACTCTTGAATATCAGACAGCAAATCGTCTTCAGTTTTTAATTCTATTTTATTGGTTGAGTTATCGAGTAGAGCAAATGGCCATTCCAATCAGGAATTGATCTGATAGGAAGAGCCGTTTATATGAAATCTCAAGAAATGGAATAGTCAGTATTGTATCTATCACAGGGAAAGTCTAAAACTCTAGTAGTGTATCCGTACCATCAACATTTGGATCTTCTTCTACTAGTTGTCGATAGGTGAGGCAATAATTACAATAACTTTGATTCGTTTTCTCATAAGGTGGTGGTAGGAATTCCTTCAATAGTTCTCGATTAAAAAAAGATGGAGTAGGTAGTGACTCATCCCAATATACTGGAAAGGAACTGTATGGATAGAGTTCCAGACGGTTTACCATAGGCACTTTTGGATCAAATGGATTTCGATGGATGTAACTGCTAACTACTAATAACCCTAGTCTACTATCAATTTCCTTGGCAAAATAACGTTTCTGATAAATACGTCCAATATGGTGATAACGTTTTGAATAGGAAGTACTAAAGCGTTTGTTGATGAGTCCATATTATTAGCCAAGTGATCTCTTACAGGCTTGATAAGAATGTGGTAGTGATTGGTCATGAAACAATAAGCAAGAATTGTAAATGGAAATTTAATATGTACATGTTGAAAGGCTTGTAAGAGCTCAAACATATCTTCTTTGGTACCGAAAATGTTTTGACGATTATTACCGTGCATAATGACATGGTAATATACATTCGGATTAAATTCTCTCTTCCTCGTCATGTAATTAAACCATTCATCTCGTAATAGCAGCATGCACGAGAGAACCTTGAATTTTCCATTCCAGTGCTTCCTCGATTGCTAAATCTGACACGGTATCTTCACTATCAACATCGGAAATGGTACGAGCCAATCGCAGGATTTTTATTGTAGACCTACTGCTTAATTTCTCCTTAAAACAAATTTCTCCCACCCTTAGTAATTGGGTATCTGTAAATTTTACCTTTTCCTCAAACAACTTGATTGGAACAATGGTATTAATCAATCAGGTACCTGTGTGAAAAACTATTCAGATTATGAACTACAATTGAATAAAAAGCTATTAGAATCCAGCAAACAAGACGTTGTTGGATTCTTTTTTTGTATAAAGATGTAATCGTAGTTATTTATCGTAAATTTTAGGTGCCACCCAGAAAAGTAGGAAAAGGACAGTGAATGTAACTAGTATTCACTTGTACTGGTCTACTAGAAACTAATCAAAATATTCACTACAATTGTATAAAGAAAATGGCCAATCCAATCAGTTATAGATCTGACTGGATTGGCGGTTTGTATCTGTCACAGGGTTAATATTCACTTCCCTGTAACAGATACTAATTAAAATATTTACTACAAATGTATAAAGAAATTAGCCCTTCCAATCAGATGTAGATCTGATTGGAAAGACCATTTGTATGAAAACTCAAGAATTGGAATAGTCAGTTTTGTATCAGTCCCAGGTAGCTCAAAATCAAGTCCCAAGAAAAGTACTTTACTCACAACACAGCTTTTGGAATATTCATAAACTACTTATCGTGTTCGACTTGAGTTGACAATTCACATAATAAGACAAGATTATAGAATTATATCGAGAAATTTTGAATATTATTTTGGTGGAGGTTCGGTGAATTTAAAAGGGAAAAATTTTGATAATTTAGTCATATGAAATAATCAAGAACCGAAAAGTTGATTTAATTACGTAGTTAATATAACAGTACTTATTTGTAATATTTTGTTGTATAGTGTTATTGTTGGTAATATTTCAAGGAATAGGAGAATGGTATAATGGGATTCTTAGGATTAATAGAAATTGATGTTGACCGACTTCAATATGAGGTGATTTCTGACCAGTCTCGTTTAAAGTTAACTCGACTCATTCGAAGTCTTTGTAATTGTGAAGATAGTAATCTCCAACTTTTAAGACAGAATCGTTATGTAAATCTAGCTAATAACGTACTAGGAAAGCCTATTTATGTGTTGGAATCTGATGATATGGGAGATTATCAAATGGCTGAACATTCTTGGCATTTCGGGGAAGTTGAACTTATTATGAGAAGACCGAATACTACAAAGCTGATTGAAATACTGGCAGATATGATTCAAGATCGTCTGTTAGACGTTGATGAAGTTAATGGAATCCTAAGCGAAGATGGAAGTTCTGTGCAATTTGAAATGAATCAAATGAATACAGTGTCAGTACATGTTACACCTATTGAACAAATTGATGAAGTGGATGACTCGGAAGAACATCCCAATATCAGAAAGCTAATTCTAAGGATGGAAAATGCTCTGTCTAATGAAGACTATTCAGGGGTATTACATGCTAGTGCTTCAGTATTTGAAACTCTAGCAAAAGATGTAATTGGCTTAGCATCTGTAGAAAATCAGACCCTTGCAGGTTTCTTTCAAGGTTATCGAAATCGCTCCAATCTCCCAGAGTCCGTATTAGATTATATTCTTGAAATATACAGAAAAAGAAATATGGAACCGTTGGCTGGTCATGGTAGCACGCTACCACCTAGTATCGACCGTGAAGAAGCAATTGTACTGGCTGAGATGACAAAAACCTTTGTACGCCTTGAAAGGAAGCTTGCTATGCCCCAAGTTTAAAAAAAAATCGAATACACATTGTATTAGCAAAAGCACGTCCAATCATTTTTAGAACTGATTGGACGGGTCGTTTCTATGAAAACATAAGAAATGGAATAGTTATTATTTCTTCATTCCCCAGGGAGACTAAACTTTAAGAAAAATATTATGTAACAATATATGAAGAGGATGTTAATTCTAAGTATGAATCTGAGAAAAAAGTAAGTATGTCTTAGTAATGTGGAAGGATTAGATTTTTTAGAAATTTATATGTGATTCATGAAAATTCAATGTAATAATAGCAAGCAATTATGTTTAAGTTTGTAAGGTTTTAGGGTTAAAGTGGTGAAATCTTGAGGGAATGGATTATGGAAGAGAAGTTCTAACTCGAACAGATATAGATTTGGATGCAACTGATGTTTTTGGAAGAACTAATTTACAACGTATGGAGGAAGGATTATCTCCTCTTGTAAATGGAGAGCCAATTGAACTTCACCATATTGGACAAGAAATGGATGGTCCTCTTGCAGAATTGACTCCTTTGGAACATCGAGGACCTGGAAACTACTCTGTTCTCCATGAAGTGGGGAAGGAATCAGAAATAAACCGTACCCTATTTAATGCGGAAAAAGAAGCTCACTGGAAAGCTAGAGCAGAAGAAATTAAATTAGAAAGAGGAATTATCTGATGTCATTAAAAGAAATGTTAACAAAACAAAATGCCCTAACTACAGGAGGAGTCGCTGATCGTTTAATTTCAGAGGCAGAGGAGCAATTAGGTTTTAGCTTTCCTTCGTCCTATCAAGATATATTGAAAAATGTAGGATCAGTCTCAATAAATGGCCATGAAGTTTTTGGACTTGGAATAGATGGGAATTTAAATGTTGTAACTTCTACTTTAAAGGAAAGAGAGTTAAGTGAAGTAGATTTAGCAGACTATATAGTAATTGAAAATCTCGGAAATGAAGGTCTATTAATTCTTTTAGATGAACAGGGAATAGTTTATCAGTATACTGAAGGTAGGTTCAAACAAATCTCATTAAATATTGAAAATTACTTTATTCAAGATATTTTATAAGTATTAAAAATAGATGATTTGACTTCGTCATCAAATGGATAGACAAAAAAGAGCGTCACACTTCCTAATTTATCGAAGTGTGACGCTCTTTTTTTGATTGCATTAGTATATTAAAGAAGTGTAATTCGCACGTTTGATTTTTTAAATAAAATGATAATATTGAAGTTTTTGTAACTGGAATTAGTCAAAGTATGAAAGTAAGGGGTACGAATCTATGGTGCTATGTGCAGTAATAAAGGTTTATTGTACATAGGTGTGGAACTATAACTACTATTAGTATTATAATAATGTCGTATTTATCTGTAGTTCCTTTCCGAACCATCTTCAAAGCAACTGGAATAATTGTAAATAATTAATCCAAATAGATTTATAGGAATGGGTGTGGAAATGCATATTGGATATAATTATTAATATAGTGATTATTCTTATATATTTAATTTTAATATACTTTATTACAAATGTAATCTTAGAAAAACTATTAAAAAAAGAATATGATTATTTTCATAGAATTTTACCAGTGATTCTGATCATACTGGTTAGCAGTGTAATTTTAAATAAATTACTTAATGGTTTTCTGTTTTTTGAAGTCACTATGATAATTTCTCTTTTATACGCCATATTTCTGATATTTACAATGACAGTATTAAAAAAAATTTGGAATGATAAATATAATAATATGGTTAAGAATAATGAAAGAGAATAACTAATATAATGTTCCCTACAATTGCATATATGAGCCATTTTTTCTCCTTTCTAAGCAAAAGTTTAAAAGAGCGTCACACTTCAGAAAATTTATCGAAGTGTAACGCTCTTTTTTGATTGTATTAGCATATTAAATGGCTATTTGATTCTATTATTCAATGCTTTGTGAAGGAACATATAGATAGTCTTTTTTCCCGTTAATCATGATTTCAACTGGATACCAAATGAAATTATTTTTTGAAGTTGGTAATAAGTCATATACTGGACCGCCAACTATTTTAACTGGTGTTCCAACTGGTACCTCCACTCTTAAAGCATCAGTACTAGGTTTTTCACGAAGACGAATATTTGCCATCTTTAATTGGTCGCCTGTTTTGAATCGGTCTTTCGTAAGCGTCCCATCCGAATTCATTGTAAATTTAAGTTGATTAAAAATTATATTTTCACTCGATGCTGAATCATAGGTAAAGTCTTTTGACGACATTTGAATCGCTGGAATATTTGTTGCTAATTGGCTAGAAGTATTGATAGCCGAGAATACTTTTTCTTGATAAGCAGTTGGATTAGATGCACCAGTCGCTTTGTAGAATGGACTATTTACCGACTTAGTTCCATTGTAAGCCATCACCGCAAAATACCAACTTTCCAATTGATTCGGATCATGAGTCCCTATTTTGGGTAGGTCTGATCGATTAAAATGGTAAAGTAGCATATCGATTGCGACTTCAATATTGTATTCAATGTTGTATTTTAATTTCTCTACATCATAATCTTGTAGGCTAGTAATTTGCATTAACCCGATTCCGCCATCTGAAGAAATAATAGGTTGCCCATTAGCTTTGTAATGTTCCCATTTGCCATTCTCAACATTGGCAATGCCCTTAACAATTTCAGGTGGAATGATTCCATCAGCTTTACGAGCAGCATTTGTAATTATACAATTGAGTGTTTGACGACTAGGGTTGATTCGTGAATCTTCATCATAACCACAACTTGAGGAGTTAAGTCTAAGATCTTCGTTCAATCCTCTAGCAAGAAATGCTGAGAAAGCTTGTCGTGAAACATATCCTGTTGGATCAAAATGATTTTCATCCACTCCACCAGTTAACCCAAATGCATGAATTTTTCTAATTGAGGTATAGGCTGTTGTCTGCATGCCGACATCACTAAATTCTTTTGCCGATTGTTCCTCGAGCTTGAATGCTCTTGCCAACAACATTGCCATTTGCTCTCGCGTAATTTTTGCATCAGGCGCAAATGAAGTCGCACTTGTCCCATTAATAATCTTTGCTTCAAAAGCTGATTGAACAGCCCCAGATAAATTTTTATTCACATCTTTAAAAACTGTCTCACGAGGTGCAAGGTCTAAATCGAAAGCACGAGCTAACATAAGTGCTGCTTGTCCTCTTGTAAGATCTAAATCTGGTTTAAAGTCACCAGTATCGTAACCATTAATAATGTTTTCACTATTAAGGTAGTGAATATGATCATAAAAAGGATGTGACTTTGTTACATCTGAAAATTCATATCCTTCAGCAAACGTTGAGGTTGAAATTGCAAAAGTTAGAGCAACAATGCCACTTATTATTAATTTTTTCATTTTTCATTCCCCCTACATTTAAGAATAACTGAAATAAAAGGGAATTAATACCTTCTATGAGAAATTAACTAAATTTAGTCTCCTAAAAAACATTATTAGTGAGAAATATTCGATTAAGAGCTTAAGTAGTTTTGAAAGTTAAAGTGAAATGGTGCCAGGCACCAAAACTAATCTAAATGATTTTTCATTTCGACTTTTAAAAAGCAGCTCCAAAAAGATTCTCCGATTGTAGACATGAAATTCGAGAGATTCTGTAATTACCAGACTCGTCCATTAAATCAAAGAGGCGATCTATTTATTAGATTACCTTAATATTTTTAATTAGCATTTGATTCTATTATTCCTTGCATTTTTTAAGAGAATTAATACAAATTTAGCGTTAATCACTATTTCTCCTAGATTGTTTATTTAACTTAAATTTCAATGAATAACGAATAGTCATAATTTGTATTGGTAATGCGAGTTTTTAATAGATTAATATATATCCTAAATATAGTAGAAATATATTTATATTAACCTATATATTAACCTAAAATAATCCCATAATATGACGATAAATTAAATATAATGTACTTGTAAAGTGATTGGGCTAGAAGTATTATTAAATTAGCTAGTAATAAGAAAATGTTGGGAATTGTAAGAACTATAGGGAAGTGAAAAGGGCAAATCATGGGAAACTGTGAGACGCAAAGCTATGGGCCTTAACCACAGATAATGTGTGGATGGTAGCCGGTTACCACGAGAAGATGAACCTTCTTTGGGTTCTTTTTTATTTGCCTTTTAAACGAAAGGTGGAGCTAATGGATGATTAAGAGATTGTTTAGTATTCAAACATTTTTAGTGTTAACGATTATTTTGTACCAATTTGCTTTTCCGCTTGGAAACGTTATGGCATCAACAAGTGTGTTGCCTCCTAGTAACCTAGCGTTTCAATTAACGACTCCCGATGATGGAAAGCTTTCATGGAGTGCTGTTTTCGGTGCAACTGGATATAAGGTGTATGAAATAAAGGAAGGACAAATTGTTCCTTTAGGAACGACAACTGCAATTAGCTACAACCTAAATAATCTTCCTGAAGGATCGTACAGATACGTTGTCTCTACATTAACAAGTGATGGAGAATCGGGTCCATCTGCACCGGTAAACGCAGAAATTGTTTATCCAAAAATGCAGGCACCTGAAGATTTGTCCTCAACGATTCGAAATGGCAATGATATTGTCCTTAGTTGGGATGCATCTAGTTATGCTCAAAAATATACTATTTATCAAATTTCAGAAACAGGGGAAAAAACACTTTTAACTACTTCTACAACAACTTCTTATATGAAAGTGAATTCATCAGAAGGTAACTTTACCTATGCTGTTTCTGCCACTCATTCTTTATATGGAGAATCTGCTGAATCGACACCTGTTGAGGTAGTAGTAACTAATCCAGAGATGAAGGAACCTTCAAATCTTTCTTTTACGATCTCAAATGGAACGAATGTCAATTTAAAATGGCAAGCTGTACAATATGCCACTGGTTATAAAATCTATGAATTGATTGATGGTCAGCTAGAACTAAAATCTACGGTAGCAGGAACGAACGTTTCTTTCAGTAATTTACCAGCCGGGGATTATGCTTATAAAGTTTATTCCTACAGTGACCGTTTTGGTGAATCTACTGAAGGTAGTGAGGTTTCATTAACAGTTGGTTCAATTTCAATGACAGCACCTAATAATGCTACTTATAAAATTCAAAACATAAACGATGCAGTTTTAACATGGGAAGCTGTACCGTACGCTGACACATATAATGTTTATGAGCTTATTAATGGAGAAAAGACTCTTAAAAGTTCAGTGAAAACGACTGCCGTAACTTACTCCATGCTGAAAAGTGGAAATTACGAATACGAAATTTTTTCATACAGTGATCGTTTTGGTGAATCTGAAACAGGATCAAAAGTAGCTTTTAGTATTGAAGCTGTACAAATAAATCCTCCACAAGACATCTCTTATAACATTAAAAACGGAAATGACGTTGTGTTGAATTGGAGTCCTTCTGAAAATGCAACGAATTATAAGGTCTATCAAATAGTAGATGGACAAAAAACTTTAAAGAGCACCGTCACAGGAACAACAGTTACTTATACTAGAATGGCAGCTGGAGAATATCAATTTGAGGTTCACGCATATAGTACTCGTTTTGGTGAATCAGAAACGGGAAAACATGTATCGCTTAGTTTTGAGTCAATTAACCTTTTAGCGCCAGAAAACGTTGAGTATGAAATTAAGAATATAAATGATGTTCTTTTAACTTGGGATTCAGTAGAGTTAGCTACAAATTATAAAGTCTATCAAGTAAATGATGGTAATAAAGTTTTGAAGTCTACAGTAACGAATCCTACCGTAACTCTTACCAATTTACAAAATGGGGATACTATATATGAAATTCATTCATATAATAGTCGTTTTGGAGACTCTGAAACTGGAACAAGCTTAACTATATCAATCATTCATCCTGATATGAATCCTCCAGCAAATGTTACTCAAAGCGTTCTAACTCCAACCTCCTTTAAATTAAGTTGGAGTTCAGTGGAGCACGCAACGACCTACAAGGTTTACCAGATTGTTAATGATCAAAAAGTGTTGAAATATAATGGTTCAAATACAAATGTATCCTATTCTAACATGGCACCAGGCAATTATAAGTATGAAGTATATTCTTATTCTACTCGTTTTGGTGAATCACAAGAAGGAACTAAACTACAGTTTTCTTTGGATAATCAGGCTTTGCCAGCACCAGAGAATGTTTCATTCAACATAACGAATGGAAATGATTTGAGATTGACTTGGAATGCGGTCCAATATGCAAATAATTATACTATCTATGAAGTGGAAAACGGAGAGTATATATTTAAGCGTAATGTTACGGGTACCGCTACAACATTTACAAATATGCCTGAAGGAGAATTTGACATTGTCATCAAATCAAATTCTACTCTTTTAGGAGAGTCTCCATATGTAGCCGAAGTAACCGGCATGATCGATTACCCAGTATTAGCGAAACCGCTTAATGTAACCCACAGCATTTCTAATGGAAATGATGTCATTTTGAGATGGGATGCAGTTACATTCGCTACAGCTTATAAAATCTATCAAGTTATTGATGGTGAAAGAATTTTTAAGAAAACAGTGACGAGTACAACAACATCACTACCCAATTTATCAGAAGGACCATACGTCTTTGAGATTTATTCATATAGTGATCGCTTTGGAGAGTCTCCTAAAGGAAGCGCCGCATCAATAGAAATAGTTTTTCCAATTATGCAATCTCCAGAGAACTTCACAAAAACGATAGGTAACGGAAATGACATTACATTAAGATGGGATTCAGCTGCTTTTGTAAAAGAGTATCGAATTTATGAAATGATAAATGGTGACAAGATTCTTAGGAAAACGGTAACAGGAATAGCCACTACATTTACAAATATGCCAGAAGGTAATTATCATTATGTCGTCCATTCCTACAGTGATCGTTTTGGAGAGTCATCGTCGGGTACCAACTTGAATTTTGATTTAACTCATCCGATTTTAGAAGCTCCAACTGTTAAAGGTATTATCGAAAATGCTAATAACATAACCCTTTCGTGGCCAGCTGTAACTTGGGCAAATGAGTATATCGTTTATAAAATCAGTGGTGATAGCAAAGTAATTGTTTATAAGGGTAATAAGCTTAATCATAAAGTTTACAATCTAACTGAAGAGACTCATTCGTTTGAAGTAACTGCTTCTAGCACTCGTTTTGGCGAATCTGTTCCATCGAATCGTCTTGATACAACGATTGTATATCCCATTATGGAAGTTCCAACTGTTTCGCTTAAACTATTGACTGAAGATAGTGCGAGAATTTCATGGGATTTCATCACCTATGCAAATGGGTACAACGTATATGAAATTATTGAAGGACAACCAGTTCTATTAGTAGCTAACTTAAACAATCTTTCATATGAAGTTAAGAATCTTTCATATGCCAATCACGAATACTTTGTAACTTCGTATAGTAACTCTTTTGGAGAATCGAAACATTCTGAGATTGTTGTTGCTAAGTTAATCGTTGATACGGAAGCACCAAAAACACAAATTAATGCTCCAACAGATTGGGTTAACCAAACCCAATTAATCACACTTGAAGCAATCGATAATGAAGTTGGTGTAGCAAAGACGTTTTATTCTTTAAATGATGGACCTTTAAAAGAAGGAACTTCATTATTAGTAGATCAAGAAGGCATTCATGAAATTTCGTATTATTCTACGGATAAAGTAGGGAATATTGAACAAGTAAATACACACCTTTTAAAAATTGATCAAACAGCACCAGCAACATCAATTAATGAAGTACCACTTTACGCAAAGTCCTTAAAAATGGAATTAACCGGTCAAGACGAATTAAGTGGAATAGCTCATACTTTTTATTCTATTAACGGATCGGAATATATAGAAGGTACATCTTTCGTAATAGAGACGGAAGGACTCAATAAAATTGCTTATTACTCAGTTGACTTGGCGGGTAACAAAGAAGAAGTAAATACAATATCTGTCGAAATTGATCAAACAGCACCAACAACTAACAGCAATGAAATACCTGCTTTTGCACAACAATTTAACGTTGAACTTACTGTTAAGGATGAATTAAGTGGAGTAGCTCATACTTATTACTCTATTAATGGATCGGAATTTATTGAAGGCACCTCTTTCGTAATAGGGACAGAAGGACTCAATGAAATTTCTTATTACTCAGTGGATTTAGCTGGTAACGAAGAAGAAGTACAATCTATGGTAGTAAATATAGATAAAACCGGTCCTGTTACAACATCTGATGCACCAGTTGGTACATGGCGGAATAAAGATGTTACTGTAAACTTAACAGCTGATGATGAAAACAGCGGAATAGCGAAAACCTATTATTCGATTGATGGTTCGAATTTTGTTGAAGGTACTTCTTTTGTAATTGGGAAAGAAGGAATCAATAAGATTTCTTATTACTCTATAGATATGGCAGGAAACAGTGAAGAAGTTAATCATGTTGAGGTGAAACTGGATCAAACAGTACCAGTTGTTCATATAGATTTGAAAGAAGAATATGAACTTAATGAAGCTTTCACTTTAAATTACTTAGCTGAAGATAATCTTTCAGGAATAGCAATAGAACAAGTTACTGTTAATGACCAGACCTACAAAAATGGAGACCAGATTACTTTTGACAAACCAGGAGAGTATACAATTCAAATTAAAGTGACAGATTATGCTGGATTGTCCACTCTAATAGAAAAAACATTTAGTGTTTATATCCCTGTAACCCTTGAAGTATTACCAAAAGTAATAAAAGGGAATAAAGGCATCTTTACCGTGAAAGTAACATTGCCAATAGAATATCAATCTTCTTTATTTGATATTTCGACAATTACGTTGAACGGAGTATCTCCAGTATTAGATAATAAAGGTTTACAAAAACAAGCTGAAAAAGGTCATTTCAAATTTAATCGTGAAGACTTTGCTTGGATCACCGGCGAAGTTGACTTAGAATTACGAGGGTACTTAGATAATAAATATTTAGTCGTTGCCAAAACTACGGTTGAAGCGAAAAAATAATCTATGGAAAGGACTTCTCACCTGAGAAGTCCTTTCACACTTTAGAGAAAAATGTTTAATAATAAATAGTATAAAAACATTAATTTTTTCGGTTGAACTTGAACCACTCACTCCAAATGTACAAAAAAAGACCCTTCCAATCAGTTATATAACTGATTGGAAGGACCGTTATTTTGAAGATGCTTCACATTCTATACACAACAATTGTATGTTGAATGTGCCGTATCCAGGAACCGTAAGGGTTCAGGCTAGGTTTTTCTATTTTTATCTGTAAATAATTGTATTTCTAATCTTTTAGCGCTTTAACAATTTGTTCTTCTAAGGCAGGTGCCATTGTTTCGGAATATATCGTGCTAATATGATGTCGATCACGATAAACTAATACATTGCCAATGACAGAATGGCAAGTTTCATCGTCGCAGAAATACTCCGACATATCAGCAAAGTACACATTGTCTGATATATTTTCAGTGTTCTCCCATGGGGGGATTGCGGATAAAGCATCTTCCCTTGGTGATGAACATTGGTCAGCACCATTTTCTTCCACACATAATGGGATATCTACGTTCATCCTTGGGTTATCACGGACGGCAAACACCTTCGTAATTCCTTGAAGTTCTTTCCATTTGCTAAGATATCCTTCTGGTATTGTATCTTCAATGTTTATGTTAGCTGTAGTAAATACTAAGTCAGGAGGATTCGACATCAATGGCTCCATCAAATTGTCATTCCACTCCATACACGATTCAGTTAGTAACCCATCAAAATCATCATTACTAAACCTGCATGCGTCTTTAATGTATACATCGATTTGTAAATTTAGATTTTCAGACATTTTTTCTAATGCTGGGAACCAGTGACCGGAATGAGAACCACCAACAAGTGCAATCGTGTAATCTGGATTTTCTAGCTCACCCAAAGAACACGTTGTCACTTTAGAAGAAGTCCCAGAAGACGAACAGTTCTCTTTACCGTAGAACGACGGTAGGTGACCTTTCGCTTCAATTGCTGACGGGATCGGTTTTATTTTTGAACTTGGAGTAATATTATTTGATATGGAACGGGCTCCAGGATGGTCAACAAGTGAATATTCATCGAGTCGAGCTTGAGACTGATCTACATAAACCATCCACGAAACTCCGACGATTACAACTGGTAGTATAAAAGCCACCAAAATACCGGACATTTTTATTTTAGATTGTTTTACATTAATTTTCCTCACTGGTGTTTCGAGAAGTTTGATTGACAATATCGATAAAACGAATGTACTTAGTAAAATGATAATTCCAGCTAAATTGGATACGGATTCTTTTCCAAAGTAGGCGTAATAGAAAATTAAAATCGGCCAGTGCCACAAATAAAACCCGTAAGAAATACTACCGAAATATAAAAATGGTCTTGAACCTAGAATTCTTTCTACTCCAAAATGGCTGCCAGTTTCAGCAGCAATAATAACTAACATCACACCACTTGTTGGTAATAAAGCTGCATAGCCAGGAAATACATTGGATACAGGCAAAAGAATCCCAGTAAATGCGATGATAGCCAATCCAAGCCAGCCTATCACAAAACTTACGAACTTATGAAACCTTAAATAAGGGATTAAGAGCGCCAGTATTCCCCCTAAACTAAACTCCCAAGCTCGAGCGAATGTATCAAAATATGCCCACGGCTGATTATCGTTGGTTATGTGAACTGAATACGAGATAGAAACGATGAAAATGAAGGAAAGTACAGATAAAAGCGTCTTCCGTACAGGTGTTTTTAATATCTTCTTTGCAATAAAATAAATCACACTAATAACTAGTGGCCATGTTATATAAAATTGCCCCTGAATAGAAAGTGCCCAAAAGTGCTGAAACGGACTGGCTACATTATTTTGACCTAGATAATCTACCGCGTTATTTGCCAAGTGCCAATTCTGAAAGTAGAATGCAGAAGAGAAGACTTCAGGAATGGTTTCGACCCACCGTGATTTTGGCAAGATAAGAATAGAAAACACTGTTGTAAATAAAATGACAATAAAAGCTATGGGGAATAGTCTTTTTCCCAATCCTAATAAATATTCACTAAAATTGATCCGTCCCTGCCTATCCATCCTTGACAATAAAGAGGTTGTAATTAAATAGCCTGATACAATAAAAAACACATCTACTCCGCCGGAAACGGAGCCTAACCAAATATGATAAACTGCGACCAGTAACGCGGCAACTGCCCTTATACCCTCTAATTCAGGACGAAACTTTTTTTCCTGTGTTCTCAAATCAATCAACTACCGACAACTCCATTTCAATGCTTTCAATTGAGTCGAAAACTCAGTTTTTACAGAGTACAACTTAATCTATGCAATATCTTAAGTATCATCGACTTTTCCAAAACGTGTACTCTTATTCACGCTTTCTTTATAGTCTCCATTTTATAGAACGACCATTCAAAATTTATTGAAGACTACTATGAACCTTATATTCTAATGGCACATTAGAGTTTTTGGGAAACCCAATGTCAGTTTAAAGTCAAATAATTTATACTAACACTTTGCCACCAAAGAGTACTACCATAACATGAATAACTTTATAATATCCAAACCTTAGCTGAAAAAATGTTAGCTATTTCTTAATTTTAATAACAGAACCTGAAGATATTTTATTAGAATTAATTGTGTGAAGACTATATAAAATAATTAATATTGTATTATCCTCGATGTGTTAGTTTTCTACTTTTTAAGGTGCCTAGTACACAAACAATTCTAAACGATTCTAATAGTTGACTACAATTCTATAAGAATTTGAAGGAAGTGACTGAAGACATACATACAGTCACTTCCTTAATAGGTTATTTGTCCGAATCTTCTATTTATTATTGCTGATTATGAAAAGATAATGTAATATTTTACATGGAGCAGAGTGCAATCGTTTGCATAATTACTAGGTTTGCAAGATTTGGTGATTTATTAATATTAAATATGTAAGCGGTTACAGTACTCTCGGTTAAAAGAAGTCAATTAAATTAGGAGGAACAAGGAGTTTGCTCATTTTGTCTAGAAAAAAATTTAGCTTTAGGGAGGAAATAAGAGAGTGAAAATGACAAAAAATATAAGACGTAGATTTTCAATGTTCATGACGACAATCATGATTTTCAGTTTATGGCTACCATTTGTGCCAGCTAAACAGGCACTTGCGGTAGATACGGTTAAGACCAATGAGGTTGAAGCAACTGATTCGGCAGAACGCCAAGTCCGTTTTACGTACATTCGTGAGGATGAAAATTTTGGCGAATGGAACATTTGGGCATGGAACACTGGCGTTAAAGATGAGCAAATTGATTTCGAAACAAAAGAAGGTAGTGAAGCAACCGTTCATATTGCGGTTGCACCGGAAACGGAACAATTTGGATTTGTTCTTCGAAGTACTTATGACTGGAACACAGCTCAAAAAGAGTTTGGGGATCGTTTTATTCAAGTAAATAAAAACGACTCATTGACGAAGGCTTACATCACAAGTGGAGTTGAGCAAATTCGAATTGTCCCTGATGGATCGGCTCCTGTTATTAATCAAGGTGATGCAACGTTTTATTACCGTGATAAAGACCTTTTCACAAACGATGCCATGCATACGATTGAAAAAGTGGAGTTAAAGTTTAATGGAGAAACAACGGAAATGACGTACGAACCTGAGAATGAGAGATTTATTGTTTCATACAACGACATTCCTAACGGGGAAACACCATACTCATTCCTTGTAACAAAAGATGGGGGTACAACTGAAGTAAGCGATCCTTACAATACAGTGGACGGTGTTTCAACGATTGATTTCCGTCAGGCTGATTTAACGGTTTCTGGTTCAGTTAAACCCACAACTATTGACTACAATCAAAACGCGGTTTTATCTGTAGGTATCGAAGGATTAACAGATGATGTAACGATTACGAAAATCTTTGCGGACGCATCTTCTGTAGGGGGATCAGATAAGCTAGAGATTGATCCTTCATTAAAAGAAATTGCGATTGCAGTAGATGAAGATACAACAGCTGGAATGAAAACAATTCCTTTAACTGCAGTAGATTCTTATGGAAACAATTACGAAGGTTCTGCGCAAGTTGAAGTGAAAACGAGACAATCAACAGGAGATGCTGATTTTGATTGGGACGAGTCCGTTATTTACTTTATGTTAACGGATCGATTCTTTGATGGCGATTCTTCTAATAATGACCCTTACGGCCTTAACTATGATTCGTCTAAACGTGGGACCTATCAAGGTGGGGACCTAAAAGGGATTACGACGAAGCTCGACTATCTTGAAAATCTTGGTGTCAATACGATTTGGATTAGTCCGATCGTCGAAAATGTTAAATATGACGTTCGTTCTGGCGAAAACGGTGAACCCTACTATGCTTATCATGGGTATTGGGCTAACAATTTCGGGGAATTGAATCCGCATTTTGGAAAGATGGAAGATTTCCATGAATTAATCGATGCTGCTCATGAACGAGACATGAAAATCATGGTCGATGTGGTATTAAATCATACAGGTTACGGGTTAAAAGAAATTGATGGAGACATGGTGAATCCGCCAGCAGGTTTCCCAACAGATGAAGATCGTTCAAGATTTAGCGATATTGTCCGTCAAGGGGCTGATATTGGAACAGACGAAGTAGTGGGTGAATTAGCTGGTCTACCTGATATTAAAACAGAAGACCCAGCAGTTCGTCAGCAAATCATTGATTGGCAAACAAACTGGATCGATAAAGCTACTACGGAAAAAGGCAATACGATTGACTACTTCCGTGTAGATACAGTGAAGCATGTTGAAGATGCAACATGGATGAAGTTCAAAACTGTGTTAACAGATAAGAAACCTGAGTTTAAGATGATTGGTGAAGCTTGGGGTGCCAATGTTAACAATCAGTTAGGTTACCTTGAAACAGGAATGATGGATTCATTACTGGATTTCGAGTTTAAAAATACAGCTCGTAGTTTCGTAAATGGTCAGTTGAAAGCTGCGAATGATGCACTGGTTTCGCGTAACGGGAAACTTGATAATACCGCTACATTAGGCCAATTCCTTGGTAGTCATGATGAAGATGGGTTCCTGCATTCTTTAGCGGGAGATGAAGGCAAGTTAAAAGTTGCTGCATCTCTTCAAGCTACTGCAAAAGGACAACCTGTTATTTATTACGGTGAAGAGCTTGGCTTAACTGGAGCAAATAATTATCCACAATACGATAACCGATATGACTTTGCGTGGGATCAAGTTGAAAACAATGATATTTTAGATCACTATACGAAGGTTCTTAATTTCCGAAGTGTATATTCTAAAGTGTTTGCTAAAGGAGAACGAACATTTGTAGGTGGATCGGACAAAGATAAGTTCTTGTTATTCTCTCGAGCGTATCAAGATGATTCTGTGTACGTTGGTTTAAATGTTGCGGAAGATGAAAGAAACGTAACATTAACAGTTGATTCACAGGACGCTGTGGTTACGAACCATTATTCGGGTGAGGTTTATGAAACAAATGAAGCAGGTGAAGTATTTGTAACGCTTCCAACTAAAGCGGATGGTGGTACGGTTTTATTAACAGCTGAAGGCGGCAGTATTACTGGAGCGATTGCTACTGAAGATGGCGGAGTAGTAGTTGAGCCGATTCCAGCTAACAACATTCGCATTCACTATAACCGCGAAGACGATGTTTATGAAAACTATGGTGCATGGCTTTGGAATGATGTCGCTT
>Ga0180008_1000331_pt1 | contig 43822 bp, 30 predicted proteins | sample MM_PW_MetaG_FD_121121 | JGI IMG/M metagenome (GOLD analysis project Ga0180008, IMG submission 121121) | Groundwater microbial communities from the Aspo Hard Rock Laboratory (HRL) deep subsurface site, Sweden - MM_PW_MetaG | ecosystem: Environmental > Aquatic > Deep subsurface > Groundwater... | reverse complement strand
TGGATACTTTGAGTAACAGCTCATCGACAACTTCATCCATTCTATCGAACACACTTCCTACAACAGCTCTTGTGGGAGGTGCGATGTTCTGAAACATAGCTGGTGGAACACCGTCATTATCTCTAAGACCCGCACTATGCAACGCATCATCAACCTTCTCTCGTATACGAGAATAGGTGTCTCTTGTGCTTCCTGTAGAAGCGTCAAGAGCTGTAGACATATACGCCATACCTTGCAGACCATCAGCCATCGCATTCAGCACTGTACCGACTCTGCTAGCTTCAGCGTTCGCAACGCCTATACCGACATTCGTAATATGTTGAGCAAGATAACTGACTCCAATGATGGAATCCATGATAGCTCTTTTCCAACGATTGATATTATTCCTTACAGCATTGATTCTATCGAGTGTAGACCTAGCCTCTGTATCGTTTGGTCTTTGCTCATCGATAGCCTGTAACGTGATAGAATACCCGTAATGAAGGGGTCTAGCTGCTGTTCTAGGGAATTGCAAAGACATTGGAAGAACACGATAGAATTCTCCATCCTTCGCATTCACAAAGATCATTGCGTATCCGCTAGGATCATCTCCAATCGCAGAAAACCAATCATAGAAGAAATTGGATAAACGAATGTACTCTGTATACCCGTCTTCCTGCTCATTCAACCCAACGAGACTGGCTATCTCTGCAACACCACTAACACCAAAAGCTCCAGCAATACGATCTGTTCTACTCTTCTTTTTCTGTCCAGTATTACCACGAATCGTAATGTAAAAAACACCTGGCTTGTTTACATCGATGTAGAATCCATCCATTTGATCTGGTTGAATGTTATTCGGAATGTTGATTTGACGATCAATGTCTGTAGGATTTGGGTAAAACACATATTCATAGTACGGGTTTTCAAAGTCTATTTCATCATCTGTGATTCTCAGGATAAGCAAAGTGTATTCTCCGGTAAGATACATTCCACCGGGGACAGGTTCACGCCTAGTAATGTTTAGCAACTATGTGAACCCTCCTTTCTACGCTTGGGTCTTCACTTTCTCTGTCAATACAGAAACATCTAAGTTAGGGACAGCCGTAGCTGTAGACCCCGTACAAGGTGCTAATAAACTATCAACCAAAGTACCTGCGGCATGTTTGTGTCCAGCTACTTGAAGATCGAACCAAGTCTTAAAGGCATCTCCCATTACAAGTTTTTGATCTACTGTCGCATCACCCAAATCAATTTTCAGCGTTCCAGCGTCATCCCATACCCTGAAGATCTGAACACCATTAATTGTAATCTGCAATTCCATTTCATCTTTGACTTCAATCTGCATCGAACCGTCTTCGTTCATTTTCACAAACGAGTCTTTGTGATGCGTAACCCTTACTTCACCTTCTGTAGAGTCGGTGTGCCAGGTAGTTGAATCCCCATCTGAGCGAAGATGATTCGCTGTACCTAGAATCATCGGGAATCGATTGTCGATGAAGCCTATGATTACCAAGTCACCATCTGAAGACATGAAGTTTTGATAGAAATTTGTATCGTCTTCCATCTCAGGAATACTTGTAGCAGCTCGCAAGATAGCATAGTCCCCGGTATCGCTGTTCAAATGAAAGCCCATTGTGGGTACCCTGTAGAGTAACAGAGCAGCTAAATGATCCATCAACAACACGTCATACTCTGTATAGGAACCAGATCGGTTAGTTTCAACATCTTTATGATGCGTGGCTATCACCAAACCAATCTTCATACCATCCCCGGTCCCTGGTCTATCGATAGCTCGAATATCTACACTTCGCCTAAGATAAGGAGCTAACCTCTCTCCATCTGGACCCCAACAGCCATCGGACATTATATCTCTCCCATAGCTCTTCTATAACCGTCTTCCAGGTAACCACGGGAAAGCGCCAAGCTTGTGGAGAAAGCTCCTGTTGTCGCTTCATACGTATAGTCTATGCTGTCAATGTAGTAGATACGATCCGTAATTTCTCGATCACCAACACTGTTATGCGTAATCATCAACTTCCCACCGATACGCAAGCCACGAACAAACTTAGGAATCGTTACAGAACCAGACCAGACATACGGATTATCCAGACCAGCTTTTGTGATTCTTTTCTCGTATGCTTCTAGTAACTCTGGATTAGGTTGTGGTGCTTCGATACGAACACCTCGCACTTCCATCGGCCAAGCTGTTGCTTGATCAGAGTAAAACCGTAAACCATGCCTTCTGATGGATTCCATAGATCTCTCTCGATAAAAAGAAAACCCAAGGAATCCAGATTGAGCCCTAATCAACTGATTTGAAACAGATGGTATCTCTATTGAAACTAGATTGTTCACATCAGAATCAGACTTACCGAGGTTGCTAGCCACAAGATCTCTTTCATCTATCGATAGTCCATCCAATTCATTAAGCTCTTCAAAAAACAAAGGTCTTTTTCTGAATACCATATACGGAGCTATATTCTCTACCAAAGCACCGAATGTCTCGTTTGATTCTCTAGCAAATGAAACGAAGTTTTCCATACTCTCTTGAGAATATCCACCAGTGATATCACTAACCAGACTATTATCCATAGAAGACAAACCATCATCATCTGTGCAACGAACATCGTAAAATACTTCATTAATTAAAGGATTGCACATTTGATCGATAAGACTGGATAGTTGCTGCGTTGTACCATTCAAGAACATTCTAGGATCAACATAGGTTCTTTCTCTGATATTCTCGAAACGCATACGAATAAAATCCCACAATGGTTTACTGGTTCCAGGTAACTCAAACTGTCCATTGAACAAAGGATCTATACTGCTATCGCTTCCGTGAAATAAGGATCTGTCATCACTAGTCGATCTAGCATTTGAGATGAAGTCAGCATACGAAGGAGGTAAACCTGTACTATCTGAAGTATGAAGAAACAACGCAACAATAGTTTCGATTAGACGAGGTAATGTTGCTGCGAAAGGTCCAATGTCTGAAGAACCAGAAGATTCCGCTTCCGCGTCAATAGCGTCTCTTCTATTAGTCCAACCTAATGGACCCATAGCTAGCAATGTAACTATGTTGATATTGCCGTGAACAAATGGACTAGTGATAGCTGACACATTCCGAATAGCTTTCTCCCAACCAGAACATGAAACAATAGTTGCTTGTTTTCTCATTCCTTGTCCATCGATGCTTATATCTTTGAAAACGCTGTCTATCATACCCAAGTACAGAGGTTCAGGTCTTTCTCCATCCATCGGATCGACGAATAGAAAAAACCAATCGTTTGGGTTCAAAATATCCCTGTACTCTAAGTGTTCTGTACTACTCGATCCACGTTCACGAACATTCACCAAACGAGGATACAACGTAAAGCGTACAGATTGCCCTTGAGCTACGGACTTACTACCGGAGAAACCAACCATGTCAGCTTCACAAACAAATGGTTCATAGTTCCATGGCCAAAATAGAGCGTATACCTTATGTCTTCCGAGAAATGACATTAGTTACTACTATTACTAACAAATCTTACACCTCTTCTATTACGACGAACACCTTCCCTAACAGGTGTATTTGCATCTTCTGAAGAATCCCCAAATACGTTAAAATTGTTATTAGGTGCAGCATTAGGAGATATCAAATCTGTACCCGTATTTACTATTCTACCTGCTACAGTAGGATGAACAACATTACCTCTTACACCAGTTCGCACACCTCGACCGTTACCACTTCTAGATCCATCTGTATTTAAAGATTCTATATCAACACCAGATCGTCTAAGCTGATCAACAATCCTACCCATAATCAAGCTACCTCTATTCCCAGAAGATCTATTCAAGTCATTCATAAAATCATCATTAAACAGTTGACCCAATGCTGTAATATCTGCTGATACTCCAGCGTCTCTCATTAAAGAAATACCGACTCTCGACCAACGTATTTGTTGTTCATGGAATATACGTGCGTCAGCAGCCATAGCAGCAGATAATCCATGTTGTGCTTGAGCCCAAGCAGCGTTAGCTCTCATAGCTCCTAATTGATCACGCATGATAGTTTCGCCACTTTGTTGAATATCCCTCATTGCATCACGAGTTTCTTCAGCTTCATTTACCTCTGTTGTCTCAACACCAGTAAACAATGCTTGCATATCTACACCAGCTAAGTTTCCTCCGTGCTCATCCATACCACGTTCGATAACCTGCCTTGCTCCTGTAAAAGAGATATCAGGCATTAAAGCTTGCAAAGATTGAACAGCTACAGCCCTATTCGGAGAAGAGCTGAGAATCTGTTGTAAAGGACCACGTTGAAACTCTAGAGCTTCCGCACCAAACGGATTTCCAGCAGCAGCTTCTAGACCTTCCATCATTGCCATTGGATCATTATTGAACCTACCTCTATTGTGCCCCCAATACATAGCCATTTGGTAAGGATCACCTCTTCCGGTAAACATACCTTGGAGAATGTTCTGGGGAGCTGACATCAATGGACGCATCAAACGACCAGCACCTTCTAAACCCATGTCATTTGCTGAAGCTACCAAACCCGTAAGTCTACTAGCTCCACTAATCAAACCACCCATATTACTTTGGGTAATCAAAGCTGGTCCTTGCATCGCAGATTGCACTCCAGCTCCAACAGCTTGAGCATACTCTGGGAGCCTTCGACCAAAACCAGCAGATACAGCATCGGTCATTACACGAGCTAGCATAGCCTCGTTCTGTCCAGCAGTAGCAAATTGACCACCACCACCAATAGTCGAAAGACCACCAACAGCTTGACCAATCTCACCCATACTAGTTCCGTAGCGTCTCGAATAAGCCATAGCTGTACGAAGAGTATCAGAGGTAAGCTCTGTTCCACCAAAACCCTTATATAAGGCTGAAAATTCAGGTCCGATATCTCCTGGCCCATAACCAAACTGTGCTGGTCTAAGACCCATTATTTGACGAAGATTACCACCATGCATCCCTACCGTAGACATTGAAGCTGAAGTTTGAAGATAACCAGTATACCTTCCCATAGCCTCTTGCGCATAATTTTGAATCAAACCAGGCATCAACTGTGCTCCAAGGAAACCTCCACCCATTCTAGCAGCGGCATTACCAGGCATCAACTGATTAGCCACATCTGTACCAGCTTCCCAACCTCTAGCAGTACCAGAAATATTAGCAAACATACCTAATGGACCTTGGCCTATTCCTCGAATAGCTCCAATACCCATTAAACCTAAACGCATATTATTTTCTTCAATAGGAGCACCACCAACACCGCGAGTAACATCGGGTATATCACCAACCCTCCGTACTCTATCGTATGTTTCTCTGTTAATATCACCTAAACCAAGAGATCTTAATGTTGGACCCATATAAGGATTTCTAGCCAAGTGTCCAACGATAGAATCACCCCAACCTAGTTCATTTGATACTCTCCCAGCAGCATAACTCATCAAACCACCACCAGCCATAATCCCAGCAATAGGTAAAGCAGCTTGCATCGCAAACGAACCAACACCACCGAACGCTGAACCAAATGATCCAACACCGGGACTTCCATACCCTCCACCAGCTCCACCAGTCTGAAGCCTGGTAGAAGATACGTTTTGCCTCATAGCTTCAGTGTGATCTTTGATCTTCTGAAACTCATTCGCTAGGTGACGTGTTTCATTCACCATATCATGCAACGGTCGAACAGCTTCTTGCAGACCTTTTACAATCTGCTCTACCTCCGAAAATGCTTCAGCGAATTGCTTTTCAACACGAGAAGACATATCGCTAACGACACGATCAACGTCTTGAGCATCCATGTCGAAAGCGACACTGATGCCGATAGACTCATCAGGCATCTTTGCTCTTCTCCTTTAAAGCCAAGTTTGCAAGATCGCCTAACAGATTTTTCTCAGCCAATTGTTGAGCTTGAGCCTCTTTAGCTCTAGCTTCTCTCATTAGTTCATGTAATGGTCTTTGGTTCCTGAACATTTCCTCTTCTTCGTCAAACTCATCAATACCAGTCTCTAAAACTTCGATTCCATCAACTACCTTGACGATAGCTGGTTTGTCATCAGCTCCCATTTCAATCATGTCATTGTCGATAATGTACTCCAAGAATTCAACCATCAGCTCTTCTTTGGTGTAAGCAAGATATAAGGGATCTGTCGGTGGACGGTTATACTTCTCACACCACCACCGACGAAGAAAATCCCTTTTTGTATTACGAGAAGCTACCTGAAACAGCTTTAGAGATACTTCTGCCGTATCATCTGTTTTGGAGAGTTTTACCTTAACGAAGTCTAAATCATTCTTCCTTAGATGGTCTAGATTCTTCCGCTTTGTTTTCGTCACGAAAGGGGGACTTCAACCAATCCAAGTACCTTCCGTATACATGCATGATTACCCTATCATCCAAACTATCTAGAACAGGCTCCCACCATTCCGGGGAATCATCTACAACCTTCTTCAATTCATAGATCGCGTTGATCAAAGATCCATGTGCTCCAGAGGCGAATGGTAAGCCAGAGTTTACAGAAGAAAGCTCTCTTGAGACATCTTCCAGATCTTGCAACGTCCTACGGTGAAACTTGAAATCACCAGATAGCTTGACGCCATACATATTCGATTCTACCTCAACCCGAATAGTTACGTACTTGGGAATCTCTCTCATATTCAAACTCATGTGTTCGGCCACCCCTTTCTGTTAATTGCTAAAACTGTGGACTACCTTCATCACCGCAAATCAAAGCCGGGAATTGACCATCTTCTACAACAACAGCTCCAGGTTGAAAACGAATGTTTCTTTGGCTAGGAACAGCTCCCTTTACCGTACATAAAGTTGTACCAGTCTTGGAATCCCTGACACGGAAAGTCAATTCAGGAAAATCAAGAATCTGAGCTTTCAAAACATCTTGATCATCATCTACCTGTGGCCAGAAATTAAGAGTTGTAAAACTCTCATTCGGAATACGTAGTCTACTGAAACGTACATTCACTTCCAACCCTACAGTTGCGAAACCGTCAGGAGTCAGCATATCTAATACCCGCAACGGTTCCTGTCGAATCGAATCACTGACATCAACACCAGTAGCCACTCCTACCTTTTGACCATTCGCGTATACAGCAGCCCTAGCGCCAGTAACGACCTTGTTACCTGTAGCCATAGTCTATACTCCTATTCCTATGCACTAAACGAGGTTGGCATCAAACCGGCAATGTCGTTGAAGATCCACGTAACACCTGTGGTGAAGTGAACCTGACCAGTAACGTAAAAAGCTCCTCCTGAAGATGTAACAGTCAAATTCTGATAAGCTGGAACATAGTTTCCATCCTCATCTGTACCAGCTACGAGTAAGAAATCAGGATCGCTAGGATCAGCCATCAACCTATGCGCGTCTTTCGTAATATCCAAAATTTCGTCACCAGTAAGCACACCAGCACTCTTTTGACCAATTACCCTCTTCTGGAAACGGCGAAGAAGGATCTTGTGCCACATTCGAGCATGAACAGTTTCCATCATAATGCGACCATCATTGTCTTCAGAAGAATACGTGGTAATTCCTTTGGCTACTCGAATACCGCCATCATCAGGATCGATTTCAAAGAAACAAAGACCATTCTTGATGCCATTAGCGAAATCAGTGTCATTCGTAGGATCGAAATCTGTTGCGATGAAATCAGTGTCGCTAGCATTGATTACCTTCCAAAGCATTGGTGTAGCTCTAGGGCTACCAGCGCACATTGCCGCAACAGCAGCAGCCGAAACATGAGGATTCATCCAAACCTTCGTATCTGCCGGTCCTTCTCGATAGAGACGATTGTTGAAAGCTGTTACGTTCTCATTATTGATCGCAGCTAATGTAGTATACATCGCAGCCTTTGTAGCATCATCAACAGAAATATACACATGCCTTTCTCGAATAGAACCAATTCTGTTGCAATTCGTCGCATGGGTAGTGAACAAAGGATTGATGGTAGCTAAAGCTACAGCCCCACCAACGCTATCAGAGTCGAAACCACTCACCACATGACGAATACCGAGACGAGAAGCTATCTGCAAGGCATACGTAATGCGGTCTGAGCTAGAATCACCAATAGCACCACCAGTCAGATAAGCGTTAGCTGCATTGACAGCAGGCTCATACCCAGCAACCCACGTTGCCGAAACATAGTCACAATTAGAATTGATCCAGGTAACCATATCATACGAAACACCCCAAGTATTCGGAGCCGCTGGAGCTGGACCTTTGATGTCTACAGCCGTACAACGATCCATATACGTACAAACGACATTGGCTCGATCTGCACGTAGCACCGTAGCGGCATACGTACCACCAGCACCACCAGCGGTTGTGCTGATCAGATTAGCAAGCTCTGTGAGAGTAAGACCCGTTCCGATAATCGAAATGTCATCCACGTTTCCAGTTGTAGTTGTGCTCCAAGTAGTACCGTTGAACGTCATTGTCGCCGCAACAGCACCACCAGTATAGACAACACTCATCCATTCATCGGTACCTGTAATCGAGAAACGCTGTCCAGTATCATCGGAATCTTGCGATCCCACATTCGGAGCTGTAGCCCTTCCAGCAACGAACTTCAAACCAGTAGCTACAGCAGAAATATTGATGTACGTTTGGTTACCCAAAGCACCCCAAATACGATCCTCTACCGTAAAAGCTACGTTTCCGCCAGGATAGGAATCACGAACACTAAACGAAGCCTGAAGAGAAAGGTTCGTCTTGATCGCATACACTGTATCGCACCCTTTGATTGGAACGCCACCTCTAGCATATTGACCAGCTTTGGCTGGATCGAAAAGGAACTTAGCTGTTTCGGCCAAATTACCAGAAATAAATGTATCGATCATAGCATCAGAACTTTGAAACGTATGTACTACAGGTGCCGTTACTGAAGCCTGTGGCTGTCCAGCAGCAGCTTCACCAATGACTAGTACAGCAGCTTCAGAAGATAGATCCTTGTTCAGTAAATCATCTAAGTTGTGAAATGTGATAACACCAGGACGATATACGGACGCACCTTTGAATCTAATGGATTTCGGCAAACTAGCCTAACCTCCTAGCCTTACTCTTCTTCTACAGAAATAGCTACAACGGAATCAGGTCCGGTTTCTGTGGAGAAATCTCCGCTAGCATCATCAATTTCATTATACAGCAACTTATTTCTTACTACTCTAGAATATGCTGTCCATTCAGTCTTACCGGATACCACTACCTCAGCCCTGAACCCGATAGCTGGTACGGAAGCATCCCAGAGGCTAAGAGAGCGTCTAGAGATACGAATATCATCTAGTCCGTTCTGCTGCATTACTACTCTATTGATCATCAGCTCTCTCCAAACCAAACCCACCAAAAAGTGAGTAAGTAATGGATTGAGCGTATCGACAAAAATCACATGGTTGAATTCGTTGAAGCTAGTAACTACTGTTCCGCCTTCAAGACCATAGTAGATATACTCTGTACAAACTAATGAATCACCAGCTATCAGAGCTGCTGCTAGCGTAACAACTCCGGTAGCGGCATCTACTGTGAAATCATCATCAATCCAGTTGAGAGGAATGTTTTCCCCTCCACGAACGATGTATATAGACTCATAAGTAGATTGAGCATCTATATTTCTCTGAGGAAACTGAAACTCTGTTTCACCAGCTACAACACCACTCAACGGAGCTAATGTTGTAGTTTCTTCTACAGCTTCAGCCTGGAAAGCGATATCCTCCCCGGCATCATTCAACACAACTTGGTATTCACTCATACCTTCTGGGATAATCGAAATCCAAGGAAGCATATGCGCTTCTCTTCCCGTAGGAAAAGCCAAAGACAGTTTCGGCTGTCGAGGTTTTCGCAACGAGTTGAAAAGCCCTTCTATCGTTCGTTCAGAGATACCCCTAAACTGTTGTACGATAGGTTCCTCTCTATTCCCATCTCCATATTTACCCAACGCTAGCTTTTCTTGCATATCTCGTAAAACACTGTGAATCAGCATTTCAGGAAATACTAAGCCAACATTATCTCTTTGAGGCTTTACATATGCGCTCGTCATTTCAAAGCCTTTTGCAGAATTCTCTGTACAATTTTAGGTACCTCTCTTTCAACCCTATGCATTACATGAGCCCCACCATAACCGGGGTGAATCCATCCTTTTGAATTCTCCGATACAGTACGAAACTGTACTTGCCCAGCAATACGAAGAGGTATTACTCGCCAGCGAAGACCTTTCAGCAAACCGGGTTTCATATCGAACCTACCCCAACCTTTTTCAAGTAGGATAGCGATCTTGTCCGTAATGTAGGCTCCAGCTTTGGGATCTCTATAAGGTTGGATAGCTGAGAGATACCTAGCTTTTGCACGAACCGAAATTCTTCCGGTGTTCATTACTTGCTCTTGCCAATAATCAGAGATCCAAAAGCTGATCATCGATCTAGCATGTTGAGCTTTTCCTCTGATTACACGAGCTAACGAAGCTGACCTATTGGATCGAATGAATACCTTAGCCACGTTGGGCACCTGTATCGAAGAACAAATCAGCCCGTTCAGCCATTACGTTCTTAGGTAGCCTGGTAACCAAAGCCTTGCTATCGTCCGTATCGGTCAAGAATTGACGATCCACGCTGGTTACATCACTCACAATGTACTCAGGAATTACCACGGAAGAAAAAGATACGACCATCCCATCATGCACAGCACCTTGATCATTAATCACCAGTCTACGATTCTTCCTATCCAACCCGTAATCTTTGCCTCTTTCGAGAATTACTACAGGATCTCTAGGTTCTCTCGATTTCGTAACAGCACTCTCAATGTCTACGGCATCGAACGGAAGGCTGATGTACCCATCGACCTTTTTGAAAATACGTATGGTGGGAACAATTACTCTTGAATCAGGGAATACGAATTTGTCCCCACCACCAACATAGTATCCAGGTGGCATTGTAATACGAACAGTACCAATGCCAACAGTACCAGCTCTAACATTAGCTTCCTTAGCATCTAGACCACTCACCAAGACTCGTAACTCGTGAGGGTCTTCATGTAAAAAGTACAGTCCGAAACCTCCGCAAGAAACACAATCGGAAGCTGGTTGGCCTGTTCCACCATATTCACTAACATCAACGCAAGGGCAAGGAGTTGAATGGTAGAGTATAGCTCTGGAACCCCTTTGTTGAATCATAGTGTTCATGTACCCAAGAATGGGGTGAATCAGCTTCAAGTAATTCGGAGGTAGAACCTGTAAAGGCTTTTCCTCCAAAGTCTTTAATGGTCCTTTACTACTCAAAAGTAACCTCCTAGGATTATCCCGCTCTGGTGAGACTCAAACAGACACCTTTTCGTAGTGCCCTCAATTCCGGGGGGCGAAGAATCTAAAGCATAACTACTAAGACTGAAAGTTTGAGCCTCAACAGAGCGGAGTAACCCGCTCTTTCTCTGCTACAACGTACCTACAATTATTCGCTGATACTTCTTCACGAGAGTAGAGATCAAACCAGGAACACCCGTCATACTTTGGCCGTATAGTTCCCGCTCATACTCTCTTACACGAGCAGAGAAGGCAGCATTTTCAGCCGATAACGTAGTACCAATAGACGTACTGATACCATCGAAACCCATTGAAAAGTTAGCAACACCTGGCGCAATGATAATGTCACCCCATACGTTGAATAGATGAATGCTAGCAAGCATCCCTATTACCTTTGTCATATCAGCGTCTAGCTCATCAGGTAGACCTTCTAAACCAGCATCATATTCAAGCTCAATCATTGATGGTGCGCTGTAGGAATCGAACATTCCTACGAAGAAGGCTAAACCAGGGTCCATACTCAGTGTCATAGCTGAACCAAGTCTCGGAAGAACTTGAATCAAACCATCATTAGTTCCAGGCTTGATCTGAATATACTCAGAGGGAAATTCCAAGATTTCCGCTCCTTGTTCTCCATACTTCAACTTCATCGAATGTACAGTAATGACAGGATAATGCCGTGGCTGTACATAGAAATACTGCATAGCATCATCCATATTGTAATCGTGATACTCAACAATGTGCTCTTTCAATTTAATATCAGCATTGATCAACTTCTGAACACGTCCAATAGCAGCTTGAATCTCATCTCTGATTACAGAAGGTTCAAAGATGTCATCAGCTACGTTTGGGTTTTCTAAAACAAGTCGATCATTCTTCTTTTTGTAGATACCGAAAAAATGTGTTTTCAAAAGCCATTGATCATCTAGGTCTTTTACTCGCAATGAAAAAACCTCCTATCGTTGTTGCTTTTTAGTCATTCCTCTTTTTGAGAACAACATTCACCCTAGCTTTGAGTAGCTTGTCACTTTTACCGAAAAGTGCATCGACACGATCACTATCACGAAGAATAACCAGATTCTCTAACAAAGACTCTTTGTCTTCCTCGAAATCGAATTGATCCAAAAGAATACCAAGCACCTTATCTGTGGTGCTGCATTCAGCTACAGCTTCGATTATATCATCAATATCTACTTTCTCGTCAGGATCAGATTCTTCATCTTCATCTTCTTCGCTTTCACCAACAATCTCTTCAATCGCTTCCTCTTCTGATACTTCCTCAACTTCTCCACCAAGGGCAGCGTTGAAAGCATCTTCAATAGATTTCTTAGGTTCAACTTCTTCTACCTCTTCTTCTGAGGCTTCTTCAACTAAGATAACTTCCACTTCCGCTTTAGTACAATCGTTACTTTCTACAACTTCAAACATATTCGAGTAGTCTCTACGAATACTAGCAACAAATTCTTTCTCATCAAACTTAGCAGGAATAGGAGCATACCCATTACTGAATTGAAGAACACAAGGAACACCACAAACAGTCAATCCTGTAGGAGTATTAAAGCAAGCGAGATTAGGGTATTTACACTTAATAACAAGCATTACTACTGATCCGTTGTTGGGAAAGCGTCAGGAACAGTTGCCGATACGGCTGTAGCTGCTGGAGCAGTAAGCGCACCAGGGGTAGAAGCTGCGATAGGAAGAACATCAGCAGTAGCGATAGGAGTATGCACAGCAAGACGACGTGGGAATCCATCGGTAAACGTACAAAGACCCGTAGCAGAAACACCAGAAGTGAAGTTATTCGGAACAGCAACAACACCAATCGGGCATTCACCGGAAGGTGGACGAGGAGCGATAACAGCATCAACAGCGGAAACTGTTTGCGTGATTACGCCAGCAGCATTCACGGAAAGCGTAACCAAACGGGTTTCCGCTGCTCCAGTATCCCAACCAACGGGAGTTTCAGCGTTAGCAGCAGCAACGAGAGGAGCTGTAGGAGCAGCAGCAGCAATAGCGAGTACATCAGCCGTAGCGATAGGGGTATGTACAGCAAGACGACGTGGGAACCCATCGGTAAACGTCACACCACCAGCAACAATCTGTGATACACCAGAGACAAAGTTTTGTGGAACATGAGCAATACCAATCGGCATTTCACCTGAAGGTGGACGAGGAGCGATAGCGGCATCAATAGCAGAAACAGTTTGAGTAAGTGTTCCAACATTATTCACGGAAAGAGTAACCAAACGAGTTTGACCAGCTCCAGTATCCCAACCAACGGGAGTCGCATTCAATGCACCAGCAGCAACGAGATTAGCGTAATAAAGACCATTAACGATACCGTCAATTTGATTCAAGTTTTCAAAGTTTGTAGCCACACCAACGTCTTCCTGTAACCCAGGATCGGTAAGAATCTGATTGTATGCTTTATCTTCAAGATCTTGCAAACGCTCTGCGATTTGACCAGCAGCAATCAATTCTCCACGAAGAGCAGAGATCAAAACCTGATAGTCACCAGCAGTATGAAGCCTAGCTCTTAATTCAGTACCTAATGTACTTTCTTCAATAGCAGCTTGTTCACCATTCACATTAGCATAAATAGCATTGGCGTTCTGAAAATCGGTAGGAGCAATTGTATCTTGCTGCCAGCCAGGATTACAATCCATAACATTGAAAGCTTTGTCTTCAAGATCGGTTATTCTAGCTTGGAGATCGCCACCAGTAATGAACAATGCTCTGAGAGCAGAGATCAAAACCTGATAGTCACCAGTAGTATGAAGCCTATCGTATAACTCGGTAAGAAGAAGAAACAGATCACCACCAGTATTGAGATCAGTACGAAGCTCGTTAGCCAAAGCTACCGTAGCAGCAGCATCGGTATGAACTTCTCGCGCCCAAGTAATCAACTGATACAACCGATATCCGAGATTGAACCTAGCTGCCGGATAAGGCATACTATCGAGCAGCTTCACCATTCTCGGATAAGACGAATAATCAATGTGCAGCATTAATTTTTACGCAGTCCGACGAGCGATATTCTTTACCATCACCATTCGGCGGGGAATCTGAGATTCTGTCCACCAGAAATTGACGTATGCCGCTCGCTTGCTCAGAGTCAGCAGGGGAAGTACGATCTTGCTGAACGGAAGAAGCTGGGGAGCCTTGAAAACGTGAGGAGCGAATTCGAGAATCCAGGTACGATAGGTACCAGGAATATCTTCACCGTCATCATCCCAAACGAGAGAAGCTGCACCGGCAGTGATAGTCGTAATCGGTACGCGACCGATACAACCCCAAGCTGTCGCCGTTCCACCAGTAGCCGTATCACGAGCGTAGATAGCTGCATAAGCGGGGGGTGTTCCAGCATACCCACCAGCAGGGTTGGTAATCGTAACGCGACCAGAAGTAGTTGCAGCAGCCGCAAACGTCAGAGACGTAGGAGCTGTCACAGCAGCAAGAGATTCACCGAAACGGTTTCCAAGAGCAACACGATATTCTCGCGTACCACCAAGGGTTGCAAACGTATTCGCCCATTGTCCGGTACCAGTAGCAGCAGCAGCAACCGTAACCGTAGGAGCAGGAGCAGGAGCACGAGTCTTGGCAACGGTAACCGGAGTCTTACGGGTCAAACCGCTGTACAGCCAAAGACCGTTGAAGTCGAGGCTTCCAGTAGCCGTCTCGATAGCAGTAATCTTCCAACCAACATTCAGCGCACCGCCTTTTTGATCACCGGGTCGATGCTGGAAATTCGGCATATATTCATCAGCATAGTCATCCCAAACGTCATTCGGCATAATCACGTCCGTAGCAAAGCCGTTGTAGTTACGAATGACAGCGTTAGCGTTCTTGAGGTGCTGTTGGTTAATCGGCTGATTCCAAGCATTGATCACATGATCGGAAGTACCATCACGGGTGATATAGGTTTCCATTCCATCGGGCTCAACACCTTCTGCACCATTCAAGCCCAGCTTGGCATTTCCCATAAACATCATTCGCTCTTTCACTTTACGCATCGACATAGTACGTGCAGCAGTAGTTTCAACTTCAGGATCGACAATGTTGTTCACCAGGCCAGAAACCATGGTATGTGCGCCAATGACGCCCTGATACTTGCAAAGCGAAACCAATCGATCAATCGTCTCTTCTTCCTCTTCCGGCATTTCACCTTCAAGGAGAAACTGGTTATCGCTATCACCAAGCGCAGTACGCCTAGCGTATTCATGTGCCGTGGTCATAATCGTAGGAGTAGCAAGCTTCTTATTCTTCAGGAAAGTAATCTGCCGCTCGGTTTCGGTCAGGATCGCAAGGTACTGTTCCATATTCTCGATACGAATAGCTGCACCACCAGTTTGCGAAGTACCACCAACGTCATAACCGGAAGAAATAGCCTTCATCAGCTCCGCAGAACGATTCGGAGTAAGCGCACCAAAACCACCGCCACCTTGTAACGACCTAACGAGCCACTCTAACATTTAGTATAATCTCCTTCTTTGTACCTTGGATTATTCCGCGTCGATGTACTTATCGATAATGGGAGCAGTATTCGGGAAAGCTTTCTTGATAGCTTCGATAGTAGTGTCAAACGGAACCTGAGAGAAATTCAAAACCTCATCACGAGAGAACGAATTGTCATCGATGCCCTTTCGCATTTCAGAACAAATCCGATCCTTCACAGGACCAATGATCGAACCATTAGACACCTCTTCAGCAGCTCCGAAAATATCAGACAGATTATCTTCAAACGGACGCTCAACAATACCTTCAGCTTGACCCTTGGAGAGTACAGGCTTTGCAGATCTTTTACCCGGACGCATTTCAAGAGCTTCGATACGATCCGAAAGACCCTTGATCAAACGGGATTGGGTAAGATTGACTTTCAACAGAGACTCAACAGCACGCGAAAGGCGATCCGTATTCGCATTATTCGTATCAGCAAGACCCTTCAAAAAGTCGTAAACATCGAAGTTGTCGTCGTCAATCTCAGCATCAGCTAAATCGAATTCCAAACCTTTTTCAATATCACTATCATCATCATAATCATCATCTTCAAAATTTGAAGAAGCGTTGAATTCAAGGTCTTCAATCGCATCATTCATGCTCTTAATGAGGTCTAGATCTTCTGTCGGCACTTTTTAGACTTCTCCTTTTGGTGGTCTATAGTGTGAATTCCAAAGCTTTCAAAACATCAGGTAACTTATGACCCTTCAAAGCCACAATCAGAATAGCTGCATCACTCTTGGTAAGTAACCAACCGTTACTCTCTGCTTTTTTACGTAACGCTGAAATAACCTCTTTATCGTAATCAGAGTATCCCGAAAGATCTTCTGGGATGGAACTAGGGTCTACCCTAGCCATCTTATCGATCAACGACTCCTTGCGAATAGCAGCTCCATTTGCTTGAGACGTTCCACCAACATCATACCCGGAAGAAATGGCTTTCCTGATCTCAGAAACTACTCTGTCAACTATGCGATCAGAGATCATTTCCGAAACAGCAGAAAAATCAATTCCCGTAGCTTCGATGTAAGGACCGTCATTCAAAGCTTCAGCGATACCTAGATCACCACCTAGAATGGACTTCATAAAAGTATGTGCTGACGTTTCGATGTTCTTTGCGTATGGTGTAACAGCCATACCGTACACTGTAGCAGACATTACAGACTGAGCTTTCTTCAAGTGTCTGGTACCTTCTAGAGACAACCCAAGATTCCTAGGGCAATCGGAAGACTCAATAGCTTTCGCCATTGTCCAAACTCTTTGAGCTACCGGATCATCTTTGAAAAGCTGATACTCAGTGTATACACCCTTCTTCATATCTGGATTGTTTGGGTTGACTCTGAAATCAGCCATTTGAACCCAACCAATCGTATTCAACCGATTGTGATCCCAATTGACCCAACCTCGTTGACTCAATGGGCCAATGTCCAGACCTTTCTGAATTACGATCTCATCATCAATGTCTTTAGCTGGAGAAGATGCGAACCCGTACATACGATACGAGTCATCACCAGCCCCACCTTTAATCATCCCAAAATCATCCATATCGAATAGGGTTACTATGTCATCCATTACGTAACAGCACCCTTGCCACGTTTGAGAATATGGTATTCTCCTTTAAAGTTACTGTAACCATCGCAGTACCTATGCAAATCTCGTGTAGTCATTAACTTACCACTACCGTCGGACCATTTGTGCTTATTTACCTTTTCCCACGTACCGTATGCTCCAACAGGTTTAACTACACTCCCGATAGGAGCATGAGATAGCCTACCTTGTTGAACAAGATCTCCTTTCTTAAACAACTTCTCTGATAGTCGCTGTCTAGTCTTCAATCCTTCATCATTAGCACGCTTTTGTTCTAGTTCATCATTCGACTGTTCGACATTAGATCTCTTAGCTATTTCTTTATCTATATACTTCAAAGCAATTGTTAAACGCTGCGCTGTAGTTCTCCAGAAAGGATCTGCATCATGCCAAGATCCAGACGATCTAGCTTTAGCTTTCACTAACTTCTTCTCCAACATACTTTTTGTACTATGTAACTTGTCTAAACTATAATCTTTGTACTTTGCGCCATACTCTTTATGCAATCCTTTTTCTCTTTCAGAAGAACCCTCGATCTTCTTATATACCGTCATTCTTTTCCCATTCTTGTCTGTAACAATTACTTTCCTAAGCTTAGACATATCCTTGTGTCCAAAGCCTTTAATCAAGTCTTCGTCAGAAATCGAATCATCAGCTCCAATCTCTGTACAGAGAATAGCTTTCTGAAACTCGTAAAGAACTGGGCTCCAAGGTTCATCAGGCTTACCGTACAAAGCAGCGTAAATCGAATGGATGGTAATGTACCTATCCGTAGGTTCCGTCATACCACCACCTTTCTAGTGAACGGAAGTAGTATCGTAAGTTGATTTTATCGGTAGGGAACGGTTTCGGCAGGTAAGGACAGAACAGTTTTAATAGGAGATGTCATCTTAGTGCCCTTATGCTGCATTGCGATTTTCTCGAATATATCACCATACTGCATACGACCACTACTTATGTTTTTTTGGCGAAGTACCCAATGATCAAAGTCACGTCTTCTTCGCCAACCAGATCCTTCTGCTAAGTCATTAGCTGTAGGACCAGCAGAAATCTCAGGTATCCTCTCCTGATAATCCAAAGGTAAACCATGCTCTTGTAAATAAAAGGTACGGATACAAGAAAGAGCGTTTGGACTGTTAGGGTCTAGGTATCCTCTTTTTCTCAGCTTATTGAAAAGCAGATTACGGACAAAGTTGATGTTCTCCGCAACGTGTTGACCATCAACAGAAGAATCATCGCGTTCAGCTTCAGCTACAGATAGCCTGTACGCCGTCTTGTTTACCCAGGTGTTGCTGAACCCTTTCAACGGTACGCGAGGTATAGAGCCGTATGAAGGCGCATCAAACGCACCTTCCACATTCGGCACCTCGACATACGCTGAAGAGAAAAGACGACGCATTGTATCGAGAATCTCTTTCTTCTCTACTGAATTACTAGCTAGTGCAAGTTTGGCTCGTTCTTTCGCAATGTCGTAATATGGTGAGTATCCACCATACTCACCAACCAACGGAAGATCGGAGAAAAGCATCAAATCGATTATCTCAGCTTCCTTTGCTGAGAAAGCCCCAACACCATTGGGGGGAGCTTCGCCAATAGCTACCATCAACTCTTCACGCAATTGCATCAACACCGAATAGCCTTCCAGATGGCGCACCGTCAAATGATTAGGCTTACTCATCGTAACTTGAATGGATTTCGTTTCGATTGTATTGATGGCGTTAGTAATCTCTTTCATCTCACGAGATAGAGGAATAGAGAAGTCATCCTCCAAACACTCATTATACGAAATGCAGCGAACAGGATTTAGAATACGAAAAAGGTTCTCACGTACACTATGATGATTATACGTTTCACCCTTCTTCGATCCAAACAGTGTAACAGGTACTTCTAACTCAGCCAAAGCGTAAAGGACACCATTAATATCAGGTTCGATGTTTCTACGCTCCAAATAATTTACAGCTTTCGCTATAGCCCTCTTACGACCATAGCTACCAGACAGCTTATGGCGCAATGTCAGCTCGGCTTCTTCAGCTAAACCATAGTGCTCTCCACGAATACGGTTGGCTTCTATGAAGATGAAATTATCTACGTTGTTTCTAAGGTGAGCTATAAAGTCGCATGTAGTATATTCAGCATCCCACGAAACGACTCCGTACAACAAACCCTCGACACCAGCTCCGATTACACGAAACCGATCCATGATGTCATAGCCAGTAATCTTCCGTAGAACACTCTTACCAGCAAACTCTTGTCTACGATCTTCCCATTTGACGCCAGCTTTAGTAAGAATGTAGTTCATAAACCCGATACCTAATGGCGTATCATCAACAGGTTTACCGTCTACCCTAGTTTCCAAGAGACTGGCAATCAAGTGATCGTATTGTTCTCTCGTTACATAGTTACCAGTTCCGAATTCTTGGGTATCCACATTATATACAATCTTCATTTCATCGGAAGCTTGCGGAGTCTTTGGTATGCGAATACCACCGCAGATTACTTCCTTGACCATCTCGAAAAAATCTACCTTGTGAATCGCTAACGGATAGGTAGATCTCCTGTTTGCGAATTGACGAGTCCAAGAGATACACGGGTAATAGTACGGTTGTCCTTGCCCGACTACAACCCGTGATCTCTTCACTCGTGACGTATACGTAAGGTGTGAAAATGACTGAGTTTTCCGTGGCATTACATGAATGATATCAAAAGCTTGAAAGCCCGTCAACGAATCCGTAAAGTATTGTTTTCCTAGTCTAGAAAACTATTTCTTACCCTTGGTTGGTTTGTCTTTCTTGTCTTCACTCTCTTTACCTTTACGCTTTTCTCTTTGCTTATCGCGTAGCTTTTTCATGTGTTCTGAAAAAGTAGCATTGTCCACAGGTTTCTTGCCCTCCCTTTTAGATTTTTGCTTATTCCTTATGTCTTTCATCTTAGAAACAAAGTCTTCACTCTGTTTATCAGGCTTTTTCTCTTCCTTCTTCTCTTCTCCACGATTCACCGTAATATCAGCTTTCATGTGAATTGTAGGCTTTTCCTTTTCAGGTTGAGCAACCTGTCCAGGCTTTTCTTTCTTCTGCGCTTGCTTCTTTTCAGGCTTTGCTTTTGCTTGCGCTTTACCTTTAGCTGAATTACGAACTTGTGCTCTCAATGAATCGAGACTATGCACATTCCCATCTTCATCATTAATCGAAAGCCCAAGCTTGCTAGCTGCATTGATCACTTGTGTTCCATCCATCTGATCTACCTTTTCGGGTGTCAGCTTAGATGCATAATCCTTAGCAGCAATAGCTCTTTTCTGATCTCGAATCTTCTCCGCTTTAGCTCGCTTGGTATCTTGTTCAACTTGCTTTGCTTCTTTGATCGCTTGCCCTTTACTTCTTTCGTGGGCAGCTCTGGCTTTAGCAGCTTGCGATTCGACAAGCCTTTCAGTAACCTTCGCACCAATCTCTTGCTTCACAGTCTTTCCGTGAATGTCGCCAACAGAAAGAGCTGTAGCTGTAGAGGTAGCTGAACCAAGCTTGTCTATAATGAACGATACACCCCTGAGCCCGTGGACAATGAGAGGCTTTCCTTCAACGGTAGCCTTGAAGAAACCATTGGGAAGAGCTGTAACACCAACCCCGTTGATCTTTTTACTTTCCCCTGGCTTCATTCCCCTGGCTTCATTGGCGTGCTTGTTCAGCCTATCTTTCGTTGGTTGATCCAGCTTGACTCCATGATCTTTCTTTTCAGGAGCTTGCTGTTGCTTTTTCTGTCGAGGTCCAGCAGGAGCCTCATCGTCTCTGAGATTTCGCTCTTGCTCGAATGTCTTCCCACCGCGATGCACAAGCACTTTTCCGCGATGCGTTCCAGGCTTTGCTGCAATTCCCGAACCTGCTATTTCTGCCACCAAACACCCCTATCTTGTAACATAAGCCAGAAAAGTAATGCTATCATTCCGCTTTATCAACATTCGAGAAAAAAGCCTTTTCTCGCTTCTCTCGTAATTCACAGGCTTTGCAATGACGGCACGGATTCCATTGACCATCGATCTGTTTCGGCTTCGTACAATCCCAAATGTATGGAGAAAAACGAGGTACATAGTCCATCCGAACATCTCTATATTCCGCAATCGTGTTGTAGTCGAAGTCATAAAAAGGAAATTCGATACCCCCCATTTGCTTCAGAGCTTCCACCAGCTCCTTGGGATACAATGACCCTTGTAACACGTTATTCGATGCACCTATGTACAACGTAGCTTCCTTTTCCACAGCGACTCCTAGACCCAACGTAGCGAGTCTACCTCCCATGTTCTCTGTGCGACCCATGCTCTGAATACGAATCGGGGTGTCTTGGTTTGGTCGAAGCAATGGATCGTACCGGAACATTCGCTTGATTACTCGACAGGCTCCTAACTGAGCATCGGCGCTAGGTTGCCCGTAATTCACAAAAATGGGGTAAACTACTTCTTTTTTCAAGAGCTTAGATACAATCAGCATAGTGGAATAGAATCCACCACTCCACAGGACAACGGAGTTACGCCCCAATGGCTAACCTCTTTTCTTTTTAGTCTATGTGGGAAAAATCAGAAGGTGAGTGTGAGACGCGAACTAGGCGAGGGTATAGACCGTTTTGGCCTTTTCCCCGTCCTTGGTGATCGTGCCGTCTTCGAGCAACGAAGCAATAGCAGCGTTGAGATCCGCTGCACTCGCTTCAGGAGGCAACGTGAAATCTCCACGCTTGTGCACGTCTTCGTCGGAAAGGACGTTGAGCACAACGGCTGTCATAGCCGCTTGCGCTGCCTCAACCTGTTCCTTCGTGCGTCGTCCACCGCCGCGTTTCTTGGCGACAGGTGCAGCGGTCGTCGCAGGCGAAAAGAGGTCTTTCGCCTTCCTGTCACCCAAGCTTGGGAACTCGCCAAGGATTTCGCTGATCGTCTTGGAGCTTCTTAGCGCCCTACGAAGCCCAGCTTCCTCGGCCTTAGCCTGAAGCTGGATTCGAGCCTCAAGCATGATCTCAGCTTCTTCAGCCGAGACCCCGAGACCCATCAAACCCTTTTTGGTCAGCTTCACGTTTTCGATTTTCTTTGCCATGGTGTCTTTTGCCCCTTCTTCTCAACAGCGACCATCGCTGCTAGCAGACAAACCCTAAAACAGCTTCGCTTACCCTGTCAAACTTTTTTTTCATTACCCCTTATTTTTCTTCAGCTCCATAGGAGTCTTACCAAATGCCGCCATATGCACAGCTCCGCAAAATCCTTTAGGATCTTCTACAAACGTAGCCTTCCGTACACACCACGTAAAGGGATGATCTCCCCCTTCCACTTTCATTTTACGCGCCCAGCTATCGATCACAGCGTCAGGATTCCCTTTCAGCAGATCCAGCAACCCAACAGGCTCACCGACAGTTGAGGTAGTCTTCCTACGTCTTGAAGCCAACGCTTTCTTTAAAGACATACGCAACGACTTTTCAAAATCGAGATCGAAAATACTGATCACTTTTTCAGTAGTATCTTTCTTCTTATAGCTGTATTTCGGCTTGTACTTTTTCTTAGGTGTTTCTTCTGCAATAAGAGCTTTATTACGCTCTTTTTCCTTAGCTTTGAACTTCTCATGTCGATCTAGCAGCTCTTCAAGAGACTCTTCTTTCATTCGCAGAATACCTGGTACTTTTTTGTTCCATTCCTGAATCTTGTTGTACAGTCTGGTATATTCCTCTTTGTGCTTATCTGTAAATCTACCAAATTGATGTAAGATATTAGCCAAATGTTCCAATCTATTTGAAGCTGACTTTATGCTGTATCTCTCTACGTGCGAAGGCTCTTCAACCACTTCAGATTTCTTTGCTTCATCCTGCAAGATACCTCTATGGCGCATCAAGGCATTTCGGTATTTATCAGATACAATGAAACCACCTGTATTGATAGCTTTGATATGCTCTTCAGTATCAGCCAAATTCAGGTTTTTAATCTTAGTCAAAGAAACAAGTTTCTTCATAGACGCATCACTGAGTAACTTATTCAAATGAGCTTCTCCATAATGAGTTATAGACACACCGATACTATCAGAAGTTTCCTCATTCACTTCAAGCATTCTTCTTTTTATAAGCTCTTGAATTTGCTCATATCTAGGATCGTCTCTTCTGACAATCTCATGATCCATAGCACCAGCTAAAACAGCAGTAGCTTTCTTTGAAAGTTTTTGATGCTTATCTCTAGCTTCAACATCCAATTTAGGCGAGTCACTCTCTTGCTCAAATGCTCTTAGAGTATCACCACCTTTGCCAGAAAAATACTCACGAATACCTTCTCTATTTCGCTGTTCTCCAGACCTATCAGCAGTATACCTAATCCAAGCATTGTCCAAAGCCTGATCTACCCAATCATTGCTATTATCCTCCAACCAAGCTTCGACATCTTGCTTTACAGCATTAACAGCACTCTCATATTTCTTGTAATCGTTCGATTCTTTGATACGCTTAACAACCTCTTTCCAGTTACTTACCTCTTCAGACTCTTCTTTACCATACGGCTTTGTGGGAAAGTACGGCTTTGCTGGTATTCCAGAAAAACCTGATATCTCTTCAATAAATCTGTCGAATGTAGATCCAGTCAACCAATTGTTCGCATCCTCTTTTACAGTGTCGGTATAGTCTACCTTATCATACCCTTCACCAAACGTACCTTCAGCGACCCTTGCTCTAGCTTCATCCTGAGATACAGTCAAAGGCTTAACGCCTTGTCCGCGTCCTACCTTCGATGTAATGGCTACAGAATCGGTGAAGATCTCACCAATCTCAGGATGAGCGTTATTGATCACGTTCTTATAAGCTTCAAACTTACTGTTAGTTGGACCCATACCGAGCAAATGTACTCTATCAGGTTTCACTGTACTTATGAAATCGTGCAACTCTTCATGTGTTGGTCTAGCTTTATTCGAAGGAATACCAACAATGAAATCGTCAAATCCTAGAATTGCTTTCACCTTGGTATTGAATTCAGCAAGCGAGCTATCAGGACTTTTTTGATGAGCTACGATAATGCTCACTCCAGAATCGTGCAACTTTCGTATACGATCCTTGTACCTCTCCAATCGCTCCATAGTCTCTTTAGCATAACTCACCTTATCAGGCGCAACAACGTATGCTTGCTTTCCCAACGGACCTGAGATCCTATCGTAGAAGTCAAGAATGCGCGTCCAGTCTTCATGCGTAATAGGCTTGACCACTTTCAAACCGCCAGCTACAGGATCAAACTCATCCTTCACTTCAGAGAAAGCTCCAGAGTCGATGAATATACGTCTATTCGTACCACCTAATCGTTTGATAGCTTCTTCTGAAGCTCTACCGATAACCTGATCTGCTGTCACGCCAAGATCTACTTGGGCATCATCAAAACCTAAAATCTCACCAACCCTATTTGAACCAGAGGTGAAGTAACGATACCTCTTTGGATTCTTTGGTCTACTAGTGTCAGCTACAGTTGAAGGCTTTACAGCTTCTTTAATACTAGATTTCTCTTGTTCCTCAGAATCTAATAAGTATGTCTCAAACTTTTTCCATCTTTTACCTATCTCACTATCGCTGATATTAGGATCTTTACTCTTCATATCACTAATCATCTTCGCTCGAATACGCAAATACTTATAAAATACTTCATCATAAGACATACCAGAACGAGAAGCTATATTACTTCTACCATAATCACTTAAACCACCAACATTCATCCCTACAATAGTATCTCTAGTACCCGGTAATTCTATCTCGTCTTCTTTAGCGCCCATACTTTTAGCAGCAGCTATACCAGCAGCATTCAACAAGTCTTCTTCAGACTTACCAGATTCAGTAACACCTGTTCTTACATCAATACTCTTTTGACCAAACACTCTACCAGTATCACTGAAAACTAAACCGGCCTTTTTAGCGGCTATTGCAATACGATCAATCTGCTTTTTCGATAGCTTCTCTGCAACAAACGACACATACCCATCTGATGAATAACGTGATTCACCCTTTGTTCCAATATAATCCTCCTTCAAACCACTCATGCTTTGCATTGATTCAAAACCTGCATCATTTATTCGCTTAATCATAGAAGCTATAGAAGCATCGACAGGAAATTCTGTACCATTATTCAACGTAACCATTCTTACATGCTCACCAGTACCTTTAGCAGCGTGAATAGGACCAATACCTGTTATCGTATCATCAGTCTTGTTTTCCACTTCAGCTTCTTTAGACTTTTCCACAATAACCCAACCATACTTCGTACCAGTATACCCATGTTCAACAGCATACTTCAAAGCATCAACAACTTCTTTCTTTGTACTATACATATCTCCAGGTTCTATCGTACCACCGCTAGGACTAGTAACAGCAAAATACCATCTAGGAGAAGTAGCAGTATGATGAGAGCTTTTCTCCTGTTGCCCGATAGTAACCTCGACATTATGCTTTTTACCGTCAAACTCAACAACAGTCTTTGTTCGATACATACCTGGGTTGATTCTCGTAAACTTCAGCTCTTTTTCTCTATGACCACGATTCTCAAGCTCTTTCTTCAACTCAGTTTTTCTAGCTGGGGGTTTGCCTTTCTTCTTAGGATAGGCTTCAAACTCTGCTTTCAATTCCTCATCTGTCATACTAGCTACAGGTTTATGCTTTTGGATCTCGCTTGTAATCTTCTGCACAATCTTCTTTTGTTCAGCAGCTATTTTCTCTTCTTCAGTAAGTACGCCAGCACGCCTCAACAGGTCGCTATCTAACTGACCCTGATGTATCCGCACAACCTCCCATGCTGCGATCCAATCAGCTTCAGTCATATGATCAGGATTATGAAACTCATGATGGTGTGCATAATACTTACCAGAAGATCTAGTGGAACCGCTAAATCCTACATCGTTTTTCTCCTCTGGAGAAAAGTCCAACGAATCCAAATTCTGTAAACCAAGCTGAATAGCTTCTAACTGTTCTCTTCGCTTATCAGGATCTTTGAAGATAGGCGAATCAATTACTTTCTCTTGAACACCTTTCTTTTCAGCACCCGTACTAGGTTTATCAATAATTTGGCCAACACCTTTCTTCCTACGCTTCAATGGCTGTAAACCAAGCTCAGAAATCAACTCATCAGATAAGCTATGCCGATACCTGTGAAGTATTCCGTAAGCCCAAGCTGCTCTAGCGTGCGACCATTTAGGCGCATTGGCTATACTTTCCGCAAAGTCTCTGTCACTCGCTTTGAATTGCAGTTTCTTCATTACCTCATGCATCAACTGAATACGTTTGAATTGCTCATCAGCATTCTTTGGTATAGCATCGATATAGTCAGGTAGGAATCCCTTTTTGTTTACTTTGTATCGGAACGCCTCACCAAACTCATACGAAAAATCACGAGCTTCATCATGTGTTCTTTTTTCCTCTTCTTGCGCTTCAATAGGTTGCTTTTTTACAGGAACGATATTAGCAAGCTCTTGTTCTTCCTTCTTCTCGATATCTTCACGAGTTACTTTACCCGCATCAAGAACACTCTTGATCGTTTCCTTCTTTGCTTCAATCAACTGAGCCATATACGCATCCATCGAATTATCGAAAACTACGTTATGAACGAAAACTGTGTCTTTTTGCCCAATCCTGTGCGCTCGTTTCTTTGCTTGATCCATTCGTCCAGGTGTCCAGTCTTGTTCTGCGAACAATACATCTGTCGCTTCCGTAAGCGTAATACCAACACCAGCAGCTCTTGTTTGACCAATGAAAACACGAACATCTTTCTTGTTTTGAAAATCCTCGATAGCCTGTTCTTTAGCATTGGGAGAAGTCGATCCGTCCAGCTTCACACATTTGATTCCTTTTGCTTCCAAAGCCTGTTTGATTCCAGCTATGATAATCTTGTGATGAGCAAAAATCAGAATCTTATCTTTCTGCTCCAACACCTCGTTAACGTACTGCATAAACTGAGGTAGCTTCGCTACTGCTGTTTGACGACGAATCCTAGTCATCTCTTGGAAGTCATAACCACCTTCGTCTTTCAGCTCACTTACTTCAGACTCGAATGATTTCGTTAAACCTTTCAAGGCTTCTTCATCATCTTCAGAAATACTGGATTCTTTCTCCATGTACTTTTTCTCAAGCTCCGCTAACTTCGTCATATACGTAGCGTACTGTTGGGTAGCTCTTTCATCATCCTTCATTGCAGCTTTAGCTTCTTTATCAGGATCGAGCACAATGATCTTTTCGACCAATGGTGGAAGGTCTAGAACATCATCAGCCAAACGACGAATCATCAAACGAGATCGCAGTTTATCGTGCAGCTCTTGTGACTTGGCATTGTCATACGTATACGATGTACCGTACCCATTGAAATCAGCGATATGGAATCGTTTGAATTGTCGAGCTAAACCTCCTTGTTCATTATCTAATACGCTCAATAATGGCCATAACTCATTCGGTCTATTCTCAATAGGTGTACCAGTCATGTAAACACGTTTCTTTGCTGGTATAGGCTTTACCTTTTTTCGATAATGCCCAACCAACGCAATAGCTCTCTTCGTATCTCTGTTCTTAATCTCGTGCGCTTCGTCAACTAGCTGTACATCCCAATCAACGGCATCTAGCTTTTTCTTATAGTGTGAGAGAACATCGTAATTGATGATCACTACTCCCTTGTCCGGTATCTCTTTTCCCCTACCTTGAATCACCACCGGGTCTTCTAAACCCTTTGTCGTATTCCAGAGCTTCCATTCCTTAGCCCAATTCCTCTTCACAGAGGCAGGACATACGATCAGAACCCTCTCAGGCTCCCAGACGTTACACGCACCGATTCCCTGAATCGTCTTTCCTAGGCCCATCTCATCGCACAAGAGCGTATTGTCTCTTTTCAGAATGTACTCAACGCCAGCCTTTTGATAATCGTAATAGTCCATACCTTTCTTTTTTGCAGCTTCGCCTCTAGGAATCTCTACAGTACCTTGTGGCTTGTCGATATGGGATTCTGCTGTTGAAGCCTTATAATGCTCGTGAACAGCCCTATGCCCGGTATACGTATCACTATGCAGCAAAGCCTGAGACATTGCAGGATCGACATGCTCTAGTATTTTCGCAACCTTGGGTAGCAGATTAGAAGCAAACTTCCATGTCCATACTTGCCTACCATTCTTCATTACAGGATAGTTCATCCCACCAATAGCCTTCAAAGCAGCTTGGAGCTTTTCATTGAACCCATGAGGATGTACATACGTGAAAAACTCTTCATCTTTCTTCCAACGTCTAATTCTATTACCATGCACATCTGTACTATACTCTAGGTGCAAATGTTGCTTATTACGAATCGCTTTCTTCAGCTCAGTAGTGATCCTTTCGCTGAATGTGTACAACCTCTCTAACCTCCTACTAACTCCAACATTCCAAATAATAATCCTTTCTCAAAAACCTTCTCTTCACGAAGAGCTTTCACTAAACCATCCATAGCGTCATTAATCTTCTTTCGCTCATCACCCTCTGGAAAAGGTTTGATACCATCCAGTTTGTAATGCTTATTATCAGCCAAACAAGACAGATAATCATTACGTCTTCCCTCATCTCTCAACCTATCTTCACACCAACAAGAAAAAGCTCTTGCTCCCATTTCACGCATCTTCGACCAATATTTATCCGGCTTACCATCTATAGAAACAGCATCAACCATAAACTGAGAAACAGGCTCGCCAGAATTCACAGTTACGGTATCGCCAGATTCTTTCATACCACTATGATAGGCCACAGCTAACCTCTTCCATTCCATTATTCTGTTCTTCGTTTTACGGGTTACTTTTCCCCTCATATACGGGGTGAAATGATCGTTGATAGCTACACAAGCTTCGCTAGCATTTCTCGCATTTCTAATCTTTACAGGTAGTGCTGATGTGGACGACGAAGTTATGTTCAATTTCGCTTTTCGTACATCCTTATCTGTATATTCGATGTCTTCAGGCAAACGTACATCACCTTCTGAAATCGCTTTGTTCAAAGCCACTACAGCATCTCTTACAGGACCAGCAGGAAGCACCTCTGGTTTCTCCAACACATACGTTTTGGCATCAGTAGGCTCTCCTACAACAGCCTCTTTGATCAAATTATCGAACCCATGAAACAGCTCATGTCCAAGACTACCGCCACCAGACATCTTTGTAATGTTGATGATTCTATGAACCTTCTCATAATGAGCTTTAGCAGACCCACTACCTCTAGCACCGAACGCCAAAGCTAAACGCTTATTCACACCAATCTTATCCCTAGGTACGCCTAACAAATCGGACAAATCACTAAGAGCTTCCGCGCTACGTTGAACATGAAACATAGCTGACTCTGGATCATTCAAAACCCAAAGCCCAGATTGCACTTCTCGCAAACCAAACTTTTCTTTCAAGACATCTGTAGAATCGACCTTGATCTCTTTTCCACCGATACGCTTATATTGGTCTACTACGTACAATTGAAACCGCACCTTTTTCTCACTTACTTTCGGTGCTGTCGCTTTTTCTTTAGCAGCCCATTCCCAATCTTTCACTTTACCTAGCCTAGCAGCAATTACATGATTCTCGAATTGCTTGGAGCCTTTCCTACCTCTCCAATCAACAACAGCTAAAAAACGCTTTCCCATCAAACCCCAAGCTCTATGAATCGGATTACTTCTATTTCGAGCTTTCACCATCGAAACAAAAACACCGATACTATCATTATGACTCTGTATTTTATCACGCATCGCAGAACGAATATGAATGGCTTTTCCGTATGGTGTTTCAACTGTCTCACGTTCTTCTTTGTACCCAGGATTCTCTTTGTACCATTTATCTAGTTTATCCCTATGCTCCTCATACGAATCTTTATCGAAATAAGCACTTACCAAATTCTCTAATACCTTCATCTCTTTCATTTTCGCATTGTATTCAGCCGAAAACTCTTTCTGGCTTGCTCTCAACTTGTCATATGTCTTTTTTTCTTCTTCATTCATCATCACGCCATTGTATTCGGATCTCATTTCTTCCAATAGCTCTTCTACAGCCTTCACAGTACGGCACGCTTCCAGCCTATCCCGCAACGACTCCAGACCTACGGTATAGTCTTGGCGAGCTTGTGGGGTACCCTCAGATGGTTTAGGAGCTATCGAAGCGTACACCCGATCAATCAAGAATCCGCAACCTGGCTCCATCCCATCTTCTTTCAACTTCTCCCAATCTACAGAACCGAATAGATTCGACTTATTGATCAGACTATCAGCCTGTCTTGGATTGCTTTCCAGGTCTTCCCAATCAATATCAGTATGCCGCAATCGTTCTTTGTTTTTACCAGCTAGCTTCAATTGCATAGCAGCTAGCTCTTTCCGAGATCCAGGTACGTATCCCGTATCCTTGTACCGATAATGTGGGCTCTTTGGATCGTCCAATTCTTTTTCGGTAGGACCACCAACAACGTCGAATATAGAGATACTCTTCTCAGCTTCCGTATTCTCTTTCTTCTTGTATCCGTATTCGATGCGTGTACCGCCACCAGTTTCATTCAACACCCACTTATGTACAACATGCCCTCTGGTGTCTGTACGAGCTTCTAAATGGAGCTTAGACTTGTCTAACTCCACAACTATTCCTTAACCGATTCTCGGTGTCCGTGCAGCTCTAGAGCATGTTCTTTCAGCTTAGAAAGAAACTCTTTATCAGAAGTATCACTATGCTTCGCATCCTCCCCGAAATTCTCCGCTTCAGGATTCTTAGCAAAGTGCTTGTCTAATACAGCATGTGCGTGTTTCGCGTCGTCAAACTGACCTACCTCTAATCCGCTAGGTGCGTGAGTAATTGAATAAGCATGTGTTGTAGGACTTTCGTGAACAGCCCAAGTACCACGGTGTTCCGCAGGGATCTTCTTTTTGCTGCCAGCCGGAATTACATGAGTAGGCTTCTTAGCTTCTTTCGGAGCTTCAGGAGCTTTTTCAGCCTTCGTTGATTCCTTCATCAAACCTATAGCTACCTTTTCTTTCAGCTCACCAACAGACCTAGCCGTTGCTCTATCGTCATGGTGAGAGAAAGAAATGTGATAACCACCACCAGCACCAAACAATGAAGAATCGGATCTGCTAATGTACGCTGTTCGATCATTATGAGAAAACTCATACTCTTTCTTCTCTTGCTTAGTCTTAGCAACACTTGGGTCTTTCAACCGTTTCACATCATACTCAAAATCGCTCAAATTCATCTTCCTGTATACGGAACCCTCTGTATCACCATCGGGTTTGTCGGAGCTTGTAGACCCCTTCTCAGGCGAAGGAGCTGCTTTCTTCTCTTCAGGTGCTTTACTACCACCAGCAAGCTCTCTCAACTTCTCTGGAGTATGGGTCAACCTACCAGCAGTTTTGATCCTGATACGTCTTCCAGTCTTCGTATTCTCTGCATCCCAACCACCATACCGACTTTCACCAATAATACGAATCGGAACCTTCTTCCCACTCACATTAGCGATATAGTGATCACCAGCTTTTACATTCTTTTTCGAGATACTTACTCGTCCTGAAGACTTCTTTTCCTTCACAGAAGACTTTACTGTTTCAGCTACTTTTTGTTCCAACGGTTTCTCTTCAGAGCTAACAGGCTTCACCTGATCTTCAGTAATACCTTGATTAATAATCTCCTTCAATCTATTGTAGTGCGGTAAAAGTACACCAGCTACCGCACTACTATGATCATCATTCCCCATTTCTGCTGAAACACCTAAATGTGCTCTAGAAGGATCTTCTTTCAACCAAGCATTTATAGCTTGCTTCAAAGCTCTTGGTTTGCCTAAAGATTGCCCAGCAGTTAAACCAGTAGGTAAATGAGTAAGACTCATATTACCTCTACCATCATCAGCTTTTTGTAAAGCCCAAACACCATTAACCTGTGCATCTTTCTTCAAGACACCTAACTTTGAAGATCCATCATCATTTGGTATACGTGACCAAGTATCGACTTCCTTTTGTTTCCAACCTGTTGTATGCGGATACTTCTTCTTATGATCATCAGTTACATCAGGAAGTTTAGATCTGGCATCAACAGCTCGATCACTAATACGCTTATTCTCTTTAGCTGTTTCGCGTGCTTCAATAGCACTCACAGCAGCTCCATGAACAGCACCAGAATCTTGCTGTAGCTTACGATAGTCTTCTTCTAGAGAACCGATCTGAGGATGATCTGTACCTAAACCACTCATGTACCTAAAGCCACCTTGAGCAATTTTATAACGCTCCATTCTTTTACTAGCTAAGTCTTTCAACTGATCTAGTCTAGAATCGGTAATATTTGGATCATGGATCTCTAGCATATGTACATCGTTCAATTCTCTATCTGTAGCTATATGCTCATCTATTTGACTTCGCAGATTCTTCAAACCCTTCATTTCATGATCTGTCTTTTCACCAAGACTTCCGTATGTAGACGGTGTTCCTACAAGACTCTGAACCAAATGCCTTGTAGCTGTATCTAAGAAATCGGACTTCTGAGAATGTGTACTAGCTGTTGATGATCCCTTATGGCTCGAAATGAAATCTGATTTCTGTTCAATACCGGATTGAATCCTAGCAACTGGTTCTTCAGGCTCTTCATCCCCACGATCCCTACGATAATTATCAACCATCTGTTCAAGACCATCTCGTAAGTTTTCCATAGTGTAATCATGTTGCGTACTCTTCAAGCTATCGTACTGTTTTACAATGTTAGCTATAGTATGTGCGTGCTCTTCAGGAGTCATATTATTCATACCCTGGTATCCTTCCGAAATCATTTTACCATACACCTTCAACACATCCCTAGCTTCAGCTTTTGTGCTCTCAGGCATATCTGTTTTATTAATACTATTAAACATATGTTGAGCAACATCTTTCGCTATTCTCAACGACTTCGACTTATCCCAATTCTCTTTGTTCAACATATCACTATACGTCTCATCAACATGCCCTGGATTATGCTCTATTCTATCTGAAACCCTCGCTACAGCATCAGATATACGATCTTCATCATGTCCTAAAATAGCGCCATTGACATGAGCTTTTACTTGTTCGATATTCGAGTAATTATTGTTACCAATTCTATACCCTGTTTCTGTTCGCTCTACTTTCACACCATGAACATCTCGTTCCATACCGTTATACATATCCTTCAAAGCTTCCAAATGATGCTTCAAAGAAGTCTTGGCTTCATGCGGTAAATGCTTATCCATGGCTCTTGTAGCGTTTCGCAACAAAGTATTAGCGTGATCTATCATACCATTCCAATCAGCTTTACGTGTTCTACCTACCTCCAAAGCTGCTAAGGCTTCCCTAATACTACCTACAGGATCTTGACCGTTTCTTTTGTATCTTTCATCAGACCCTACGTGATCCAAAGCTGGTTTGATCTCATCCATCAAAGAAGAAAGCTTACTATGAAGATCCTTCACATCATCACGAGAGTATTGTTTTCCGCTCTTGTAGTTGTTATAAACCATTTCAGAAATCTTTTTTCTGAAATCATGGAATTTCGGCATATGCTCTGCGAGCGTCTCATTCTTCTTCATACTTTCAATCAAAGCCATATTACGCTCTGTATGATCTTCTCGTGAATAATACCGCAAATCAGAAATCAAGCGATCCTTGCCCATATTCGGCATCCCACCAGTATTCTTGTAATCAGGCATACCTCCAGATACCTCCAGACCCTTACCGATATAATATGTACCATCATCCCGTCTTCCGATATGGAATGTGAAACCCTTCATCTCTACAGCTCTACTCTGTCCAGGCTTCAAACCTTCGACTATATCAGTAGCTTCTTTGTGGCTCAGTGTTTGCGGTACCCTAGCTTTGTCTTCCAGATAATTGATATGGCTTCTAAGCTCACTGTCTCTCTTGTCAAAATTACCAGAGTAATTAGCCTTACCAATTCTGTTCAAAGCTTCACGATCTGTTCTAGCTTCTTCCAAAGACATCGCATGAACCGGCTTCTTCGACAAATCAGACTCATCTTTTTTATTCGGGTCAAATCCATGCTCGAACAACGCATACGGACGTGTACTGTCCACAGTAGCCGTTACTTCTTTATCGAATACTTCCTGTGCTCCAGGTCCATACATCGACCGTTCTACTAACCAATTATCTCCAACCTTGTGCCAAACAGTGTACCGTTTATCCGTTTCGATATCCGACTTCCGCGAAATAGCTTCAGGATGATTCTTCTTATTCTTCTCGTGCAATTCATCCAAAGCTCTTTGTTGATCAGCAGTCAAAGGATCTCCCGGCTTTCTCTTGGGTTCTTCAGAAATCTTTGTTCCACTATCTATACTTTTCAAGTTAGACTCATGATCACTTTCTTCTTTACCATGTTGCGTAATAACACGAGTTATACCATACTCATTAGCTGGTTCAGCCATAACACTAGAACCATCAGATACTCGTGTATGAGTAGGAATAAAATCAACTTCCCTAGTTTTAGTATTCGATGGTAAAACACTAGGAGAAACACTTTCAAACACCTTATAAAAAGCACTAGCATCTATATCAGGTTTCAAAGAACGATCTTTCACAAACTCATTAAAAGCATCTCGCTTACCCATACCACGCGCCTTATAATCAGCAGCTAAATCAGCTATGTTCGCTGTTGTACGATTAACAACATTAGTTGATGTAACAGTAATCCTTCTACCTTTAGTCTCTTTCTTCTCTTCACGCTTAACATGATCTTCAACATGCTTCTTTTCATCTTCACGAGCTTGCTTTCTTTCAGCAGCTAATTTAGCTTTTCTTTCTTCAAGACTTGACTTCCCACCACCAACCAAATCATCCAATGACTGACCAGCATCAACCCTATGTCTATCGAGGATAGCTCCGCTCTTGTTCCATTCACTTACAGCATTGTGCAACTTCTCGTATTTACCACGTTGAATAACGCTCAAATCTCCATCTCTCTTGTAGATATCACGAAGCCTTTCGAGCCTCTTTCCAGATTCTCTAGCTTCATTATGCTTGTCGAGAGAGTAATTACTCGATTCTTTCTTCTCTTCAGGCTTCTTCGTCCTAGGTTCCTTCACATCTTCAGGCTTGTGCTTCTTATTGCGCTCGTGTAGCTCGTCTAAAGCTCTCTGTTGATCTGACGTCAATGGGTCACCAGGCTTTCTCTTGGGCTCTTCAGGAGCTTGTTCAGGCTTTGGTGTACGCTTTGCGGATAGCTCGATAGCAGCCGATACAGGGTTATCTGTCACAACAACGCTCTTGGGATCGTTGGCGAGATACACCTTGTACTTATTCGCGCCGATCATCATAACTCGACCTTCTCCATACTCATAGGTATGTAATGGGGTCAGTTCCATAATCCCTTCATGGTGCTTTTTCTGGATTTCGGTAAGATTGGAAATAGCACTCTTCACCTTTTCAGGATCTACCTTGGCTTCAAATCCCTTATGGTTACCAATCTTAGTTTTCGGGTCAATGCGCTCTCCATGCTTTTCTAGTTCCTGCAAAAGCTCCGTATGCCTGTTTCGATCAGCTTTAGCTCTTGGTCCCTTTTTCCCACGATACTTGTTGTGCAGATCAGTAAACTCTTTCTTCAGGTCTTCCAGTGTCGCTTCTTTCTTATCTTTGATAGCTTCCTTGACTACTTCCTCAACAGCTTCCTTCGCAACTTCCTTCTTTTTCACTTGCCACGGTGGTACATATACTGTTTCTGTTCTTCTAAGAATTCCTGGCTTTACGATTATTACATTACCATCTTCCGTGTACCCCTTCACAACACCGCTACCATGACCGATACCCAAAACAACTTCCTCACCAATCGCAAACTTAGGTTTCTCTACTTCTTCAGGTTCTTTCGGTTTCTGTACTGAACGATTAATATAAGCTACAACCTTCTTATACGCCTTGATAGCATCTTCAACGCTCTCCATAGCAATAGAGTCTCTATTAACAGAGTATCTACCAGCCGCAGTTAGCTTAAACTCTATACCATTCACCTTAATAATCTGATTAGGTTGCATACCTCTAAGCAAATCACCAATCCCGGAATCAGCAACATTATCATAGTGCTTAATCTCTTTTTCAGCAGCTTCTAGCTTACGTTTCTTTGCAGCTTTACTAAGATCATCCAATTTCGCTCGTTCTTCAATCGAGAGATTGCCGTAATGTTGCCTTTTCAACTTACCAATTAGAGCAATAGCGTCTTGTGGATCTTTATCTCCAATCCCTACCAGAGCATCTTTGATAGCTTTGCGTGAAGCTTCTATCTCACCTTCACGTTGACCCTTACCCAGATGATCAGCTAGTTGAAAAGCATTACCAATAGCGTCATGGTGATTTTTACCAGGAACAATTATACGCTCTTTCTTGTTCCCATCTTTCCGAACTACATAGACATGATCACCACGTTTTTCGATACCGAATCCTCTATGGGAGTCAACCTTACCATCGACAATATCATTGATTCGATCAATGTTGATTCCCATACCAGTATTATTCTCCATACCTTTCTTTTCTTCATCAGTCATTGCCCTAGAACCAGGGTATGCACCACCTTCTTTTTCAGCTCCTAAAGCCTTCACTACATATGCAGCTACACCAGAACGACTAGGAATCATCTGAGATGTTCTGGTAAGTGTATCAGTTACCTGATACCTCTTCTGCCCATTCTCACCATCTGAAATACGCTTGATATGAAATCGCTGTTCATCATCTTTCGACTTTACAATTTCTCCTACTTCCAACCCATCTACAATATCGTATACTTTCTTTTCCCCAGCAGACATCTCTTTATCAGGCTTCTTCTTTTCTTCTTCAGGCTTATGCTTCTTATTCTTCTCATGCAGCTCTTCTAACTGTCTTTCCTCATCAGCAGTCATACCTTCCGACTTATCTCGACCACCACGTTTCTTTTCCTCATCAGGTTTCTTTTCTTCTTTCCGCTGTCCTACAGAGCGTTTCCCTAAATCATGTTTCTCTTCACTGTGCCCCATAGCTTCAAGCTCATCATGTAATTTCTGCAACAAAACCTTATTAGCTACATGCCTTTTACCAGGTTTCGACTGACCAGCTTTAGGGTGATCTGCCGAATACTGGTATGTGCTATGTAAATCATCGATGTCTTTCAAAACGTCTTCTTTGGAACGAGTAGATTTCTTTCCCGTATCTTCTTTCTTCTCTTCAGGCTTCTTCTCTTCAGGCTTCTTTTTAGGTTTAACTTTCTCTGTAACAGCATCAATCAATGACTTCCTTGGTTTCACTTCTCGCTTGCCAGCTAACGCCCCACGACTACGATCACGTAGCTTTTCGATCTCAGATCGATTGTGCCGTTCGTGAGCTGCTACTTGCTTTGGATCATGGCTAATTTTATGGATATAGCTTGCGACATCATGGCTAGGTCCAGAATGGTACGTACCATCTGGCTTATGAATAGCGTAATTATGCTCCGTAACCCTACTTACCTTCACACCATTGATTGTATGCGTACCACCAACATGGGTTGCACGAACATCATGCAGCAAATTATCATACAACGACTCGTGAATCTTCTCATGTTCATGTGGCTCCATATGGTGAATCCGTTTTTGATCTTCTTCACTCTTCACGTAGTACGTATGCATATGCGGTCTACCATTCCGCATAACCTGTTTCGTAATCTTGTGCAAATGAGCAATGTCTTTGATTGCCTTCTCTAATACCTCTCGACCAGGCAACCCTTCATCATACCCAAAGAAAGCCGAGATAGCTTCTACCTGGCCTTTGTACAGATCATGCGTCCAAGACATACCATCTGGAACAGCGTACAGTAACGAATAGGCTTCATTGATACCGTGGTACGTTTCCAAACAATCGAATTCAGGATTCGCTTTTTGTAGCTCCCAAAGCACATTAGGTTCATTATCCTCCAGATACATAACCCATTCTTCAGGAGCAGAAGAAAGATCAGATCTGGCTTTTTGCATCATTGTTTGTTCCAACCAATCGGCATCGATCATCGAAAGACCTTTGGTGAGCATCGCATCAGCACATAGGGGACACAGATCCCTTACCTGATCGATACTCAAGAAACCTTTCAACAAGGTTCCTTCTGCTTCGTACAGGCGATGAGCATCGGAATCCAAGTCCCTACCGTAATACTCGATACCAGGATACTCTTCTGCTGTAATAGCCTTCACCATATCGAATGAAGCTGAATAAGCGATAGACTCTCCAGCATTGACCGCAACAGGATCGCCTTCCACAACTTCTACAGTAGCGTTCTTGATTTCTCTGTTACGCTTTTCTTGAATGCAACGATTGATCTCCTGAATGAGATCAGCTTTGAAATTATACCCTCGGAGCTGCTTTACACCTCTACGAAGATTGTCATCCTTGGGATAAGCAAGCACGATAGCTTCGTTGAGGTACTTCAGAGTAAGGTTAGCTACGTCTTCAATCTGCTTTGGTGAAAGCTGATCGATTGTTTTCTTATCTGTGATACCGAGATGTCCAAGGATATGCCGATCAATATAACTCAGATAATCCCTGGCAACGCTCCGAATGGCGACACCGATAGTTACCTTAGCGTACTCTTTCGCGTCTTCTGTGGGTAGTTTGGTAGGTTTATCGTGAGGGTTAGAAAACTGGTGAGGAAGCAAAATAGATCAATCCCTCCTTTGTGATATGGTTGTACAGTTTTTTGGGGTGATTACGGGTGGATCGAATTATCTGTATCGCCAAGCTCACGAAGAACATCGGAGAGCTTGGCATTTTTACCATATCGTTTAGAAGCCTGTTCCAGCAAGGCTCCAGCAACTACGTTTGCCAAGGAATCGCTCTCATCGGTGCCCAAAAGCACCTTTCGAGCTTGCTCCCCGCGCAACAGATCGATGATCGTGCCGATCCGCACATCTCTCACCAGACATCCTCGGATGTCTCGTCTTCCTGTAATCCTCCTGGTGTCGATTCGTTCCATTGATCGTCACCTCCTACTTCTCCAGTTTCAGGGTCAAACCCCGGATTGTCAAGCCCTTGTCCACCCATAGCCTGTTGTTGCGCCATCTGTTCCTGTTGCTGGATTTGAGCAAGGTAACCAGTATACGTTGGATTTAGAATAATATCGCCATGTTCCAATGGTTTCAAACCTAATTCTTCTCTTCCCTCGTTGAGCAGCTTTACAGAGGCTACCTGTTCTTTCAGGAGATCTGTTTTCTCCTTATCCGACTTCGCATCGAAGCCAACCCAGATAAACTCAAACTCGTTTTCAGGATCAATCCACGGCATCAACTCCCGATTCATAGCCCTAGCAAACCAGGCTAGCAGACTCTTCAGACCCATATCCTTGGAAGCTGTCAGGCGAGCTTCCCAATCTGAAGATCCTCCGATAGCTCCAGAGCTTTGCCCTGGCCCTCCGCGATTGGTAAAGTTGATCTCTACAGGGTCCATCAAGTACAGAGCACAAGCCACGTTCACAAAGAAATCGACAAAACGACCGAATTCCATATCTGTGGCTTGCGGTAGACTAATCCAGTTTAGCTTTCCTCCTTTAGGAACCACTTACTTGTTACCGTAGGGGCTTTTTATCCCCTACTTCTTACGGTTTCCCGTAAGGTCGGCGTACATTTTCATCTCACCTTCCTAATACGCGAAGTTTTAGACTCTAAGCGCGTTTTTGATGAGATGTCAGACACTCTTGGCAGTATTATATTCTTTCCCTGACACACAACATTCAACGTAGCAAACTCTCCAAAAAGCTCTTTAGCTTTTTTGTTGTACGCCAATGCTGCATCTTCTGGTGTTGTAAAGCACCCTATGTGGATCTCTTTACCATCTTTAGTTATACGAGATGTCCACGAATCCTTACGGATCATACGAACACCTCGATACGAAGAATCTCCACCACTACACCTACTATTGGCGAGATTCTCAGATGGTGTAGCTAACCTCAGATTAGAACGCCTGTTATCTAAGCCATTCCTATTTACATGATCGACATGTACTCTAGGATTATCTAAGGCTAAAACTAAACGGTGCATATAGATAGTCTTCAAACCACGCCTACGTATGTAAGCATAATTTGTATGTAATGACTTCTTCATACACCAACGATACTCAGCTACTACATCCACATCTTCTTTATCTAGTAGAACAACACCGACAGTATTACCGCAAACATCTGTCAAATATAGTTTTGCTATAGACCCAACAATATCTACTTCGTTAGGCCCACGATAAGATCTCTGTATTGTCTTCTCTCTACGTATGCACCCACAAGATTGAGTCTTTTTAGACACAAGCCTTGTAGAATACACACTTATGATATTCCCACAAGAGCACAAACACTCCCATTGAATACCCTTATGTCTAGCCGATCCTACTCTACGCAAAACTACTAATCTACCAAATGTTTGCCCTACTAAATCCCTCATTATGGTACCTCTACTAAAAGCTACCTTTAGGGACATCTACTGTCAAGGAATAGTTTCAACTGCTACGCTCTACGGTACCAAAAGCCTTTTATTTCTTTTGGTTACCACGGTATTACCCTCGACTCTACGTTAGGGTTCCACCGTTTTTGCCTGATACTTTAGCTAATGTCGCCATTAGCTACGGGCGTTCCTACACACCCAAGACAGGAATACGATGTCTAGATCTAGCTGCTGACATCTGTTGCGCCCAATGGGATTCTAATTGCTTCATATTCTCCGTTGTAATTTCAATCTGCTCAGATACCAGAATACCTTTCGGCATTGAATGTGGATTGAACATACGTTCGTTACTCGCATCAATACCCATATGAGCGATCAATAAACGAACAAGGAATTCCAATTCCGAGCAGCCATACCCAAATCGAGATAATTCGGTAGAAAGGTTCTGCGGACAGAACATAAGCTGATCATCAGAAAACGAAGATACGACTTGCCCATTGAATACCTGCACATAAGGACCATACCGATTATAGTCTTTCGACTTGTACTCTGTAAGCCGTACCGTAGAACCGTCGATAGCAAAGAATTGGCGCAAACCTCCCTTTGCTGATTCTTCAATGACAGCTACGGGCTGATCCATTACCAAACGATCTTGAATGAACTTCCACATGAAACGGTCAAACGATTTTTCGATTCTATCTTCCCCAGGTGTCTTTTTATCTGCACAGTAATAGATCAACTCATTCATCTCATCTTCCCTACGTTCTACAGCCCTTGTGCGCTTCTTCGCATTGCCTTCCCTCATGATACAGCGGAAACCTGTACCAAGCGTTCTAGAGGCTTCCTCATGCGTTCTAGGGTAGGAAAAGGTTACAGCTTGATTGAGACGGCGAATGATGATCGAAGCTATAAGCGAATCCCTATGGAAGATGTGATTCATCAAAGCGTAGTTTATCGCCAATGGCTTTTCTCTGTAGACTGTTCCAGCGAATCCATACAGATTGGGATCGAACATCAGAGCATTGGCTGGACCCATGCCACGCCCGTCTTTGTAAAGCTGATTGGTGAATGACTCATTCTTTCGAGCCTTCACCAGATCAAAGGTTGCTGAAGCTCCCTTCAACATCTCAGTGAATAAGCCGCTCATCCTTTCGTGGAACCCTCCGTTTCTTTCCTTTGATTCCATCCACCTTTTTATTGATCACGTCCTGTAGCCCCATCCTGTCGAGGATGTATAGGCTGATAACAGCAGACCAAAGCAACACTTTTCCGGCGAAGCGTACCATGACACTACCTCTTCTTTTGGGTTGAGTTTTTTTCAGGGGGGAAAGATCAGAAGGGGAAGGATCAGGATTTGGAGAAGAGAATTTGTCTTTTCGCCAATGTTACTTCAGTACAGCCTTGCAAAGCTGCTGGGAAGGACTCTATCGAAAGGTCTTCCCATTCCGAAACAACCAACTCAGCTAGCTCGCTAGCCGATCCGGCGTGGATCACGAAAGCGGACTTAAACCGTCCACATGAGCCGCGACGATCCCAGGACGTGTCAAGAGACACATACCCGGAATCTGTTTCGTAAACTGCCCCTGTACGAATAATCATCATTCCTCCCTTTCATCAGCTAGACGTTTCATCAGCTAGCCTTCTGACAGTAATCAAGCATCAATTCGTCTGAGGATCTCCTGATGAAGATCCCTCAATATAACCATTTCATCGCTAGCGTTAGGCTTATACGGAAGCCTGTGGGAATACTTCTTATTCCGTACCGAGAACGAATCTGTTCCATCTAAAAACAGAACGTACTCGTAGGATTCCTCGCCTTTGGTTACTCGTATGTCATAGCACCAATAACGCGCCATTTTTTGCAGGGTACTAGCGTACCCTTGGTTATCCTCATGGAGCACAATCAGGGGCTTGCTCCGCACCCTCTTCTTCTTCAGCGCAACCCTCACCCTCTTCCTCATCTCCTCTTCTTCATGATCCATGTAAGCCATAACGTGTGCATTATGATATACGTGTCGAGCTGCCATTCGTACCCTCCTACGTCCAAAGCCCCCGTACAGCTAGGCACGGGGGCTAAGGTTCCTATATCAAAATGTCTACGCAGCAAGCATTTCTACGAGAAGATCATCGGCTTGCTCGACCATTCGAGCCGAGTCCCCAAAGAGACTACTCTCGAATCGAAGCTCCTGGCCTTGACCCTCATTATTACGAGTCTGCTTCTCGTAGTTAACGTAATTGGTCACGGCATTCCTAAAGCCGTATAGGGTGTCCCTTACGAGACACCCTTTAATCCCTACGGGAATGTCTTGCCCCATCGAAGAAACAAGGCACTCCTCCAATAGCTCCCTCTTAGCCTCGGCTCGTTTTGTAGAGACATTCCCACTTTTCGCGGTTGTGGTACTTGGGTTTGGGATCAGAGCGTTGGCGAAAGTTTCCCACATATCGTATGTAGCTTTGGCTCCAGCCAAAGCTCGCTCAAACTCAACCGCCTTATCGAAGACCTTACGACCCAGCCCTAGCACCTTACGTGCTTCGTTAACCCGCTTCATCATGTTCTTGGTGTGCCGAATCGACACACCGGAACCTTTTTTACCTTGCGCCAAAGCCGCTCGTGCTGTGTTAGCACACACGACGCGAACGGTTACCCAGAGCACACGAAGTGCCCCGCTGCCGTCGTGAGTGTTAAACAACAAAATGAAATGGTCGTGTTTATCCCCAGGTACGATCTCTGCGTTGGCTACCTTGGCCAACACCCAAACCCGTTGACCACCACGCAAGCTTCCGGCGGTATGGTAACGCATCAAACCTTCTTCGACCAACGAGTCGAGAAAAGTAAATGCGTCCATGTTTTGGAGTGGACGATAAGTGCTTCCGACCACTCCTAGAATGGTGCCATCTGTGACCCTAATCACTGAACGGTGATTAGGGACCACCACCAGCGAGCCATCTGTTCTTGTAGTGGTCATCTGGCGAAGTTGGACCTCCCAACTCAGCCCACTCATTTGGAGCATTTCAGGGCTCAACACGTCTTCCGCCCCGACAAACGTTCCCAACCCATGCCAAGGGGTTTCCCCGGCATAGGCCATTGTCTCGA
>Ga0180008_1000330_pt1 | contig 43847 bp, 54 predicted proteins | sample MM_PW_MetaG_FD_121121 | JGI IMG/M metagenome (GOLD analysis project Ga0180008, IMG submission 121121) | Groundwater microbial communities from the Aspo Hard Rock Laboratory (HRL) deep subsurface site, Sweden - MM_PW_MetaG | ecosystem: Environmental > Aquatic > Deep subsurface > Groundwater... | reverse complement strand
TGGGTTGGTGTTGATCCGCAGGATGCAGCCAATTCAAAACTGCCTTCAGCTTATGACGGCGCTGTGCAGGAGTGCATAATATCTGTGAGAGATCCAGATAACAGCGCAACACAATACACATCCAATACATGCAAGTTCAATGTTCCAAATATTGTTAAAAGCGGAACATACACAATAGACGCACAGGCAAAAGACAGTGTGGGAAATGTCGGTCCGATATACCAAGGCCTGTTTGTTGTGAACACAAAGCCTGTTTATGTTGCTGATAGTTTTGCTACATCAGAAAAGTTCTATACAAGTTCTGAATCTGTTTCAGTTGAGGCAGAATTCAATCTAGAGGATTCTAGCGGAGCTTCTTGCACTGCTTTCTACAAGGGTTCTGGTGAAGCGGATTTCACTTCAGTATCATTGACACCTAACCCAAGCGGTAACAGCGTTCTATGCAGTGGAAGCATACCTTCAATGCCTTCAGGCGGATCAGATGATATATACGAAGTTTATGTGGAGCTAACAAAAGGCGCCACTGTTAAATCCGGAAGCGAAACATACTATGTTTGTGATAGTTATCAAACCAGCGGTGTTGGCTTGAAGGGAGAAAAATGGGACTGCAAATTCCGAGACGAAAATAATGATAGAACTCCTGACCTTTGTCATGTAATATCAGGCTATTGCGGAGATGGCTTATGCGTAGAATCGGAAGGCGAAGACTGTTCAACCTGCGAAGGTGATTGTGGAGAATGCGGTCCGGGACCAGGTCCTGATGGTGGAGGCGGAGGCGGCGATGATGGCGGCGGAAGCGACGGGCCTGAATGTATTAACGACAAAACAAAGGCTTGTGGTACGCAACTAGGCGTATGCAAAAATGCAGTAAAAACATGCATTAAGAGAGAGTGGTCGGAATGTTCAGTAGTACCATCATTAGAAAGATGTAATGGGTTCGATGATGATTGTGATGGCATAATATCCAATGTATTAGGTTTCACAACAGTAGAAGAATCTTCCTGCTGGTGCGTGCTTGGAGCTGAGCCACAAGAAGAAGAGGTATGTAATGGTATTGATGATGATTGTAATAGTATCATAGATGATAACGCTAACTGTTGTTTACCTAAAGAACTGAGGGAATGCGGACCACAGGAAGCAGGCATAGGCGTCTGCAAGAGAGGAACATCAACCTGTGGCGGTAGCATGCTTTGGGGTGAGTGTGTAGGGGCAGTCTTCCCAAGAGAAGAAATCTGTTCAAACGAACTTGACGATGATTGTGATGGAGTAGTTGATAATGGCTGCAGTGATCTTGAATCAAATGCAGTATTAATATTAGCTGTTACAACAGCATTGATGATAATATTTGCTCCTTTAGGACTGATACCAACAACAAGAAAAAAAAGAATTACACAACCGCCTAAACCAATGGCAAGACCGTCACCACCAAAAATTGCTCCAAAACCGAAAGTGCCACCAAAATTGCAATACAGTTACACAACAGGCGTTAAAAGAAAACTTTTGAGATAATAGGAGTTATATTTAATGAAAGAATTTATTTACGGTGGCTTGATTTTAATTCTTGTAATAGTTGTAAGCTTGTTCTTTATCATATCAGTGCCAGAGACAATAACATTTGTTACAATTTTATTGGGTTCAATTGTAGCTGCTGTAGGAACCTATATAGCTTCTTACAGAGCACAGAAATATCTGCAAGACAGATCAGAAAAGAAAGGTTACATCAAAACAGTTTTCTATCCTATATACAGGGAGCTTGAATCAAATCTTAACAGACTAAAGACAAACAGAAGAACGGAATTAACAACAAATATCTGGATCTATACAATAAATTCTCCTGAGTATCTAGGTCTAACCAAAGAAATTAGAACAACTCTAGAAAAGCTTTATGAAAAAATAAAGCTTTACAATTCTGTCCTAAACACAATCGGCAAAGAGCGCGGAACAAAAGCAAAGAAGCTTGTCAAGGACATGCAAGACGTAATGAAAGTTCTAGAAAGTGAGATGAAAGAAAAGGAATAAACCTGATCCCTTTCTTTTGCAAAAGAAAGGTCTAAGGTTCACCCCAAAGAAACAAGTTACTAATTCAAATGGTTATATAAAAAATTAAGCGCCGAGGACAGGATGTTCAGCTCTGTTGACTGCGCCTACGTCAGCAGTGCGTTTGAACCTGCACGCCCTTTCAGACACACGATTTCCAGTCGTGCGCGTTAACCATTCCGCCACCTCGGCATAAAGACCGATTGCATGCTTTGCGAAAAGACTGCTTTGCTAGCAAAGCAATCCTTGCTTGTCTCATACAGTCAGTTTATGCTATCTAATTCTCTAACATAATTAATAAAGATATAGAGGTAGCTCTAAATGATTAAAAAAAGAAAAAAGAAGGGCTAATGCCCTTATTTATCTGCTGGGATTAGATCAGTGCATATACCAGCAGCAACTGTCTTGCCCATATCCCTTATTGCGAACTTTGCAAGTTGCGGGAAATCAGCTTGTTTTTCTATTGCTAATGGCTGCATTGGCTGAACTTTGATTATTGCAGCATCGCCGGATTTCAGCATGTCTGGGTGGTCTTGTATTGATTGACCAGTTTTTGGATCAATCTTCTTTACAATTTCTATTATCTTGCATGCAACATGTGCTGTGTGGCAATGGAATACAGGTGTGTAACCCTTTGTAATAACAGTTGGGTGTTGTAGTACAATTATCTGTCCTGTAAATTCTTTTGCAACTGTTGGTGGATTGTTTATATGACCTACAACATCGCCTCTTTTAATGTCCTTTTTTGAAAGACCCCTTACATTGAAACCAACATTATCACCTGGTTCAGCTTTTGACAATTCTTTGTGATGCATTTCTATTGATTTAACTTCACCAGTTGCACCGCTTGGTCTGAATATAATTTTGTCTCCAGGCTTCATTACACCGGTTTCAATTCTGCCTACAGGCACTGTACCAACACCTGTTATGCTGTAAGCGTCTTGTATAGGCATTCTTAATGGCTTATCAACAGGTTTTTCAGGCGGTTCGAATGTCTTGTCAAGAGCCTCAAAAAGTGTTGGTCCTTTGTACCAAGGCATGTTTTCAGACTTTTTGAATACATTGTCTCCTTCATATGCTGACATAGGCACGAAAGGTATTTTCTCAAGTTTGTAACCAACAGAAGTCAAAAGCTTACTTACAGCTTCTTTAACTTCTTTGAACTTGGATTCATCCCACTTGACAGCGTCCATTTTGTTTACAGCAATGATTAATTGGTTGATTCCAAGAACTTTTGACAAATACAAATGTTCTTTTGTTTGTTCCTGTATGCTATCTTTTGCTGACACAACAAGTATTCCGCCATCTGCTTGAGACGCACCAGTTATCATGTTCTTAATAAAATCCTTGTGTCCTGGACAATCTATAACAGTGAAGTAATACTTGTCTGTGTTGAATCCCTTATACATGAGGTCTATTGTAACACCTCTTTCTCTTTCCTCTTTTAAATTATCCATAACAAAAGCGAATTCAAAAGTTTCCTTTTTCAACTCTTTTGCCTTTTCTTTTAATTTTCTCATTTCGTTTTCTGGTATTGCACCAGAATCGAACAGCAATCGGCCTATCAATGTTGACTTACCATGGTCGACATGACCTGCTGTTATAATGTTCATGTGTGGCTTTTCTGCCATATTATCACCTTTTCCTTCATAAACAGCCCGAGCATTGATTACAAGCAGTGGTTGCCCCAGCTGTATAGTAACTTCAATAGTACAAATATAGGTACAGTATATATATAATTAACGGTTAAAATGTGCTTATTTACCAAATCTTCTTTCACGGTCTGCGTAGCTCTTTACAGCAGTCACAAATTGTTTCTTTGTTAGTTCTGGCCATAATGTGTCTATAAACGCAAATTCAGCATAAGCTGATTGCCAAAGAAGGAAGCCGCTTAATCTGTTTTCACTGGTTCTGATTATCAAGTCAGGATCAGGCACACCGTTTGTATAAAGATTTTGCTTTATAACAGCTTCTGTTACTCTTTCAGGTTTTAATTTACCTGTCGCAACTTTTCTAGCTATGCTTTTGCACATATCAACTATTTCCTGTCTGCCGCCATAAGCCACAGCAAGGTTCAGTGTATATTTTTTGTACTTTTTTGTCATTTTCATTGCTCTATGCATATCAAGTTGTAGATCTTTTGGTAAAAGATCAAGTTTACCAAAAAAAGTAACCTTTACTTTATCTTTATGTACAAAATGTTTTTTATCCTGAAGAATATCTTTTATCTCCTTACCTGCCATTTTTAACAGAAAATCAAGTTCTTTTTTAGGCCTGCTTTTAAGATTTTCTTTAGAAAGAGCGTAAAATGTCATGTGCTTAATACCGCATTCTTTGCACCATTGGAAAACATTATGCATTTTTTCAGATCCCCACTCATGACCCTTCCATGGATTCTGTAAAAGACGTTTAGCAAATCTTCTGTTACCATCAGGTATTATACCTACGTGTTTAGGTGCATTTTTTATCATGGTATTAACCCCTTTCATAACTAATAATTTAAACCCCGTTGATTTAAAAGCTTTTCCAGTTTATTACTGGTTTATATTGTATTTCTAATAATAATTTATTAATGTTTCGGAAATACGGTTTTCTCGGTATACTGCTAATAATTCTAGTGGAAATAAACTTTATTCTGAAAATAGAACCCTTTGCAACATGGTATTTCCCAATAATATGGTATGGTTATATTCTGCTCATTGATGCGTTGATATTCAAGACAAAAGGAAGCTCTTACTTGTCCAATAAGCCAAAACAGTTCATATTCATGATAATTTTTTCAGCTGTTGTGTGGTGGATGTTTGAAGGCATAAATATGGCTCTTGGCAATTGGAGATATATAGGCACTTCTGGGCTTGCATCACAGCAGATGAAATTAATATTCGGAACAATATCATTTTCTACTGTCATTCCGGCAGTATTTGAGACAGCAGAATTTCTAAAATCTCTACACATCTTTGATAAAATAAAGCTTAAAAAATCGCATAATATAAACAAATCTCTTGTTTATTTAATGTCTTTTCTTGGCATTGTTTGCCTTGTTTTTTCAGCAACATTCCCAGTATTTTTCTTCCCTCTAATATGGCTCGCTTTCTTCCTAATGCTTGATCCATTCAATTATCTGCACAAAAAACCAAGCATTATAGGTCATCTAAAAGACAGAAGGCTGACAATACCTATAGCACTTTTCGTTGGTGCAACTGTTTGCGGTTTCCTATGGGAATTCTGGAATTACTGGGCTGTTATAAAATGGACTTACAGCATACCGTTTGTTGATTTCTTCAGAGTTTTTGAAATGCCAGTATTAGGCTATCTTGGATACGGACCATTCGGTTGGGAGCTCTATGCAATGTATTATTTTGTTGCAGGCTTGTTTTTTGATAAAAACAAGAAATTAATCAAAATATAAACCTTTTAATTAAAATAACAGTGTGATATTATGAAATTCGAATTGCATTGCCATAGCCACTATTCAAGAGGAAGCAAGATACCTGTTGAAGCTCCGCAATCTCCAAAAGAAATTATGCAGAGAGCCAAGAAAATAGGTCTTGATGGTCTGGCTTTGACAGATCACAGAACAAATAAAGGCTGGAAAGAAGCACGAGAAGAAGCAAAAAAACAAAAAATTATTTTCATACCAGCGATAGAGATAGATACATTATCCGGTCATTTAATCGGATTGGGACTCAACGATTCTGTAAAAAATTACATGTCTCTTGATGATACTTTAGATGTTATACATGGCCAAGGAGCCATATCTGTAGCTCCGCACCCATTTGATTTGAAAGGAGAAGGCATAAGAAACGAAATAAAAAAAACAGACGCTGTAGAAGTTTTTAATTCTTTAAGCCTTGACAAATTTTCAAACAAATTAGCTGAAAGAAATGCAGAAAAAATAAAAAAACCAACAGTTGTTGGATCTGATGCACATAGCTTAGAAATGCTTGGAAGCGCTATCAACATAATGAATGCTGGTGATGTCGATTCTGTTTTAAAAGAAATAAAAAGAGGCAATGTTAAATTTGAGAAAAATTATGTTTCTCAACAAATTATTATAAACTGGGGTAAGATGAGAATGACAGAATCTTATGATGATATTATAAAATACATAGATAAAAATTATTCATGGCCAAAATCATGGATCTCGTGTCATATGTTGAATAAATTTGTTTTATCTGGAAAATCAAACGACTATTGGATGTGGAGATATTTAGCAAGATTCAGTTTTGGATGTTCAGGAATTTATTCTAGAATTAAATTAGCAAAGTATTATTAAACCATTTAAATCCATTGGCTTTATTATAAACATGAGATACATATTGATACTGTTATCGATTATAGTTCTGGTTTCAGTTAGCGGATGTACAACTCCGTCAGGATACTGCGGAGATGGCGAGGTACAACAGCCTAATTCTGATGGTGTTTTTGAAGAATGCGACGGATATAACGAGGCCTGTGAATCAGGGCTGTGTAATGATGATTGCAAATGCCAAGACATATTGGGAGCATTTTGTGGAGACGGTGAAACCCAACAACCTAATGATTATGGCATAATGGAAGAATGCGACGGATCTGATGAAGATTGTAGTGAAAATGAAATATGTGGATCAGATTGTTTCTGCCACTCAGAAAAGGATGAAAATAACAATACTAGAGGAAACGGACCAGAAGGTCCTGGTTTCTATAACGGATATTGTGGTGATGATACAACGCAAAGACCGAATTCAAACGGTTTCTGGGAAGAGTGTGATGGTTCAAATGAAGGGTGTGGCAGTGGCTGGTACTGTGGTGGAGACTGTTTATGCCATTTCGGTCAGCCAGGTACTGGTGGGGGTGGAGACTGCGGAGAAGATAAGATTTTATATTGGACAAAATATTGCTTGCCTGCTATAACAGGAGTTGAATATAAATTCTACAACGAAGATGGCACTGCTGGATGGGTAGCTTGTATACCAATAACTTTGCAAGAAGCTCACAATAGAGGTTATTGTCAATACATTCAAACAGTTGATCCAGCGTGCGATACCTGGGAAGGTTGCAATGCAAAAGAATGCCATGTATTCAACTGTGAACATGACAAGATTTCTTGTGTAACTTATATTCATCACTATATGGGTGAAATCGCCGGCATTCCTATATGCAAGACAAGAATGACGCATGTATGTCAATATGATTGTAATTGTGAAGAAGACAAAGACGCTGTCTTTATAAAATGCCCTGATATCGACTGTGAGGATGAATGTCCATTCATAAGTGCAAGCATAGATATAGGAGGAAGCACTATTAGTATGGGTGGTGATTCTGGTGGAGACACGGGCGGAGATACCGGAGGCGATGACTCTGGTGGAGATTCTGGTGGCGGAATGTTAGGATAAATATTAATCATCAAATACTATTTCTTATATATTGCGGGGGTTTCCGAGCGGCCAAAGGAGCTGGGCTAAGGACCCAGTAGCTAAGTGCTTTCGCAGGTTCGAAGCCTAATCCCTTTCTTTCAAAAAGAAAGGTCTAAGGTTTACCCCAAAGAAACGATTTACCAAAGTCGTTCGGGGATATCGGAAATCCTGCCTCCCGCATATTAAAATTTAATACCAATTTTTCCTAAGTCTTTAATTAACTGTTCACTATTTCTAAAAAGAACAGTATAGAAACCCATTTCATTTGGTACACTTAAATTCTCTTCTCTATCATCAATAAAAACGCATTCTTTTGGATTCAGTTTTAATTCTCTAAGAGTTAGCTTAAAAATTTCTTTTTGAGGTTTAGTTAGATGAACTTCACAAGATAGGATAGTTGGATTAAAATATGAAAAAGTTCCTCTCTCTTTGTTTATTTGCGCATGCAATTCTGGTATATTAGAAACCATAGCTACTTTATAATTTTTCTTTAATTCTTTAACAATGTTTATCATTTTCTCGTTAATAGGCATGGTCTCAAGATATGCCTTCTTCCATTCTTGAATAACATCAGTATCAAGCTTGAATTTAGTTTTTATCAAATCTGCAAATTGTTTTGCAGACATTTTTCCAGATGACATGTTTTGTTTATGTTTTTTGTATAGGTAAAAAAGAGAATCATAATCTATATTCAATCTTTCTGATATTTTTTTGATTACATCTTCTACTTTGTTTTGTAATATAACTCCACCCAAATCAAAAATTATTGCCTTAATCATATAATCAATAAATAAAATATAGGGACTAATTACTTTGTCCCTCTTTTTTAGCTTCTCGGTAATCTTTTTCTCTCATTTCTTTATCTTCTATTGCATCATCTACTTTACCAAGATCTTTTTCAAGCCTTTCAATATCTCCCTTGATTGCATTTAAGTGAGCCAGAATTCTATCTTTCTCCTGATCGAAATCTTCAAGTAATTCGTAAACCCTTATGCCTTCCTTAAACTCATGCATGTTCATCATCACATAAGGAACCTTGTTCATCTCTTTTGAGACATTTGAACACATCTTTTCAAGCCAGGTATTCATGGCTAATTTGACTTCTTTTTTTATCATCTTTTCTTTGTCAAGATGCTTCTTCATAATTCTAACAATTGAAGCTTCCGGAAACGCTAATTTACCATTATTTTCTGTCATTATAACACCCCCTATAGTAACTATTAATTAATTATATAATAGTCTTGTAATAAGGCTTTATATACCTTATTTAGAGTGTTTTTTGAGGTAATTTCCTAACAAAATAAGAAGCTATTTAATCTAGTCTTGCGATAGTTATTGTATGGACTTCTACACAGTTTCAGTTATAATTTTTGCTGTAATTTTAGCTCTAATTTTCTATAAAGATAGAAAGAATGTAGAAAGACAATCCATACTCTTTTTGAGAAAAACTCAGCGTGGTAAAGCAACATTAATAAAAATTGGTCAGAAGTTTCCTAGATTCTGGAAAGTCGTTGGTACGATAGGGGTTGTAGTAGGATTTTTAGCATCTGCATTCATTGTTTATTGGTTAATAGGAAACATAATTAAAATGTTCACAACAGAAACAATTACAGGTGGGCTAGCTTTTGTTTTGCCTGCACCAACAGCATCTGTTAGTGCAACACCGGGTTTACTGTTAGTACCTTTCTGGTATTGGATAATATCCATTGGTATGTTAATTTTAGTTCATGAAGGATTCCATGGCATAATGTCAGCAATGGAAAAAATTAAGATAAAATCTCTTGGCTGGGGAGCACTAGTTATTTTACCGCTAGCTTTTGTTGAACCTGATGAAGAACAGCTAGCAAAAAGAAAACCAATGACACAGTTGCGTGTTTATGCAGCTGGTTCGTTTGCTAATTTCTTGCTTGGAGGATTATGCATAATGATACTCTCATTTGGATTATCAGGTCTTTACATCAGTGGAGGTGTTGGTTATCAGGCGTTGATAAAAGATTACCCAGCATCATCAGTTAATTTCACAGGAACAATTATCGGTATTGATAATGATATAATCAAGAATATGCAAGATTTAGATGACGTCCTATCTCATATAGGGCCAAACCAAACAATTACAATAAGAACACTGATAAATGAAACAAACGAACAAGAGTTCATTCTAACAACAGTAGAAAAACCAATACCTGAATTTGCACCAACTTGGATGGATGATTTTGTTATAGGTCTTGAAGGAGTTGTACCTAATACTATAGATTCTGTAAGAGTTTCTGGAGAAGATTGGACTTCTCTGCAATTAAATCTAGGGTATTGGCAATACGTAAAGGATAATTATCCTCAATTAGAAACCAAAGCGAATAATCATATAGAGCAAATAAACGAGGTGCTTGAACAGACACAGCAGCCAGGTTTCATAGGAATATTGGGAGTTTATGACATACAGGAGCTTAAATCAGAGTACATACTTTTCGAACCTGTTCTAGACTTTGCGTGGGGACTTCTGTTCTTCATGTTCCTGATAAATGTTGGTGTAGGTGCAGCTAACCTTCTTCCAATAAAACCATTGGATGGCGGCAGAATGTGGTATATAGTATTACAAAAATATACACCAAAAAGAGCAGATAGGATAATGAAAGTAGTGAGTTGGTGCACATTAATATTGCTAATCAGCATCTTTGTTTTACCGTTTATATTGTAAAAAAATAAATTATATGATATATGAAAAAAATAACAATAAGTGATAGATTAATATCAGGTGTGGTTTATTTACTCCTGTTCTTACCTATGGGATTTCTAGGCTTTTTATATGTCCATTTTCATTATGGAAAGAAAAACAAATTTATGAGATCACATGCTGATAATGCTGGATTGCTTTTTGTTTTTCAAGTAGTATTATCTTTTTTTGTAATTATTATCCCTCATGAAATGACTGTGTTCTATTATTTAATCTCAGATAATATTCTTTTATGGTTTTTAACGGTAGTTTTGAATTGTTCAGTTCTTATATTTTCCATAACTGCTTTTATGGGAAGATTGTATAAAATTTCTAATTTATTCAATTGGGTTAAGAAGTAAACCTTTAAAAACCCTTATGTACATACTTAGTTAATAATAGGATGAACCCGGTTTGTCTGGGGAGATTATCAATATGAATTTCAAAATTGTAATATCAGATCCAAAAACAAAGAAAGCATATCAAAAAGAAGTAGAACAAAATGCATCAACACTTTTAAATAAAAAAATAAGTCATAAATTCTCTGGAAACGTTCTTGGATTAACTGGTTATGAACTTGAAGTAACAGGTGGTTCTGACAAGCAAGGATTTCCAATGAGAAGAGACGTGGATGGAGCTGTCAGAAAGAAAATATTGATTGCTTTTCCACCAGGTTTTCATTCAAAACATAAAGGACAGAGAAAAAGAAAATCAGTTTGTGGTAACATAATCTCTTCTGACACAGTTCAGATCAACACAAAAATAGTTGGTTATGGACAAAAATCTGTAGAATCACTCCTAGGCGTATCAAAAAAAGAGGAACCAAAAAAGGAAGAAAAGCCAAAAGAGGAACCTAAGAAAGAAGCTCCTAAGGAAGAAAAACCTGAGGAAGAAGAAAAAACAAAAGAGCCAAAAGAAGAAGAGAAGCCTAAAGAAGAACCAAAAGAAGCTAAGCCAGAAGAGAAAAAGGAAGATAAACCAAAAGAAGAGCCTAAAAAAGATAAAAAGTGATTAGTTCTTTGTCCAACATGCTGACCACCAAGGGCATTTATGCCCACTATCGTTTATACAGCAATCTTTACAAACCTTTAGATATCTAGGATTTCCCTTTCCTTTGTTGCAAATTGTACTATGAACAGATTTTCCGCAATTTTCACATCTCATGGAAAAGACACAATTAAGAATTAAGTGATCAAAAGTATTTAAAATTAACTCGTCTGAATGAGATAAATTTTTTAGATCAGAAACGCATTTAAAATTAAGCTACTAGTGTATAGTATGACTATCCAAAGAATGACTGCAATTAAAATGAATATTTCTGACATAGTAAACGGTCAATGGGTTAAAAAGGAAGGTTTTGAACCAAGTTTTGTTGTAACATCTTCTGGCGAAGAAATCTCACGTACCAGATTCCTAGGTACAGTTGTCGGCAAATTCGTTGCAGAGGATGGAAATTTTGCTTCTATCACGATAGATGACTCTACTGATACAATTCGTGCTAAGACATTCAAAACAGCTAAGCCGATAGATACAGTGGAAATAGGCGATGTGATTGACATGATAGGTAAGATCAGAGAATACAACGCAGAAATCTACATGATACCTGAAATAGTTAAAAAAATAATAGATCCCAATCTAGAACTTCTGCACAGGCTTGAGATCAATAAAAGATCTAAAAAACCAAAAAATCAAAGAACAGGCCAGAGCATAATAGAAGAAAAAATAGAGGATAGGGATATTCTGAGAAAAAATATAATAAGCTTTATGTCAACCAATGATGATGGCGTAACCTATGGTTCTGTTATAGAAAACATAAGTGCACCAGAAAAGGATGTAGAATCAATAATAAACGACCTTCTAGCAGAAGGAATATGCTATGAACCAACGCCTGGAAAAATAAAAAAGATATAAGGTAGAGACGTTAATCATCTCTTCCTTTTCACAACTTTTTTCTTAACAGTCTTTTTTTCTGCCTTTATTGCTTTTGGTTTTGATGCTAAACTCTTAGGTTTGTATGCAGTTGAGAAAGAACTACCCTTTTTTCCTGGTTTAGGTCTTGTGAATACATACAAAGCTAGAATAGCTAGAGCAACTACCAATATTACAGCAAATTGTTCAAATGCCATTTCAATATCACCTATATAATTAATTGTCTAAACTCCCATATAAATTATTTAATTACATAGTTAGTTCTATGATAACAAACCTTTCTTTAAAGAATTGGAAATCACATATAGATTCTAGTTTTGATTTTTCTGAAGGGGTTAATTGTGTAATAGGCAACATGGGTTCTGGTAAAAGTTCTATAATGCAAGCCATATCTTTTGCTCTGTTCGGCACATTCCCTGCACTGCACACAAAAAAAATAAAGTTAGATGATCTTATAATGAAAAAACCAGAAAATCAAAAAACAGCGCAGGTTTCACTAACAATTGAAAACAACGGAAAAAAATACAATATCATAAGAAAGATTGAAATAGGCAAAGGCACGACATACGCAGAAATATCAGAAGATGGCAAACAGCTGAATGTCAATCCTGCTGCTGTAAATGCAGAAGTACAGAGAATTTTACAGATTGATTATGAACTGTTCTCCAAAGCAGTCTATTCTGAACAGAACGGGCTTGATTATTTCCTACGCATTCCAAAAGGCCATAGAATGCAGCAGATAGATAAAATGCTTAAAGTTGATCGTTTTGAATCTTCCCGTGAAAATACAGTGAAAATAAAGAACAAACTTCTTTATCAAAACGAAGAAAAGATAAAGACAGTCACAGAGCTTGAAAGAAAGGATTTGGAAAAAAGAACAGGTGAACTTAGAGCAGAGATCCGTAGGATGGTAAGGGAAAAATCACTTTTTGGTGTTGATCTGAAACAATTTTCAGATACAAAAAACAAATTAGAAGAACAACTATCCAAATTTGATGAAAAAAATAAAAGATTAAACGATGTTGATAAAGAATTGGCTTCTGTTGAAGCCACATTTTTTGAAATGAAAAATAACCTTGAAGAAATAAAGAAGAAAACAAAAGACAAGACAGTTGAGGGAGTTCTAAGAGAAAAGGAAAATATAGACAGAGATATCAAATTTTCAGAAAAAAACATATCCGACAACAAGAACTTTGTTAACATGCTTAGGGAAGAAACAGCTTCACTTAATACAACCATATTCGATTTGGAAAAAATAAAAATTCCTGAGGATGAGAAGAAGATTCAAGATCAAGTTGAACAAAAAAACAAATTAGATCAAATAAGAAGACATCTTGAGGAGGAAAATTTAGAAGAAAAGAAGAAAAACCTCGAAGAGTACACCCAAAACAACTCAAATATGTGTGCAAAGCAGGAGGACACCATTAAACAGATAGCAGAGCTTGAATCCGCGAAAGCAGTCTGCCCAACGTGCTCCAAAGAGCTTACGGAAGAGCATAGAGAGCACGTTTTGAAGGAGAAGAAATCGCTGTTAGAGGGTTTTCATGTAGATATTGAGAAAAATAGCAAATATATTGAAGAATTAAAAAAAGATATAGATTTACTTGAAAATAATAGACAGGAATTATCACTTTTGGAAGAACGGGTTAAGGATCTAGATTCTGTTAAAACTAGAATAGATGAATCTAGAAAAATAGTAGAAAAGAACAGACAAAAAGTAAATGACAATGTAAAAAGGATGCAAACAATAGAATCTTCCGTTAAAGAAAGCGAAGAAAAACTAATTTTAATGAGAGAGAATTTTGTTGAATTAAAGAATCTTGTTGATGTAGTAGAAAAACTTGATGAACAGAGCAAAAAAATAAACGAATATAGCAAAAAATCCAGGAGCCTTGCTCAAGAAAAGGCCTTAATTGAAAATGCAGTCAAGAGTATCGACATAGAGGAAATAAAAAAACGCTACAAAAATGCTCTTGCCAGAGAAGCGGAGATGCAGGTAAAGATATTAAGTATTGATGAACTTCTAAAAGAGAAACAAACAAGATTGTCAGAAATAGAAATAGATTATGATAAGATGAAAAGATATCAGGATGAGATATCAGAGGATAGAGCTATAATCAACAATCTTGATACCTTTGTAACGGTTCTCAGAGCAACACAGGACCAGTTAAGAGAGGAATTCCTAAAAACTGTGAACAATGTAATGAATGATATTTGGACAGATTTATATCCGTATGATGATTTCGAGGAAATCAAACTATCAATAGACGATGGCGATTATTCACTTCAGCTCAAATCAATAGATGGCTGGGCTAATATTGAGGGCATTGTTTCAGGAGGAGAGCGCTCCTTGGCATGCTTGGCACTGCGCATCGCATTTTCAATGGCCTTTATCCCGAATCTTAAGTGGCTCATTCTGGACGAACCAACGCATAATTTAGATGATAATGCCATCGCACAGTTCGCAGAAATCCTGCGCGAAAAGGTGCACAACTTTGCAAACCAGGTTTTCTTAATCACGCATGAAGACAAAATAAGCGAAGGTGTAACAGGCCAGTTCTACAGATTAGAAAGAAGAAAAGAATTAAATGAACCAACAAGGGTTGTTAGGTTTTAGATTATAGCAAATATATAGAGAACTAGCCAATTAAATTCTATGAAGAAAATTGTACTTATTTTATCTATTGTTTTGATATGCGCTGCTGTGATAATATTTTTGTTGAATTTATACGGGTTTGAAAACCTTAGTCAATTGATATCAACAACCACTTTATGCTCAAATTCTGAGTACTTCACTGTCAAAGATGCAAATATCGGTATGATACGATTAACTGATGGAAGCATGACAAAACTAAGTGAAAAAATAAGCGAGATTGGCGATTCAGCTCTTTCAGGAATAAGCGATCTTACATGTTTAGAATATCTCGATTTAAGTGGTTTGGGAATAACTGATGTATCTGCAATAGAATTTTTAACTAATTTAAAATATCTATCACTGTTAGGAACATCAGTTTCTATTAATGATTGTATTGAGCTTTCGACTGTTTTAATAAACGCAGAAATTATTTGTCCAGTGCTAGAACAACAATCAGGAAGTTCTCAACAGTCCGGTCAACAGATAGTTTATACAGTTGTTGTCCGTTCAGACATAAATGGCTTGCTTGCTCTTGATGAAGAAAGCCAGGAAAGACTGAACCGTGCAGTGAAAGAAATAGGAGATTCTGCTCTAAAAGATTTATGCGCAGTATCAGAAATTGAATACCTAAGATTGCATACACTATTCATTCATGATATATCAGCTCTTACATGCTTGAAAAATTTAAGGGTTTTAATAATAGCTGACAATCTAATCTCAGACATATCTCCATTAGGTGAATTAACGAAATTAGAAAAAATATATGCATCAGCAAACAGATTTTCTGATATAGCATCGCTAGGAACACTAACAGACCTTTCTATCATAGATGTTAGTTATGATTATGTTTCTGATATATCAGCATTAAGTTCATTAACAAAACTAGAAACGGTAATCCTTAAATATACTCCATTATATGATGTTTCACCATTATACAACCTGAATAATTTGGAGAATGTTTATCTAACAGGCAGTAATGTTACTGCAGGAAGCTGTAATCAATTAAAAACAAACATACCAGGAGCAGACGTTACTTGTTAGAACTATCTTGCGCCTTCTGCTTCCTTTTCAAGACGGTTTCTTTCAGATATTGCGAAACTCTTTGCATCATTGTTTGCTGCAGCCATTAGCTCTTCAGCAATAACATTAGCAAGTGATTTTTTGTTCCTGAAAGTTATTTTATATATGCCCTGCGTTAGATACCTTAGAGCCAAATCAACTCTGCGCTGTGGTGTGGTTACAACAGCCTTTCTTGCTATCATTCCACCAAGCCTATATGATGCAACTTCTTCAAACATGGCAGCGTTTTCTATAGCATCAACAAGAACTTGTACTGGATTTTTTTTGGATTTTTTTTCAATTATTTCAAGAGCCTCTTTTACAGAAAGAAATATAGCATTATAACTTGCAGGTGAATGACCAGATGTTATCTTATGTTTTTTTCCTCTATGACCAGCAACCATCATTTTGTTTATGAATCTCTCTACAATATTCATCTTGTTTTTATGACCAGGAGATGAAGCATATTTACCACTTGATTTTGGAACAACAAGAGGTCTCAGATTCACATATTTAACAAGGCCAGCATCTTCTACCTTTACATCATTCAAATTCCATCTATTAAACAATAATATCTCAGTCATGCTATCATCCAAATTCTATTAAGCACCTCTTGGCTTTTCTTTCTTACCTTTCAATATCTCATTTAATGATACACCGTTAACAGTAACAACTTTATACTTGATGCCGTGCATAGAACCTACTGCACCACCCTGCGAACCGCCCATGCCTTCAATAATAACTTCATCGTGTTCATCAATGTGTTTTATGGCGCCGGTTTTTGGCACAAAGGCAGTAACTTGTATGCCGTTCTTAACAAGCTGTACACGCACAACTTTAATTATACCAGAGTGCGGTTGCTTCTGTTCAACACCCTTTTTCTTTAGAACTATTGCACGTGCTCTAGGAGCACCTTTCATTGGCCGTAGTTTCCACAGCTTCATTTTCTTAATCTTATGAGGAGTAGATTTCCATCTAAATTTATTCCTTTTTTTCTTCAATGTTCTTGCAGCAAATTCTCCAGCCATATCAGTTCTTCTCTAAAAGATTGTATAACTATACAATATAAACAGTATATTTATAAATATGTGCAGATTGGAGTTATAATTTGCTCAATAATTTCTTAAATTCGGTTGCTTTTTGTTCCAATATGTTGCCCGCGGTTATAACAATATCACCAGGTGTCAGGCCAGAAACAGATTCTACATTGAATATGAATGCATTTTCATTGCCAACAATTCTCAATTCGCCATCACTCACTTCTTCACAAACTCTGCAAATATTGCATTCTGTTGGATTACTCAATTTTGGAGATGTGCCTGCTTTTATCAAATCTCTTGGGCACGAATTAACGAATTTTTTCCAATTCTTACCATCAGCAATGATTTCTGGGTAATATTGATAAGCAGCATTTGCTGCTTGGTGCTTAATATGATCCTTTCCTATTCCAATCCGAGCAATAGCTTCGAGTTTTATTTTCTGCCCCTTTAGAAGTTCAACTATAGGAAAAGCTGGATTAGTTACCTTAACACTAGTATTAGATGATTTCATGTCACCGGAATAGACAGTGCATGGACCTTCCTTCTCTACAACAAATACTGCTTGGCATGAAGGGCATCCCTTATTTTTGCATTTACAATCATCAACAAAATTGAATTTATCCGAGTTGAATTTTATTGGTAACAGGCCAAGCCTGTGTGCAATTATCTCATCAAAAAGTGCAGACGTGTTGTTGTGAAAATCAACCCATTCTATTGCCATTGTCGGTATTTCTGATATCATTATTCTTCGTAAAGCGTTCGCAAACGCGGGCGTGACATCTTCAAGTATAAAATTTATTTTCTCACCTTTTTTAGACAATATTTTTATCTTCATAACAATCTCACTTATCTTTTTAGCTTATAAAGTTTATTGTTGTATTGTATAATAAATTTTATGTATTTTAGCGCTTTCTGAGAATATTTACCTAATTTTTAGGTTTTTTATACCAAAATGTCTATCCATTATAGACTTTATAATCTTTATGTTTCTACCGTTTTTTCCAATAACTGTGATTTTTTCGTCAGGAGGAATTGTTAACATCATAGATTCGTTATTAATTTGCAAATTTTTTATATTCGGTATCATGTTCTTGATTAATTCTTTAGGATCACTTGAATAAGCAAAAATCTTTATTGGTTTTCCAAGAATTCTTCTAACTTCTTTAGCAACAGATCCGTTCTTACCGATAGCAAGACCTATCTTATTCTGATTCACCAGAAAATATATACAATCATCTGTTATCAGACAATCCTTAGCATGAACTTTTGTAAGTTTTTCAAAAGCTGCAATTGTTCTTATAGTGTTGGTTTCCAGTTTAACAGTCATTCTGTATCCCTATTCTCTAGTTATATATGATATTATTTAAGCTTATTTCTTAATTCCAATAACCAGTATGTTGAAAGGCTTTGCGCACAGTTCTCCAAGGTTTTCTGATGTACCATCAAATTTTTTGATTTCAACACCAGAAATTTTAGAATAATGTTTTAGCTGAGCTAACAAATCTTCATTACAATTTTCTGCATAAAAAACAGAATTTAATAGGTTGTTTTTTACATTTTTAATAACACTTTTACTACCTATTACGATCTTCTTTTCTTTTATAGCATCTTTAATATCCTTTTCAGACATAACAACCTCAATAAACAAATCCTATTAATCTGCCTCCGGTATCCTTTACTTTAGCTTCTTTTTGATCCATTATGCCTTTAGATGTAGTTAAAATCAATATGCCAACATTGTTAGCAGGTAGATATTTTTTCTCCCAAGTAAAGAATTCATTCTTTTTTACAGCGAATCTTGGTTTAATGATATTACAATCGTTTATGTTTCCTATCAAGTTTACCTTAATTTTATCTCCTTTACCGTCCTTTATTTTTGTAAAATCACCGATATAATTTTGTTTTTTCATTATATCTAAAACTGACTCTATTACTTTAGAGGATGGCGTAAGACAATCCTTTTTACCAATCATTTCTGCGTTCTTTATACCACAGAACATATCTGCAACAAGGTCGTGTCTCATAACAATCTATCCTCCTATGAATATTTTCTAAAACCGATTTTTTCAGCTTCTTCTCTAAAACATTGTCTGCAATAGACTAAATCATATTTTCTTATAATGCCACCATGTCTACCACATTTTCTGCATTTAAACGTACCTTTACCGAATTTCCTATCTCTAGCTTTGTTGAATTTCTCAAATCTATCAAGCTTCTCTTTTTTATTTTCTATCTGTTTCCTAACCTTTTCGTAACTCATTCTTCATCCTCTGTTAGTTTAACACCGAATTCGTTTTTAGCAAAGTTTATTGATTCTTCTTTGGATATATTATGTTTTATGCCTATCTTATTTTTATTCAATCTGCGATTTTTAACTCTGAATCCAGGTCTTTTGAGAGTAATGCATACATCCATTCCTAATATACCTATATCTGGATCATAGTTTACTCCAGGAATATTAATGTACTCATGAATGCCGAATGAAAAATTTCCTTGATTATCAAAGCTTGATGGTTTAATTTTATTGTCAACCGCACCGAGTAACTTTTTCAATAGTTCTCTGGCTTCTCCTTTACGGATAGTAACCTTTACGCCTATTGGTCTTCCTTTTGCAACACCGAAAGTGCTTCTTTTATGAGTTTTTGTGATAACCACTTTCTTGCCTGTTATGTTTTCTAGCATTTTTTGTGATTTTTCAAGTTTTGGTCCAGCTTCGCCTGCACTTAGATTCAGGGTAACTTTTTCCAATTCTATATTTTTCATTGGGTTTTCTTTATTCATATGAAATCACCGATAACCATAACGTATTTTTTCAAAGTTTCTACTTCCTTTCCTTTAATATCTAGAATGATTCTAGATTTTTCTTGAAGAGTTTTCCTTTCTATTATGTCCTTTATTTTTCCACTTAAACCTCTGTTCCTACCGTCTATTATCATAGATGTTGCATTTTTATCCAGTTTTATATGCTTTACAATCTTCTGATCAGGTAATTGAATAACAATAGAATCGCCGGTATTATAGATTTTTGCATTATCAACAAGCAGATTTCTTCCATCATGCAGATTTAACTGGCATTTACCTTTCTTAATTATAGTTTTGTTCTCTATGCGACAGAGTTTTTTATCTGCGTTTTCTGGTTTTATTTTTTCTAAAAATAAACCATTCTTGTTTATATTCATACGAAAATAATCCTTGATGTCTGGTATTTCAATAATATCCATCAAACCTAATGGGAAGTTTACTTCTTTTTTAGGTTTTTTGTCAACCAAAACTTTACCTTCACTAAGAAGTTTTTTTGTCTCTTTCATATTTTCAGTATATTTCAAAACATCTCTAACAACAATACTAAGTGTGATACATTTTCTTTCTGTATGTGGACCGGGCATAGGTTTGCCTACCCAAACCTTTCCTTTAACGGAAAGTGGCCAATCTTTCGGCATTGAGTATCTTTTCATATGCATAACAATCACTTCTTTATTTCCTTTTCAATCTTCTCTATTTTTTTAACTTCTACTTTCTTAACTTCTTTTTTCGCTTCTACCTTAACCACTTTTTTAGGCTTTTCTTTAATAACGTTTTTCTTATTCAAAACCTTTTGTCTTATTTTATCATCTAAATTCAATTTTGTTATCATTAAATTTGATGGTTCAAGTGCTCTCATGACTTCTGTTCCATCAACTTTTTTCGCTTTTATGCCATCAACATAAATCTTGCATTTTTTTAGGTTAACTCTCTCAACAGATCCTGTTTTTCCTTTGAATGAGCCGTCCATGACTTTTATGTCATCACCTTTGTGAATAGAAGCAGAGCGTGTTTTAAATTGCTTTCTTAAAGCAGGAGAAAGATGAACAGAAACAAATTTTTGTCTAATGTGCATAGGAGCGTTATGTCTGTATTTTCTCTGCTTTCTAGGTTGCTTGCTGCTCACCCATTTAGTTGACCAAAGTTTCTTCATATTACATCACTTTACTGCCTTCTCTTACTTCCTTCTCTGATTTTAAAAGAATTGCTTTTCCATCTTCTTCAACTGCAAGTATCATACCATGACTTGTGACTCCCTTAAACTGTTTTGGTTCAAGGTTTGCTAGAATAGGAATCATTTTATCAACAAGTTCTTCTGGTGCATAAAATTCTGCTATGCCGGCTACTAGTTCCCTTTTTTCGTCACCAAGACTGACATTAAGTTTTAACAGTTTATCCGCACCCTCAATCTTCTCTGCGGATTCTATTTTCGCTATCCTTATATCCATTTTCTGCCAGTCATCGAATGATATCATATCCACCATCATCAACTCCTTAATCACATATATTCATCACATTCAAACAACAGTGCTAGCTATTTTTCCTATAATAGGGAATCTTTGCACAACCTCTTTAGCAATTGGACCTTTTATCAAAGTTCCTCTCGATTCAAATTTATCATCAACTAAGACAGCTGCATTGTCTTCAAATTTTATGCGCATTCCGTTTGATCTTCTGTATTCTTTTTTCTGCCTAACTATAACAGCTTTGAAGACCTGTTTTCTTACCTTTTCACTGCCTTTTATAACTTTACACATAACAAGAGTTGCAACACCAGCTCTTGGTTTAGCTCTCCTTTTGCCCTTATATCCACGAACAGCTATTATTTCTAAAACTTTTGCACCGCTATTATCTATGCAGTTTAACTGTGAACCGACAGATAATGCTTTTGTGGGATTAGTTGGCAGAGCTTTCATATAATCATGCCCTCTCAACAGAAACTACGACAAAATGTTTTGTCTTTGATAGAGGTCTGCATTCCGCTATAACAACTTTATCGCCTTCTTTAGCTTTCATACAATTAGGATTGTGTGCTGTAACTCTGGATTTTCTTCTTTCATATCTGTCATACTTCTGCATTTTTTTATTGTAGTTCCATTCAACAATTGCTATGTTTTTGATTTTACTGGACTTAACAACGCCACTGAAGATTTTTCCTCGTACAGCTAATTTGCCGTGCCATGCACAGCGAACATCCTCACACTCCTCTTTCGGAGCTTCCACGTTTATGCCAATTGATTTCTTCATACAAAATCTCCATTTTGATAACTATAACTTGCTATATTAATTAATAAATATATAAGTATTATTCCCAGAACTAGCTTCCTGCTACCATTTCTTCACTTTTTTCTTTAATCTGTCTTCGGATCGAGCAACTAAAATCTTACCATCAACTTTAACACATTTCCCTGTTTCGTATTCAAAACTGAACACACAATTCTCTTTCACAACTGTTTTCGTGTTGCCATCTTCCTTTTCTATAATAAATGTATTTCGTGTCTCATCTACAACACGGCCTTCCATTCCAATAACAGAGGGATCTGTAGAATCAATTATTTTGACATGTAAACCAATCAATTCATGTCTAACAAGTTCATTTGGATCTATTCCAGTCATGCTCTAACCCATCTCAATTTGATCTGCGGAAAAGCCCATTTTGATTAGCACGTCTTTAACCTTAGCCTTATGATCGCCCTGCAATTCTATTATGTTACCTTTCATCGTTCCACCACAAGCCAGTTTTGCCTTAAGGTCTTTCATTATTTTCTTACCATTAACATCCTTGCTTATACCTTCAACTAATGTGGTAATTTTTCCAAAACGTCGTCTAGTGGTAGAAATTTTTATTTTTTCCTTTTCTTTGGCTATAATTTCGCATACGCAGAGTTCTTTGGGCAGGCCGCATTTATCGCAAATTTTGCTCATTTCTTTTTCTTAACCTCCGTTTCTCTTTTCAGTTCATTCTTTATGGTTTCTATCCGAGCAACGGTTTTTCTAATCTCCTTTATTTTTCCAGGAGAAGTAACAGAACCACCTATTTTTGTATTTGCTTTCTCTTTAGCTAGCTCTAGTTTTAATTCTTTAAGTTTTTTGTCTAGATCCTTTTCACTTGATTTCCTTAGATCTTTAGGTTTTGAAATAGCCATATACTAATTCCTTTATAATATTTGATTATTAAGTTGATGACGACTTTCAATCGTCTGTTTGCTATTAATCCTTACTTATTTTTTATCAGAAGGTTTTTTAACCTTTTTCCTTTTAGTTTTCGGTTTGGTTTTTTTTGTTTCCTTTTTAGCACTCTCTATTTTCTTAATTTCTTTTTCCTTTTCTTCTATTAATTCTGCTTCCACTTTAACAGCATCCTTAGGTTTTTCAAACGTTTTTCTCCGTTCACCAGTAATATCAATAAATTCCTTCATAATCCTTACTTTAATGCCTATCTTTCCAGGTTTTGTATTAGCTTCCTCTAAAGCATAGTCAACAAGTTTTTTAGCTGTGTCGCCAGAACGTTTTAGGTAGCCTTCAATAAACCTGCCTTTCATGCCCTTACCGCCACTTATTCTGCCAGAAATAATTATCTCAGCACCTATAGCACCAGCACTCATAATTCTTTTGAGCGTCAGATTGCCAATTTTCTTGAAATTATAACCTTTTTCTAATGCAGATGAGATCTGTTTTGCAACTATGCTTGCATCGAGATTAGGGTTATCAACCATCTTAACATCTATCTGAGGATTTTCTAGATTGAAATTCTTTTTCACAGCTTCTGTAATATCATTAATGTTTTTACCTCCACGTCCTATAATCTTTCCAGGCTTATTTGTATATATCACTATCTTTGTGCCCAAAGGAGTTCTTTGCAAATCTATTCTAGAATAATCACCTACAGGAAATTCTTTTCTTATAAAACTCTCTATTTCAGCTTCTTTTATACCCTGTTTTATGAAATAACTATTTAGCATTATCTTTCCTCCAATACTACCTGTATGTTAGTCATTTTCCTTTTAGTTCTTCTCTGCTTCCAGTTTCTTGGCCTCCAGAACGTGAAACCCTTATCAGCAGAAGCGAATATCTGAAGCTTGTTCAGATCTAATCCTTTAGCTTCAGCATTTGTTTCAGCAGAAGCCAGTAATCTTGACAGTTCTTTTGCAACATTCGTGTAATGCTTTCCATTAAGGTTTTCCCTTTCTTCTATAAGATTTTGAAGGAATTTTTTACCTCTCTCCAATTTCATCTTACTTAGATTTTTACAAACTATTATAGAGCTTTTTCTGGATATCCTAAGAGCTCTAGCATAAACTTTTGCTGACTTCGAAGCTTTCGGGCTTAGTTTGTATTTTATCATAATTTCCTCACTACTTCAATGGCACGAACTTGGATGATTTTGTGGCACCGAAACCAGGTGCGGAGTGCTTAACTATCTTTCTTGTTGGCACGAATTCACCAAGTTTATATCCAAGCATTTCTGGTTTTATGTCAATAGAAACATATTCTTTACCGCTGTGTATGCCTATTCTTACACCAACCATTTCAGGAATTACCAAAAGATCCCTGCAATGTGTTTTATGGAACTTTTTTGGATTAGCTCTTATATTTTCTAAGAGCTTTTTTTGGCTTGGTGTAAATCCACGTTTAAGTGTTCTGCTACGTCTGGCTGGTAAAAGCTTTCTAAATTCTTCTAAGCTCATCTTTTCTATCTCTTCAAGTTCCTTTCCTTTCATAGTGAATTTAGCCATATCTAATTCCTCAATAATATTTGATCATTGTGTCGATGACGACTTTCAGTCGTCTATTTTTATCATTTCCTCTTTCTCCTACCAGTTCTCTTTGGTGCTATTGTTCCAACCTTTCTTCCAGGCGGAGCATTTCTTGATGCAGGCGGTCTGGCCTTGCCTATTCCGCCACCACCGAAAGGATGATCAACAGCATTCATTGCTGTTGCAGATGTTATTGGATAAAGTTTTCCGCGTCTGTGCATAGCAATCCATTTCTTACCTGCTTTCACCCAGGGTTTCTCTTTTCTGCCTTCACCTGCTGGCAGACCAATAGTTGCTCTGCACTTTAAATTTATTTTTTTGATTTTTTTCGATGGGAATTGTATAGTGCACTCTTTTTTATCCTTTGACATGACAATTGCTGTAGAACCGCTAGTTCTACAGAACTTTGGTCCTGAGTTAGGATAGCTCTCTATTGCAAATACACGCGTACCTTCAGTTATATTTGATAATGTTTTTACAACATCTTTTGTATTATCTCCAACTTTTATGCCTTCTGGAGCAACGATGTAACCTTTTGTGTTATCATCATATCTTATCTGAGCTAACGGTGCGTTTCGGATTCTATCTGTAACAATATCAATTACCTTACCATTTTGATTATTATAGATAATTTTAGGCTTAAAGGAATACTCTGGTACTCTGTATGTTGATGAACCTTTCCCACGTCTCTGAGCAATTATCCTTTTTCCCATATTATCACCTAGATTCTCCTGCCACGTCTTCCACCAGGTTTTCTAGTATTATCATGGGGTATTGGCGTAACATCTTCTATATTGCCAATACGAAGACCTGTTCTAACAAGAGCTCTTATAGCTGGCTGAGCACCCTGTCCAGGAATTCTTTTTTTGTGACCACCCGGTGCTCTTATTTTCAGATGCACACCTATGATACCTTTACTAATTGCTTCATTTGCGACTTTTTTCGCAGCAATCATTGAAGGGAATGCAGCACCTTTGTCTTTATCTTTATCAGTAATCATGCCGCCAGAGCAGAGTGATATTGTCTCTGCGCCTGTAATATCTGTTATGTGGATTATTGTGTTGTTAGTAGAAGAATAAACATGAGCAATACCCCATTTGCCTTCTCTTAGAAATGATCTCGAGTCTCTCATATCGTTTCTTGGTCTTCCGAAACCTTCTCTTGATTTCCTATCATCTCTGTCATTTTCCATATGCTTCCTTTCTAGAGGTTTATCCTCTGTTTTAGGAACTTCTATCTTAGGTTCCTTTTCTGGATTTTCTATTACCTTTTTTGATTCTTCCTTTTCAATTTTTTTGGCTGGTTTTTCCTCTGCCTTTTTGGATTCCTTTTCTTCCTTTCCGGTTGGTTTCGTTTCTGCCATAATCATCATTTTCCATGCAAGGATATCTTGCCTTCCTCTTCAAGAAGTACTATGTATGAAGGGAAAATTATTTTCCTGTTGTCTATAAGAACTTTACCATGTATTATCAGCTGTCTTGCCTGTTTTGGTGTATGAGCAATTCCTTTCTTGAAGATTATCGTCTGCAATCTTCTGTCCAAGATGTCTTTAACATCCAATGCCAGAACATTATCAAGATCCTTTGTTCCTTTCACAAAACCTAATTTGCTTAGTTTGTTTAGAAGTGTTTTTTCTTTCTCTTCGTTTTGATTTGCAATCAATACACGAGCTCTCTGGCGGAGATTACGTAGAATCGCCTGAGCTGATCGTATCTCTTTTTTTCTTCGCAGACCGTATTCGTTTAGGAGTTTTCTCTCTTCTTTTATCAAAGTTTTGTTCCAAGGAACTCTTGGTTTTTTGGTTTTTTTTCTTATGTTTCTCATTTTAACCTCTCTTCTTTCTCTTTACACCGACTGTTTTACCTTTTCTGAATGAACTTCTGGTTCTTTGACCACGAACAGGAAGACCAAGACCGTGTCTTATACCTCTGTAAGTTCTTATCTTCTTCAAATCATCAACATCAAGTTTGTTTCTTATTGTAAGTTTTGATACAGCCAGGTGTCCTGATTGACCTGTAGCTGGATCGCTTCTTCTATTGTATAGCCATTCAGGTATCCCATATTTTTGTGGATTAATAATAATATCTTCCAGTTCCTTTAATTCAGTTTCAGTTAATGCGCCAAGCTTCTTATCAGGATGCTTATAAACAACAGAAATTGCGTTGCTAAACATGAAAGAGACGCCCTTTATATTTCTTATAGCCTGTCTAACAGGCTTTTTTCCATTTAGATTCGTTTCAGTTAATCTAACTATTTGTCTTAGATCTTCCCTTTTTTCTGCAGGCTTCTCCTCTTTTTGAGGGTGAGCCTTTTCCAGAGGCTTTTCGCCCCCAGCTTCAATGGCTTTATCCTCTTTCATAATTCCTTATCAAGTTCGATAATTATTCATAATTCTATAACTTTAACAGTTATAAACTACAATAACATTTAAATTTACTTATATATATAAAAAGTTATTGACGATATAAGTGGTTTTATGAAGGTACCAGTATATGACCTTACAGGGAAAGTTAATTCATATGTAGATGTTAATAGATTATTTTCTGAACCTGTTAGAAAAGATCTAATCAAAAAGGCTGTTTTAGCTGAACAGTCTGCTGAAAGACAGAGATACGGTGCTGATCCTGAAGCAGGAAAGAAGACATCAGCTCATTATCATGGTAGAAGAGGCATTAAAAACAGCATGATGAATCGTGAAATGGCAAGAATGAAAAGGATTCATGGTTCTGGCCATTTAAGTTTTAGGGCTCGTTTTGTGCCTCAAGCAGTAAAGGGCAGGAAAGCGCATCCACCTAAAGCTGAAAAAAACTGGGTGCATAAGATAAACAAAAAAGAGCATATGAAAGCTCTTTTATCTGCGTTAAGAGCTGGAACAGAAAGGGATATTGTTGCAGAACGCGGACACAAAATCGAGGAAGTAAAGCATTTTCCTCTAGTTTTTGATGATTCTTTTGAAAAACTAAAGAAAATTAAGGAAGTTAGAGATGCTTTAAACCATGTTGGTTTAAAAGAAGAGATGGAACGCGTAAAAGAAAAGAAAATCCGTTCTGGTCGCGGTAAAACACGTGGACGTAAATACAAGAGAAAGAAAGGTCCTATTGTTATCGTAAAAAACGATGAAACAATAAAAAAAGCTGGAAGAAACCTGTCTGGTTTTGATATTCTAACAACAAAAGAATTGAGTGTTCAAGCATTAGCGCCTGGAACACAACCTGGACGTTTATGCATCTGGACAAAAAGCGCTCTTAGCGATATGGATAGCTTAAAAAGTTAATTTCTAATTTCAATACATGATAAAAAAATCCATCCAAACACAAGAAATTATACCTAGGTATTATGGTGCTGTTTTTGAAAGGGGAAATAATGCACTGTTTATTCCTCCGACAAGTTTTGTTTTTGGTGAAGTATTGAGAACAGATCCAAAAAAATTAAGAGAATATGTAATTGAATGGCAAAAATACAAATCAAAGCATCAAGGAGATTATACACGAGGACAACCTGTACATAGACCTCTTTTTCCAATAGATGATTATGAAGATCTTCTTTATTGTAATCCTAATATTGTTGTAGAAGCTATTCAAGAAGGACTACTAAAAAAATACAAATCAAAAAACATGTGGTTATCTGATAATGAAAAAGCTATTATTAATGGTCATTTAGGAAATACAACCTTAACAGCTGATATTAAAACTAGATATCATGGCGGAAAGAAAAACAAAAAACCTTATTGGAAAATCTCAATGGACAGCCCTCTTGTTTTAAACGGATCTTATCGCTTTAATGCTGAAAGTTGTCAATGTGATGATCATTTCTGGGGAGGTGTAAAAAAAGGAGTAAAAGTTTTATGTACACATCTAGCAGCTGGTATGAATCAGTTATATGATGACGATCTTAATATCATTAAAAGTGAAAAAGTAATTGATAGAGATGTTTGGTTACCTTTCAATTTTATAGACAAATATGGAAGTTTCGATGAACAATTAACACCGTATATGGAAATTAATGAAGCTCCAGAAAGATCAAGTCTTATTATAGATGTTATGATTGCAAGTTTTGTAAAAAACGAAAACTCTTTTTATATAAATAAAAGACTTGCACAAATACCTGAGATATATAATCCTGAATTAATTTCTGGCATAGAAAACGGTGATTTCTCTTTTGGTGTATTACATCAAAAGAAAAAAAACATCAAGACAAATCCTGATTATGAAAACGCTATTCGTTATCTGAGAAGAGAAATGGAATTGAAATTGAAAAAACAAGGTTACACAGAAAACAGGGTTAATGTCTTAGAGTTTGATAACACTCGATGGGAAACCGTATGCCCAGAATGGACAAACGGAAAACATATTATAAGAACAGTTTTTAGCAACAAATTTCCTCCTTTATACACTGTTAGAAAAGTTGGTGATGGTGATGTTAATATTTTCCAGCCTATGTATGATATGAGTTATCATATGAGTCATCCTTTTAGTAAATTGGATAATATTCAAGCGGATAAAGACGATAAAACAAGAAGATTAACTTCTACTAAAGTATCAATACCATCTGAAATAAACATTCCTGACATAATAAAATCTGAATATAAAGAACAAATAGAAGCATTTTATCCGGGAAATAAAAGACAAATTATCAATAAAAGTGGTTTGTAACATTAATAAATATTAAAGTAGTATAGTGTCATATTAATATAGTTAACATACATACTATCGGTTATTATGCCAAAAACAGATGCTAAGAAAGAAGAAAAGAAAGAAGAAAAAATTACTGTTAAAGATAAACCTGAGATTAACGAATGGAAAGTATTGAAATATCCTCATCTTGTTGAGAAATCAATGAACATGATAGAGCTTGAGAACAAGCTTGTTTTCATTGTCAGACGCAATGCTAAAAAGAGTGAAATTAAAGACGCTCTTGAAAAAGGATTTAACATAAAGATACTTGGAATTAACACAGAAGTAACAAGAAAAGGAGAGAAAAAAGCTTATGTAAAGCTTCACCCTGACAGCTCTGCAATTGATATTGCAACTCGCATGGGCATGATATAATGGTGATAATATGGCTAAAGGACATAAACCTGTTGCTGGCTCTCGTGCATTCTGGCCAAAAAAGAGAGCAAAAAGAATCTATAATATTTTTAAATCATACAAAGAGACAGGTGAAGCATTACCTTTAGGCTTTGCTGGTTACAAGGCTGGCATGATTCAGGTAATTTATACAGATAACCGCAAAAACTCGCCAACAAACGGTCAGGAAATTGTAGAGCCTGTAACTGTTCTTGAATGTCCTTCTTTGATTGTTTGTGGAATAAAATTATACAAGAAATCAATTTCAGGTCCAAAAAACACAACAACTATATGGTCAGACAAGATTCCAAAAGACCTTGATCGTAAAACCAAGATACCTAAGAAATCCGGCAAGAATAAGATAGCTGATATCAAAGAGATTAATGATTATTCTGATGCAAGGCTTCTGGTTTGCACAAAACCAAGAGAATCTGGTTTTGGCAAAAAGAAACCAGAACTGTTTGAAATGCAGGTTGGTGGCGCTCTGGAAGAAAAATGGAATTACATCAAAGAAAAGCTCGGTTCAGAGATAAAGCCTGAAGAGGTTTTCAAAGAAGGCGATTGGGCTGATGTAAAGTCTGTTACCAAAGGAAAGGGTTTCCAGGGGCCTGTAAAGAGATTCGGTGTTACAATACGCGGAAGAAAGAATGAGAAAAAAAGAAGGCATGTTGGTAACATAGGTTCTGTTGGTGCTGGAAGAGTTTTCCCAGGAAAGATTGCAATGCCTGGTCAGCTAGGTTTTCAGACAAGAACAGAATACAATAAACGCATACTCAAGATAGGCACTGGTGGCATAACACCCAAAGGCGGTTTCCTGAATTATGGCATCATAAAGGGAAATTACATGCTTATTCATGGCTCTGTTCCTGGTCCAAAGAAAAGGCTTATTATGGTAAGAAAGGCTATCAGAGAGCCAAACAACAAGGATCCTATAGAAATAAAGAGCATGCTCCTTAACTCACAGCAATAAGTTTATTTTATTCAGTCTCATAAAAAACCAAATCAACTACAAAAATAACAAACGGTATCAATACAACTAGCAAAATTATTAGCATAGCTATCAGAGCAATGTTTGCTGTTTGCAAGGCGAATGCCAGCGCTGCTAATAAAAATATGAAAATTATTGCAACAAAAAACATAGTGAGAAACTTTTCTCGTTTCTTGTAGTATTTTTCTCTCAAATATTTACGCCTTTTTTCCTTGCTCCATTCTTTTCGCATACTAACTCCAATCACTTATTTAATTATTGTAGCTTAGAATTAATATATCCTATAATAATAATATATTATGAGAACTTTTCGAACAGATTTACGGACAGCTCTAAGCAAAAAAAGAACCATTTCTAAAACAACAAATTTCTTTGGAGAATCTGAAACAGAATTCGGATTCAGCATGATGCAGGTAATCATTTTCGGTGCAATTATTCTTATCATTTTCGGAATAATAATAGCCCTTGCACCAGCAATGTACGGACAAATATGCCAAAGATGGCCAGAATTCTGCGGTCAAGGAATAGAACAAAGTGCATCAGCAACCGCTGCTGCGCAAGCTATACACTGCGCAATTACATGGTCTGTTACTGGAGATATGAATACACCATGTGGTAACGCTGTTGTTACAGGAGGAGGATATGTAGATGTTTTAAAAAATGCAGAAGAATCCAATACTGGAGGAACAGGAAACAACAATCCTTTTAGTTTAGGTAGAGCATTTTCTCCGTTAACAAGTTTTGATGATGCAGAAATTGAAGAAGAAACCACTAGTACAGAAACGATAAGTTTTCAAGGAGAAAATCTAAATCGTCAAGTGGTTGAAACCATAAAACTAGCAATCATTTACAAATGCGATCAAGATGAATACTTAGATCTTTATAATTATGTACCAATAGTTGAAGACAAATGTTTTCCAACTTACAATGAAAAAACAGGATTTGCTATAATAGATGTAAATCAGATAGAAGTCTATGATTATGATATAATATACGATGATGGTATAACACAGGAAATTTATGATGAAAATAAATTATATATTGTTTATGACAACAATCCTCCAGAAATTTACATAGAAAAAAAAGATTGTATTAAATCCTTAGAAAGTGATGAATGTTTTTTATTGGAAAGAAGCGAGTTTGTAGAAATACTTGATTGTGATGATAATGCATGCAAAAAATACTATATAATAAATTTCCATTATGGTAATACCGTAAGAAAAGGAATAATAGATAAAAATGCAATCAATTTCTGTTTCTTTTTAAACAAAGGAGAAACCTATGATTTAATGGTATCAACAGAAGACAAAAAATATCATAGAATAAAATTCAATTATAATGGCCAAGAAGAATATGGGTGTGCATCTTCTGATGACGTTGAAGTAAGAGACATGTTTCATACTAAAGAGGGGTGCGTTAATCTTCTGCCGGAATTTCAATACGATGACTTAAGTTTCGGAACTGATATAATACTTTACTTTGATCAAAAAAATAATGAATGGGTTTGGAGACATCCAACTTATGCTGCCGGACCTGTTCATAAGATTGATGGAGCTAGAAATGAATATAGAAAATTCATAAAACCAGAAGAATTAGAGAAAATAGACCCATCTTCATTACCCGGAAGTTCTGATCCAAGATCCTATCCTTATGCCACTGAAATAGACCCTTCAAAGAGTCCATTTTTTACTGATCCAGAAAATATAGAAATTATTGAATGGTTTACTAAAGATCATGTTAGAAACAACTACTTAACCGGTTTAGAAAAACTTTTTGAAATAGCAGAAAGAAACAACGATGCTATTAAAATAATGTACAGTTACAACGATGATATTTTAATTCGTTATCCAAAAATTTCTGATACACAAAAACTAAAAGATGAAATAGGAAAATATCCTATTACCTGTGAAATACTGTTTGGTGATAGTTCTTCACTAAGCATAACAAACAACCCGACTACAGTTGCTTGTCTTTTTTCAGGAAGAAGTTTTTCAGCAATTACTGGTGAAAAAATTGATTATTCTGAATTAATAGAAAAAAACCAATTCTTTGAAACTAATGATGGTTTTGGTTGTACTGTAAGAAATATAGATATTCCACAGGCTGGCGTAACAAGTGCTGATAATTGGGCTGATATCAGAGTAGCCGGATTCGGCGATCCAGATAATATCATATATTGGCAGCAATTCCCAGCAGATCAAGATACCTGGACATACAAACCTAACTGGCAATTGGCTGCGGGCATAGCTATTATTAGTGCAATACCTTTCGGTAAAGTTGCTAGTACAACTATCAAAGCACTTTCAACTGCAGGTAAAGAAGTTGCTGAAAAACTTGCTAAAAATTATATAGATAAAAAATTAGTAGTAAAAATATTAATTAATGAAGAATCTAAAATAGCAAGATATTCTGTGAAAAAAGTTTATGAAAAGCGTGCGTTGTCTTCTGCATTAAAATTAACATATCAAGAACTTGCTAAAGAAGGTCTTATTAAAGCATTCAAGCAACGTGCTGCTAAAATAGGGACAGAAGGAACAAAAATAGTATTTAGTAAACGTGGTCTTGCTGCTGTGGGTGTGGGCGTTGTTGTCGGTGGAACAATGTGGGTAGCAGCTTTGATCGATAGTTATAATGCAAAATATAACACTCATGGAAACGCTATTATTTTAAAAGAACCAGGACATGAAGAAGAAGTTTATAAACTTGATGAAGCTCTTGATGGAATACCGATTTTATCTTTTTGGGATCCTGGTCTCCTTGATGCTACTAGAAGAAAACCGTTTCATTTAGTTTCGCCATGCAAATTTAATACACTTAAAATAGAACATATAAAGACAGAAGATAATAAATGTGTTTTATGTAAACCCTATTCGTATGTTTATAACAATATAGAATCTTATGAAAAAGAAGGAAAACTATTTTTGGAAAGAGGTACATCAACATGCTCTGCTACTGAAAGTAGTGGGGACCCATCGATATACAGAACTAACTGCCCAGATAATAAAATACCTTGTTCAATTGAATATTTTTTCGATGAAATAGGTTTGGACATGTTGGAAATAAACTCTTTATTAGAAAACCCAAGAAATGGGGAAGGATTGACAGTTAATGATTTATTCACTTTACATAAAGATGAAATATTAAGTACATTGGGAATGAATGAAAACGATGTAGAATCAATAAAACCTAAAAATGAAATTAGAAATGGTGAAACAATTGAAATTAAAACATTCGGTCTCTATATCGGATCTTCTGGAAAAGTTATAACAATAAATCTTTACAATAGCGATCCTGAAGACGAGAAAAAAATAGATGATTTATATAGAATAATAAACGAAAATCAGAAATTTGAACCAACCTTTGAAGTACTGTCCTTTGAAGCTAATATAAACAATAAGAGATACGAACTTATGTTAACAGATGTAAACGAAGATGGTTTTTATGATACATATACTATAACACCAGAATGCGTTACTGATGGCATAGCAATTAATGTTGACTATGAAAATTATGAAAAGGTTGAAAGAAAAGAATATAACTATTGTGTGAATACAAGAGGAACCAGGCAATCAGGATTAGAATGGGGAGGTGTTGCTATTGGAACATTGGGTGTTGTTGCGGCATCGGTTCTTTCAGGAGGTTCGGGTCCAATTATTGTTGCTGTAGCTCTTGGTGGTGGAGGAATAGAAGCTTATGCCCAGTTTGCTGATTGGCAATCATATTGGCCAGGTCCTCCAGCAGGAAATTTATTCGGTCCGCCAATATTGCCTGATAATCAACCATTATTTGATAACATGAATGATTATACAGAAACAGCTATATCTAATAGATTAGGATAAATCACTTCTTCTTAACTCTTTTTTTCACAACTTTCTTTACTTCAGTTTTTGCCGGTGTCGCAGGCTTAGCTCCTGATGCTTTCTTTTTCTCATCCTGTTCTTTTTTCCACTTCTCAAAGCCACACTTGGCGCAGAAGTTCCATGGTCTTCGGCCCTTGCTTTTGAGCAATACTGTAAAAAGTCCGCAATCTTTGCACTTCTGCTTTGTAGCTTCTACATAGCCCATCTGAGGCAGCGGGAACGAATTAGAGCACTTCGGATAGCCAGTACAGCCCACAAAACGCTTGTGCGTTGCAGGAGAATGAATGATATGCAATTCACCACCACATTTGTTGCATTTGCCTAGTGTGTGGAGTACATGTTCATAATCTTTAACAGCTTTTTTTAGCTCTTCACCAATTTCTTTCTCATGTTTTTTGAAATTAGTTAGAATTTTTATGAGCTCTTTTTCAGCATCCTTGATTATTTTTTCACGCTTCTCTTTACCAGCCTGTATGTTATCCATGTCTTCATCAAATCTTTTGGTGAGCTCGATAGATATTATTTCAGGACAGTATTTTTCTAATTCTGATGTAACAGCTTCACCAAGCTTTGTTACGTTTATTGATGAATCTCTAACATAGCCACGCTCGTACAGAGTGTGAAGAATTCCAGCACGTGTAGCCTTTGTACCAAGTCCAAGATCGTCCATCTTCTTAAGAATTGATGCCTGGCTATATCTGTTCGGTGGTTCAGTCTCCTTGTCAAACATGTCAATGTTTTTGATCTTGACATGATCATCCTTTTCTACGTCAGGAAGAACCTGCTCTTTGAATTTAGCATAAGGTTTGTAAAAATCCATCCAGTTGGCTTTCAATGTCCTTATGCCATGCGTCACAAAGATTTCTTTGTTGACATCTATCTTTACGCGCATCTGTTCACGTACTGCTGCATCATTGAAAACAGCAAAGAAGCGCTTAACAATAAGATCGTATACCTTCTTTTGATAGCTGTTCAGTTTCTTCGGTAATACGCCTGTTGGGAATATGCTTGGGTGAGCAGAATCTATTTTATTGCCTTCATTTGGTTTTAATATCGGTTTTGAAAGAAGCTTTTCACATAAACCAGCATATTCTTCTTGTTTTGAAAGGTCTGTTAAAATTTTCTTAAAGCCTATTTTTGCAGGAAGTTTTTGACTTGATGTTCTAGGATAGCTGATCAAAGCATGTTCATAAAGTGTTTGTGCAACATCCAAAGTCATTTTTGGCGAATAGCCAAATAAGTTGTAACTATCACGTTGAAGTGTTGTTAAATCAAAAGGAAATGGTGGATTTTGTTTTACCTCTTTTTTAGTAACATCATTTACTATACCATCTTTACCTTTACATTTTTCGAAAATTTTTGATGCTTCGTCCTTTTTCCAAAACTTGTCATTTTCATGCTGCGCAGCTACTATTTTTCCTCCTAAAAGGCATTTCAATTCAATTTCCCAAAAAGGTTTGGGTACAAATTTTCTTATCTCTTTTTCCCTGTCTTCAAGAAGTTTTAATGTCGGTCCTTGAACACGGCCTGTTGAAAGCGTCCAGAAACCACCAGCATGCTCTATTGATAGCGTTAATGCACGGGACAGGTTTATACCAAAATACCAGTCAAGCTGGTGCCTTGTTAAACCAGCTTCTATTTGAGGAAAATCCAATTTGGGTGAAGCCTTTTCATAAGCTTCAATAAGATCCTCTTCTGTCAGAGTAGAAAATTTCATTCTCTTGCCTTTCTCTGTTCCGCATATGAATCTCAGTATATTAAATGCAATTACAGAACCTTCTATATCATAATCGCATGCAGAAATGAAATCAGATGCTCCTTTAACTAAGGATTTTATATTATCAAAATATGGTTTTGCCCACAGATTTCCTTTTCTTAAATAGGTTGGTTTCCAATCAACATCAAAAACAGGATACGACCATTTAACCTTTGTATCCTTTTCATCCATAACAAAGAGATGTCCTACAGCAGAAACAATCATTATGTCCTTTCCGCCTCTCTTGATTTTATAATAACTAATTTTGCCCTTGGTTGTCTTATCAACTTTGCCTTCAGTCAGAGCATTTGCCATTTTTTGTGCAGCGCTCGGTTTTTCTGTTATTATCAACGTGTAGCCCATAGAATTCTATTGTAGGACAGAAGTATTTAAATAGTATATACCATTTATAAAAAACAAAAAGAAGTGATTTTCATGAAAAAAAAAGACAGAAACATCATAATAGGTGCTGCATCGCTTCTTGTCATACTTGTAGCTACGGTAGCTGTGACAACATTTTTAGTGCCTTGTCCAACCAGTGCATCTGGTTTTGCAATGGTTGTTTGTGAAGCTCCTTCTGATGGCAACGGAGAAATGAGTTTTGAAGAAACACTAGCAAGATGCCTCACAAATAAAGGAGTAAAAATGTACGGCGCTTATTGGTGCGGTCATTGTAAATCACAGAAAGAAAGTTTTGGTGATGCATTCCAGTACGTTGATTACGTAGAATGCACAGAAACACCATCAATATGTGAATCTGCAGGAGTTAGCGGTTATCCAACATGGGTTGGTCCGGATTTAGCCAAATATCCAGGCAACAGAGAACTTAGTGATTTGGCTGATTTGTTTGGATGTTAATTTTTTGAAAAAGGTTTTTTTAAGGCAAGAATTCCTTATTGTTTATCTTTTCAGGCAGGTACTTCTCGCTGATGTATTTGATGCCTTTTGCAGATAGAGCCTCCAGTTCTAGTTTATATCCAACTTTCATCATATTTTTTAGTTCATCCTGCCATTCTTTTGGTTTGAACCAGACGTAATTAAGCATCTCCACGGTTCTCTTTTTATCACCCTCAGTTAATCTGATTGTTACATTCTTCGGAATGCCGAATTTTTCTACATCCATGGTTGTCAAACCAATGAATTTTGCTTTAGGCGTACCTATCCTGTCTGACAGGAAGGACAAATTGATAGAGCCTTGCTTCAAAACAGAATAAATATAATATCCCCACGGATCAGCATCTGTAAGCACGTATATAGGAAGATTTAGCTCCTTATGCAAACGGTTAACAATCCTTCTTGTACCACGTGCCGGTTGACCCTTTCCTGTGATTATTAAACAATTCTGCTTTTGCCAAAACTTGTCCTGGTTCAATCTTTGCCACACCGCATCCTTCTCCACCATCAAGACGTATTCAGCATCACATTTCTTGAATTTTATTACATCAGGTTCTGCGTTTGATGGTATAGCCCAGCCAGATGAACCCATTTTACCGCAGTCTATTTCATCTCCTGTATCATTAATAACAAGACTTCCTGCTATGTAGCCTTTTCTATCTGCCTGTAGATGAAGTTGCTCTCTTAAAGTGTTGAGAGTAGCCTCTATATCCTCTATAATAGGATCAGATTCGCTTTGTTCTTCAAAAGTATTCTCCTTTGTGCCAGGAATGGTATGCTTAACAGCATAATACAGATCTCTGATAGATGTTGAAACATTTTGATCTATAATCTTCTTGCACTCTGCAGCAACAAGCAATGTTTGCATGAATTTTCTTGTATGTGCAATGTTCATGTAGGATCTGTGGCTTGTTTTATCTCCTAATTTGATCAGTTTGCTTTTTTCATCAAAATAAATATTAGACAGGGCTCTTACAGGCAGCTGTATGTCTGGATCTTTCACTGATTTTATATCCTTCAATACCTTGTTGCCTAGTCCGGATAATTTTCCTATAACTTCTTTCTCATTCATTTGTTTTCACCCTCTTTTTCTACACCTGTTTCTTTATCGTTCTCTTCTATCAATTCCTGCTCAATTTCTCCCCATTTTTCTTCAACTATCTTGAGAATAGCTTTTTCTATTTTTTCTTTCTCATCACCTGTCAATTCATTCAAAGCAACAGCAGTTTCATGTGCATATTTCTCATATATTCTCCTTTTTTCCGCTATTCTCTCAGCTTTCCTTATACCAGATAAATAAATAGAAAGCTTTCTTGCACAGTCTTGCAGGGCAAGTTTTATTTCTTTTATTATTGTTGTATACGAAGCTATTGCTTCTTTGGATTCAGATGTAAACGGTACCCACACAGATGACATGTGTACGAATATGGTAACAGGAGCATCAGGTATTTTGTCCCCAGAAAGGCCGTATCTTTTCCAATCAACTCCAGCGACAGCTTTTGATATTGCGCAATCTCCTGATTGATATAGCAAAGGAACTCTGTTGGCGAGTCTCATAACACTGGCTTCTTTTATTGAACCACCATATGCAATACCAACTTCTATTTGGAAAGGCCAACCCCTATAAACTGTGGGAGGTCTTGAAATTGATGTAACAAATTCAGGGTTTAGTTCCTTGCTTAAACCAGCTTCAACTAGCTCCTGGGTTAGAGGAGACAAGCAATCAGTAGGAGGCCTTGAAAGTTTAACTTCTTTTATAGCTTTAACCATTTCGACTATTTGACTGTGTTCAATTTTTTTTGGACTTATCTTATCATCTATTCCAGCCTTCTTGCATATGTCTTCAGCACTTTTTTTACCGACTCTGCTGAATTCTGTTGTCAAAAATCCTAGTATCGATCGACCCTTTGTTTCCTGAAGCATTCTAGTCATTATTCCAACTTCAATACCGTAGAGATGTGGTTTAATCTCTTTAGGTTCCTTAGGCAGATGGTCAACAGCTCGTTTGAATTCTACTCTTCCGTTTGGGGAATCAAATGTTATGTTAGCAAAAGGATTTGATATGGCTGTTTGTTTTAGGTACTCTATTACAGACTGCTTATGTTCTCTGTATATACCCTCTACAACAATTGTTATCTGAGTGCCCTTCCACTCTTTGCCATCAATAACTTCATCTTTTAAAATTTTGGGCTCGTTTGTTTTAACATCAATTTTCATTTCTATTTTATGCGTCTTTCCTTTTCCTGTAGAAGTCAAGATTTTTGTGGATTCGCCTGTAGTTAATTGAGCATAAAGAACAGCACCACTTATACCTATACCTTGTTGTCCACGGCTCTGTCTCAACCTATGGAACTTGCTACCGTACAAAAGCTTACCGAATATTTTAGATATCTGAGCTCTAATGATGCCAGGACCGTTGTCTCTTATAACAATCCTGTATGTTTCTTTGTCAATTTCCTCTATTTTTATATATATGTCAGGCAAGATCCTTGCTTCTTCTGTTGCGTCGAGTGCATTGTCCACGCCTTCTTTGATAATTGTAAGAAGTGCTTTGATCTTGTTATCATAACCCAAAAGATGTCTATTTTTCTCGAAAAATTGGCTTATGCTAATTTCTCTGTGGTCCTTTGCCATATGCTCTGCACTTTTTTCATTCACAACGCTTTCCTCAGTCATAACACTTTCCTCTAAGTTTGATTTATTTTAAACAAGGGAATTTCCTTCAAAACTTTTAATTATTCAGTTGTATTTTTAAATTTATAATTGTCTATTAACTGTTAATATATTATAATATATATTGGTTTTTATAGTATAAATAGCTTTATTAGCGTCGCTTCTTATCGGTTTTTATCAAAGAAATTACCATAGAATTGGCCTTTGGACGAGGTTCAAAAGCCTCCTTTGGGACGTCCATTTCTATAGAAATTTTGAAGTTTTCTTGTGCAAATTTTGACAGTTTACTATAATTATCATCACCAGGCTTTGCAAGAAGCCTATAAGCAAAGGATTTTGAAACAGTGAAAACAGCTCTCTTGAAATCAAAAGAAGGAAGCTTCTGAATCAGAGCTTCGCATATAGCATAAGGCAGACTGCCAACAATTTTATCTGCAGATAAATCAGATTTTAACGCATTCTTGATTAAAACACTGACGTTTTTATAACTTCTCAAATTTCTCTCAAGAATAGGTTTCAGTTTCTTGTCAACTTCTATAGTAATCACCTTTCTTGCAGTTTTAGCAAGTTCCTTTGTCAAAATTCCTTTTCCTGCACCTATCTCTATAACCGTTTCATTTGACGCAATTTCTGCAAGAGAGGCAATTTTCCTTACAATTTCCTTGTTAACCATGAAATGTTGGTCTTTTTCCATAAGCATTATTAAAGTAAGGTTGTTTAAAAAATAACAATATGGGTAAAAGACATCAAATCAAGGAACTGGAAGAAGAGGCTAAAGAAGCGAAAACAAAGACAAAAGACTCTGGAAAGCAGGAACAGATAACTGAGATTGAAGATGAGATAAGGAAAACAAAATATAACAAAGCTACGCAGAAGCATATAGGTGCTCTGAAAGCAAAGCTAGCAAAATTGCGTCAGGATGCTCAAAAGACTTCTGGTGGACCGCAGAGCCTTGGTTATGGCATCAAAAAATCTGGTGATGCTACTCTTGTTTTAGTTGGTTATCCTTCTGTTGGTAAATCCACGATTTTGAACAAGTTAACTGATGCAAAATCAAAAGTAGCTCATTATGAATTTACAACAACAGAGGTTGTTCCAGGTGTGATGAAAATGAATGGGGCCAGCATACAGATGCTGGATGTTCCAGGATTGATAGAAGGAGTTTCCTCTGGAAAGGGTCGTGGTAAAGAGGTTCTTTCTGTTGTTAGAATAGCAGATCTGATACTCTTTGTTTTAGACAACAAGGAGCCTGAAAAACGTCTAAAAATAATGAAGAAAGAGCTTTACAATTCTGGTTTCAGGCTGAATCAAAAAAAACCTAACGTAAAAATAGAAAAGAAGAGTGTTGGTGGAATAAACGTTGAATCTACGGTTAAACTCACAAAAACAGCGCCAGACGAGATAAAAGCAGTAGCAGGATCGTTTGGTATTTACAACGCTGATATTTTGATAAGAGATGATATAACAGCAGATGAATTCATAGATGCTTTGCTTGGAAATAGAAGTTATGTCCCAATGATAGTTTTATTGAACAAAACTGATATGATGAGAGAGGAAGAAGTGGAAATGTTTTGCTTAAAAAACCAGGCAATACCTATTTCAGCTGAAATGGGGGAACATCTAGAAGATCTTAAAAACAGCATCTGGGAAAATCTTGGTTTAATTAGAATTTATCTAAAAAGATTAGGCAAAGAACCTGATATGAAAGAACCTATTATAATGAAAAATAATTCCATGGTAAGCGATGTGGCAAAGGAAATACATAAGGTTTTCAAAGACAGATTCACTTTTGCAAGAATATGGGGACCTTCAGCAAAGTTTCCTGGACAGAGAATTGGTCCTGAGCATATGCTACAAGATAAAGATATAGTAGAGCTGCATTCTAATAAATAGATCTTCTGAAAGTTATATAGAGTGTACCTGAATATTCACCCAACTCTGTTCCTTCTGGAATGTCTGCTATAACTAATATATTATCAATAGAATCTGGTTTTAAAACAAAGTTGTTTTTTGAAAAGGAAACAAATTGAGATATATTGCCTTCTGAATAAATGTTTACGATAAGATTTTCATTACCACTGTTAGTAAGATTGAAACCCTTTTCTACACTACCCTTTCCTGGAACAGATCCAAAATACATAACATCTGTATCTAAATTAAAACCAGTATAATTGCTGACAAGTACGTGCATTTTTACGGTTTTAGTTTCAATCGGTAACTGAAAAAACCAGAAATATACAATAAACAGGCTAAGAAAAATTATGATAAACAGTATAGAAAAAATCTTAAACCGTTTTTTCATTCAAAACCAACCTTTTTTCTTCATATATAATATTAAAGCTGTAGCAAATAATCCCAGCAATATGAAAAATGATAAAAATATTACCTCAACACCTATATCAATTCCCTCTTTGCCAGTCTCTCCTGTATCAGGTTTTTGTTGAGATTCTTCCGGTACATTTTCATTAATGTTTCCTATTTCACCACCTTCTTGAATTAATACAAATATTTTTTCAGCAGTGAATTCTTGTGTATTGCATAAAAGAGTTGCTTTAGCTGTGTGCTCTCCTGCTGAAGCATCTACGGTATTCCATTGTATATCAAAGTCTGTATTTCCTGTAGATGCTATAACAGTTTCACTCATCTCAAATTCTGTTATCTTCTGGTCAGAATAAAATATCTCTAACAAACCGCTGCATGCAGCGTCCTCTGTACCAAAATTAGTTATTTTTAAGCTAATTGGAACAATATTTCCAGCATAACCATCACTTGCTAATAATGAAAGCTCTATATACGTACCTTCGAAAAGTTTTCTTATCCATAACTGAGATTCAACAGCTGCTCTACCACCCATCATAGAACCTTCTGGTGCTGTTTCCATTGCACCTATTCTTGTATCAAATATGCCATAACCTTCCAGCGAATCTGGAAGATTTATATCATAGCTAAAAGTTTTTCTTTCGTTAGGAGAAAGTGCATAAAAAGTATCATGCAATATTATGTAATCAGCTAAATCACCCTTTTTATACAATTCAACTGTTTTTGCTTCATCTTCGTTGTTTATTACAGTATATTCACGAATCTCTTGAAGATCTGGTTGAAAATCTATTATTACTCTGCTAGGAGATATGCCAAGTGCTTCAGATTCAATTACCATTGAATTCAGAGCCAAAACAAAGACCAATAATGTTAAGATTTTTCTCAAACACTTTCACCTATATAGATATATGTAGTAAGAGTTAAAAAAAATAAAAAAATAATTTCATTTCACCTATATTGCTTCTGATGCAGTTAATGTTACGGTTGATGCTTTATTACCAGCTGGTTCATCTGTTGGTACACCTATAGCTATTTCAATTTCAATTTCATCTGCTGTGTCGCCGAAACCTAAACCCTTCACCACTGTTATTGGCAACAATTCTATTGGCATGTTTGTCCATGTTACAACAGATCCTACAGGACATAACACCATTTCCGTTGTACCACCGCACATAAATTGGTAATTGATTGTTGGGTTAGGCGTACTAGTAAATAGGTCAGTTGCTCCTATAGTTATGTCCACAGCAACGCTTCCATCATTTCTGATATAGAATGGTAATGGAATACCATCTGTTGTATCATCTCTTTGACCCAGAGTGACTGTACCAAAATTGATGTCAGAAGTTACTAACGTTATTGTTGTGTCTGGATCCAGTTGCATTCCTACTGTTCCTGTTGCCATTCCTATGCGTCCAGCTGACATATTTGTGATCAAAAAAACTCCTCCGAGAGAAATCACTATAGAAACCACAACAAGAGCAGCTAATATGTTATTATCTATCATTTTATCCTCCTCAAGTTGAAACAGTCAAGCCGACTGTCCCCTTTCCTGTTGAAATTGGAGGTTCTCCCACATAAGCACCCACTGTACCTTTATCTATGTCGTTGTTCGAAATACCCGAGCCGTTCATTAATGAAAAAGTAACTGTACCTACTCCTACCACTGAAACTACTAGCAATAAAACCACTAGAAACGTAATCGCGTTTTTTGATACTTCTCCCTTCATATAAAAAGCGAATAAATTTCGCTACCTCCTGTAATATATATTATCTTTTAAACTATTAAAAAGAAGATGTGATTGTCATGTATTCGGACCTATTATTTGTTATAGTTATTTTGCTTTTAATTTTTGTTATATATCTCTATAGAAATGTCTATAAAGAAAATACAAAGTTAAGACTTCTTGTAGAAGATCTGCGTTCAAG
>Ga0180008_1000329_pt1 | contig 43965 bp, 42 predicted proteins | sample MM_PW_MetaG_FD_121121 | JGI IMG/M metagenome (GOLD analysis project Ga0180008, IMG submission 121121) | Groundwater microbial communities from the Aspo Hard Rock Laboratory (HRL) deep subsurface site, Sweden - MM_PW_MetaG | ecosystem: Environmental > Aquatic > Deep subsurface > Groundwater... | reverse complement strand
GCCAATCGGGTTGTGCTGTTCGATCTTGTTCACGGCGTTCATTGCGCCTCCTCGTTGTTGTTTTGATCAACCGCTGCGACGTCGCGTCGCACGGTGCGGATTGACCTCATAACAACCGAGCGCAGCCCTGCTCACAAGCCGGCCCAGAGCACACTGCTCCAGGCTTACTCATAGCTTTCGGCAAGTTTTTAATACAGCCAGAAAAACAGCGGGAATGCTGACCGAAAGCACCCGCCCCGCGTAACGATAAATTTACAAAGCGGTCGATTTAACTGCCAAGTGCAGGACAGCAGCGCTTCTAACCTATTTGAAACCCACAACAAATCGCGGGCACGGCCCGTACCTACGATTAGGGTGTGTCCGTAGGAGCGGGCAATGCCCGCGGGAAAGTGTTGTTTTCGCTAGGAGCCGTAGGGTTTTGCCCAGCGCAGCTATCAGTGCTGCAGATGGCCGTAGAGCTTGGCGTAGAGCCCACCCTCGGCAATCAATTCTTGGTGGCCGCCGTCTTCGGCGATGCTGCCGCCGTCGAATACCAGCACCCGATCGGCCTGTTTCACCGCGCTCAGGCGGTGAGCGATGATCAGCGTGGTGCGGCCGCGTAGGAACTGGTTGAGGGCTTGGTGCAGGGCATATTCAGTCGCGGCATCCAGCGCCGAGGTAGCTTCATCGAGAATCACCACTTTCGGCTCGGCCAGCACCATCCGCGCAATGGCCAAGCGCTGACGCTGACCGCCAGAGAGGCGTACGCCGGAACGCCCGACAATGCTGTCCAAGCCTTGCGGCAAGGCGCGAATGGTGCCGGCCAGCTGGGCAATTTCCAGTGCACGCCAGCAGAACTCATCACTGCGTTCACGGCCCATGCACAGGTTGGCGCGTACCGTGTCGTTGAACAGTGCAGGATGTTGCAACACCACGGCAACATGCTCACGCACCGTTTCCAGACCGATCTCTTGCTGGCTGCTGCCACCAAAGCGAATGGTCCCAGCCTGCGGCGTATAGAGCCCGAGCAGGAGTTGCACCAAGGTGCTTTTGCCACCGCCGCTGGCGCCGACAATTGCGACCTTCTCCCCTGGCGCGATGCTCAAGTTGAGGTTATTCAGCACTGGCTCATCGTTGTAGGCAAAGGTCAGGCCGCTAACCTCAATGCCCACCGTATCGCGCCCCTTGAACGGGTCAACCTGGCCGGGATACTGCGGCTCATCCTGGCGCGCCAGCAGTTCATTGATCCGGCTTAAGGCGCCGCCGGCGGCATAATAGGCGTATTGCAGGCTGAGCAACTGCTCGACCGGGCCGATCATAAACCACAGGTAACTGAACACTGCGAGCATCTGGCCGATCGACAGGTCGGAAAACAGCACAGTGAGCATGGCCGCCGCGCGGAACACGTCGATACCAAACTGAAACAGCAAGCCACTGGCGCGGTTGGAAGCATCGGTCTTCCATTGCGAGTTCACCGCAAAGTCGCGTACTTCCTTGGCCCGGCCACCGAGGCGGCCGAGGAAAAAGCCCTGACGGTTGCCGGCGCGGATTTCCTGAATGGCTTCCAATGTTTCCGTCAGCGCCTGGGTAAAGCGCGAGGTGCTGTCGTTTTCCAGTTTTTTAAGGTGTTTGACCCGCTTGCCCAACTGCACCGTGGCATAGATCACCAGCGGATTGAACAGCAGAATCAGCAACGCCAGCTGCCAGTGCATCCAAATCAGAATCGCCGAGGTGCCGGCCAGGGTCAGCATGGCCACCAGGAAACGGCTGAGGGTTTCGCCAACGAACTTGTCGAGGGTGTCCAGGTCCGTAACCAGGTGCGTGGTTACGGTACCGCCACCGAGGCTTTCATATTCAGCCAGGGAAATCCGCTTGAGGCGCTCGATCAGGCGAATACGGATGCGGTAAACGATGTCTTTGGAGAGGCGCGCGAACAACCGCGCCTGCAGCACGTTAAACACCAATGCACCGCCGCGCAGGAACAAGGTCAGCACCAGCATCAGGCCGATATAGCCGGCTGCTGTTTCCCAGTCGCTCGGCAGGAAGTTATCCATCACCTTGAGCGCGGCATCGCCGTCGTTGAGCAGCACTTCGTCGACCAGTAAAGGCAGCAGCAGCGGGATCGGCACGCTGCACAGCGTGGCCAAGACCGCGACACAATTGGCCCAGACCAAGGCTTTTTTATGCTGCAGGGCCAGCCGGCGTATTTCTGCCCAGCTCAGGCGATCAAGCATGTTCAACACGCTCCAGCCAGCGCGCCAGCAAGGGCTGCAACACATCAAGCGGTTGGTAGCCGTTCGTCAGCAGCGCCAGTTGGCCGTTGCGCTCAGCCAACAGGGTGGGGAAACCGGCAATGCCCAAATCCTGGCTCCAGCTAAAGTCGGCGGCGGTGGCTGCACGCTGCGCGGCGCTGTCGAATGCCTCGGCGAACTCGCTACGTGCAAGCCCAGCACGCTCAGCCAATTCCACCAATACGCTGGCGCGGGTGACATCTACGCCCTCTTTATAGAACGCGCGCTGAATCAACTGAGCCAACGGCCAAGTCAGTTGCGGGTCAAGATGGCGGGCTGTAACCAGGGCGCGGCAAGCCGGCTCGGTGTCGTACACCAAGCCTTCGGGCAAACCTTCATTAAAGTTGAACAGCTGGCCGGTGCTGGCATTCACCGCCTGCCAGTAACCCAGGTAACGCACCCGCGCGGCAGCATCAATGGCTACGCTGTCGCGGCGCAAACCACCGAGTACCAGTTGCAGGCCAACCCCGGACGCAGCGGCCTGCTCGGCGAGGGACTCCAGCACCGGGACAAACCCCCAGCACCACGAACACATCGGGTCCATCACATACAGCAGGCGTGCGTGCATACTCAGGCCTCGCGCGCTTGGCGATGGTTGTAGCCCAAGGGGTGCGGTTGATTGCGCGCCTTGGCCAGTTCGATCTGACGCTGGCGCTCACGGGCGCCGGCGCGGGTTTTCTCTGGCAGCGAATCCCAGCAGTGCGGGCAGCTGACACCTGGGGTGTACAGTTCGGACTGACGATCCGCCACGGAAACCGGCGTACGGCAGGCGTGACACTGGTCGTAATCGCCTTCCGTTAGGTCATGACGCACGGTCACGCGGTTATCGAACACAAAGCAGTCACCCTGCCACTTGGTTTGTTCCTGCGGCACTTCTTCCAGGTACTTGAGGATGCCGCCCTTGAGGTGAAAGACCTCCTCAAAGCCTTCACCAAGCATGTAGCTGGAGGCCTTCTCGCAGCGGATGCCGCCGGTGCAGAACATCGCGACTTTCTTATGCTTGGCCGGGTCGAAGTGCGCCTTGATGTACTCGGGGAACTCGCGGAACGACTTGGTTTTTGGGTCTACCGCGCCCTCAAAGGTGCCAATCGACACTTCGTAGTCGTTGCGCGTATCGATTAGCAGTACTTCCGGGTCGCTGATCAGCGCGTTCCAATCTTTGGGCTCAACATAGGTGCCAACCTTCTGATTCGGGTCGACGCCAGGCACACCGAGGGTGACGATTTCCTTCTTCAGCTTGACCTTGGTGCGGTAGAACGGCTGTTCATCGCAATAGGACTCTTTGTGATCGATATCGGCCAGGCGCGCATCCTGGCCAAACCAGGCCAGCAGGCCATCAATACCAGCGCGGCTGCCAGATACGGTGCCGTTTATGCCCTCTTCGGCAATCAGCAACGTGCCCTTGATGCCGTTATCCAGCATGGCTTGCAGCAGCGGCTCACGCAGCTCATGAAAATCTGGCAGGGAAACAAATTTATACAGCGCGGCGACAACGATCTTGTCAGTCATGGGTATGTCCTTCAGTAGTCGCCCACGTAAAGGGCGGACTGGGATAAATAAAATTACCGCAAGCAATTGTTCACCTTGCTTCGCGGCGAGTTACAACGTGACCGCCAGGTGCAGCGATGCACAAACAAATACGCCGGCGCTAGGCCGGCGGGGGCGACAGTTTACTGTCCTTGAGGAACGCCGTGTAGAGGCGAATTGCCTCAGTGGCCGCCTTTACAGGTGGGTGAGGCAGGTGCCACGCCCTGCTGCGACCATTCATCCGGGGTGTAGGTGTGCAGCGCCAGGGCATGAATCTGCCCCATCAACTCACCCAGGCAGGCATACGTCTTCTGGTGACGTTTGACTGCATTCAGCCCCGCAAACTGCTCGCTGACGACCACGGCTTTGTAGTGGGTTTCCAGGCCACGGCTGTGCATGTGGCTTTCATCCAGCACTTCAAGGTGTTGGGGCTGCAGAGCCTGTAAAGCTTCCTGCAACAGATCGATCTTCGGCATCACGGGGCTCACTCAGGGCTTCTTAGGGGTTAGTTTTGTGGTCATTTCTGCCAGCAATTGATTGACCTTGGGCACTGCTGCTTCCAGCTTGCTCTGGGTCAATTGCGCCGATTGCGCCGTCAACGTAGGCATCTGCTCCAGCACTTTCTTGCCCAGCGGCGATTCGTAGAAGCGGATCAGGTCCTGCATTTCCTGCTCGTTGAACGTGCGGGTGTAGAGCTTGACCATGTCCGGCTTGAGTTTGTCCCAGCCCACGGCCTGTTCAAGGGCCGTATTGGCCTGGGCCTGATAGGTTTCCAGTACGGCCTTTTCACTTTGCGGCGCATTGCTCTCGGCAAAACGCTGGGCAAACATCTGCTGCACCTGGGCGTACACAGGTACCGCCAGTTTGTCGGCACGCGCCAATAACAGGAAGCGCTCGGCATCCTCGGCATGGCTCTTGGCATCGGCGAAAACCTGAGCGCTAGCGCACGTCAGTAATAAGGCAGCACAAAAGGCAGGTAAACGTGACATGTACTACTCCTGAACATGAAGAGCCCTGTTTGACTCAATTGACGGCATTTTGTGCCCAAGCGCTTGTCCTACTCAAGCATGGACGGCGGCCCAAGCAATTCACGCTACAACTGTGCACTGGCGCACAGCCTGCTTAAAGGCCAAAATGCCAGTAATTGTCGGGCTGACGCACACCGGCGCATGCTCGGTGGATTGTCCCGCAAGATTCAACATGCCCGCGCCCGTAAAGGCCAAGCATTCGCACACACATGGACGTGCCCAATGAACAGCCTCACCCTGCCTGAGCCTTTCGCCGCCCTCGCGCTATGCGACAGCCGCGGCCAGCTCAACCCTCAAGCGATTGGTTGGTCACCCCGGCCCATGGTTGATTGCGCCATCCCCGGCCATTTTGGTCGGCGCAAACGCTGGAACCACTGGTGCATCACCACACCGCACTGGATGCTGTCTTTTACCCAGGCCGACCTCGACTACCTGGGTTATGCCGCCGCCTATTTTCTTGACCTGGAAACCGGTCAGGCCGCAGCTTTCAGCCAATTCCACCTGCTCGGTCGCGGCCATGATCTGCCAGACCAACCGCAGAAAAGTCACGCGTTCAACCACCCTCACCTGCAATTACGTGTTGCTGAACAAGCGGGTCGCAGCTGCATTACCATCAATGCCTCGAGCATTGGCGGTCAGCCGTTGCAGGTTGATCTGGATGTCCAACGTCCGGCTCACCTCGACTCAGTCAACCTGGTCGCCCCGCTGGGCCCGAAGTGCTTCCATGCCACCAGCCGTCATCTTGGCCTGCCCTGCAGCGGCAGCGTGCGCTTGGGTAAACAGCAGTACAGCTGCCCCACCGGGCAAAGTTTTGCCTCGCTGGACTTCGGTCGTGGCGTCTGGCCGCTCAACAGCCACTGGACCCGCGCCGCCTTCGCTGCGCCAGGCGGCATTGCCGGCAACTTTGGCTCGGGCTGGACGGACTACAGCGGCCTGTCGGAAAACACCCTGTGGTTTGGCGGCGAACTGCAGCATCTGGATATACCCATCACAATAACCCAGTCACCGCATAGCTCGCTGGCGCCCTGGCAGCTGCGTAGCCCGGATAACAGCGTTAATTTGACCTTTACCCCACGCCAACGCCATAAGGCCTACCGCCGGCTAGGGCCGTTTTATGCCGATACACGGCAGTGGTTCGGGCATTTCGACGGGGTCTTGCATGGCCCGCAAGGCGAGCGCGTGCCCGTCCAAAACGCCCTTGGCTGGCTTGGCGACACTCGCGCACGCTGGTAGAAGAGCCTCAATGTTGAACCTCTGCGCCTAGTGAGCGACCTAAGCTGAGATAAGGCCGTGCCAGGCAATGGCCCGGCCATCCTTAATGCCGCATGCGCCACAATCAGGAGAGCCGCCATGAGCCGCACTGAAACCGACAGCCTGGGCCCGATTGAAGTACCGGATGAGGCTTACTGGGGCGCACAGACCCAGCGTTCATTGATCAACTTTGCAATCAGCCAGGAGCGCATGCCCTTGCCGGTGGTGCATGCCCTGGCGCTGATCAAAAAGGCTGCCGCACGCGTCAACCAACGTATTGGCGAGTTACCCGCCGACCTGGCCAGGCTGATCGAGCAAGCCGCCGATGAGGTGCTGGCCGGCCAACACGATGGGCAATTCCCGCTGATGGTCTGGCAGACCGGCAGCGGCACGCAGAGCAATATGAACGTCAATGAAGTCATCGCTGGGCGAGCCAATGAACTGGCCGGTAATGGCCGTGGCGGCAAGTCACCCGTGCACCCCAACGACCATGTCAATCGTGCACAAAGCTCCAACGATAGCTTCCCTACCGCCATGCATATCGCCGCTGCGCAGGCCGTGCAGCAGCAACTGTTGCCGGCCATCCGTGAGTTGCGTGAAGGCCTGCAGGAACAGGCCGAGCGCCATGCCCATCTGCTCAAGACGGGGCGCACGCACATGATGGACGCCACGCCGATGACCTTCGGCCAGGAGCTGTCGGCCTTTGTCGCCCAACTGGGTTACGCCGAACGGGCCATTCAGGTCGCCCTGCCCGCCGTCTGCGAGCTGGCCCAAGGCGGCACGGCCGTGGGCACCGGACTGAATTCGCCGCAAGGCTTTGCCGAAGCCATGGCCGCCGAACTGGGCCCACTGAGCGGCCTGCCACTGGTCAGCGCACCCAATAAATTTGCCGCCCTGGCGGGCCATGAGCCGCTGGTAACGTTGTCGGGCGCGTTGAAAACCCTCGCCGTGGTGCTGATGAAACTGGCCAACGACTTACGTTTATTGGGCTCCGGGCCGCGTGCAGGGATTGCCGAAGTCCGCCTGCCGGCCAATGAGCCTGGCAGCTCGATCATGCCGGGCAAGGTCAACCCAACCCAGTGTGAGGCACTGTCGATGCTGGCCTGCCAGGTGCTGGGTAACGACACCACCATTGCCTTTGCCGCGAGCCAGGGGCATCTGCAGCTAAACGTGTTTAAACCGGTGATCATTCACAACCTGCTGCAATCGGTACGCTTGCTGGCCGACGGCTGCCATAACTTTCAGCAGCATTGCATCGCCGGTCTGCAGCCGGATGCCACGCGCATGGCCGAGCACCTGGAACGCGGCCTGATGCTGGTCACCGCGCTCAACCCGCATATCGGTTACGACAAAGCAGCGCAAATCGCCAAACAGGCCTACCAGAACGGCACCACCCTGCGTGAAGCGGCGTTGCAACTGGGCTACCTGAGCAATGAGCAATTCGACGCCTGGGTGCGCCCGGAAAACATGCTGGAGGCCGGTCAACATGAGTGACGCAGCAAAGAGCGGTGCAACGCCCCTGGAAGGTGACGGCAAGCGCATCCTGATGATTCTCGGCACGCCGAAAAACAGCAGCCTGTGCCATGCATTAGGTGAAGCCTATGCCCAGGGCGCTCGCAGCAAAGGCCACGTGGTGCGCCAGTTGAAACTGGGGGAAATGAACTATGACCCGGTGCTGCACGATGGCTACGAGCAAAGCCAGCAACTGGAACCCGACCTGCTGGAAGCGCAGCGGCAGATTCATTGGGCCGAACACTTGGTATTCGTCTACCCGGTTTGGTGGGGCGGGATTCCGGCGCTGCTCAAAGGTTTTTTTGACCGCACTTTTCTGCCCGGCTTTGCCTTTAAGTACCGCAACCGCTCGCAACGTTGGGACAAACTGCTGAGCGGCCGCACTGCGGACCTGCTGGTGACAATGGACACCCCGCCTTGGTACTTCCGCTGGATCTATGGCGCACCCGGGCATCGACAAATGACCCGCACCATTCTCGGGTTCAGCGGCATCAAAACCCGCCGCCTGGCCGAATTCGCTCCGGTACGCCCCTCCAGCGAAGAACAACGCCAGAGTTGGTTACGCCGTGCGGAAGCACTGGGCGTGCGCGCTTAAACCGATCAAGCCAGCGCGGCCAAGCGCGCCTTCCGGGCGCGCCAACCCGTCAGCAGCGAAGGCCCGAGCGCAGTCAGCGCCGAACCCATTACCACCAGCACCGCGCCAGCGTAAGCCAACCAGTTGATCTGCTCCGGCTGCACATATTCAGGCCACCAACTGACTGCCAGCGCCACCGAGATAAACGTCACCAACGGCGTAATGGCCAGCGCCGCGCTAACCCGCGAGGCCTCCCAATGGGCCAGCGCCTCGGCAAATGCGCCATAGGCCACCAGGGTATTCAGGCAGCAGGCCAACAGCAGCCAACCCTGCAGCGGGCTCAACTCCAGCGCCTGCAGTGGATGCGCCCAGGGCGTTAACAGCAAGGCGCACGCCAGATAGATCACCATCATCACCTGTAGCGAGTTCCACACCGTCAGCAACTGTTTTTGCGCCAGGCCATAAAACGCCCAGACAAAGGCGGCCAGTAACACGGTCAATACGCCGGTGGTGTAAGCCGTGAGCGAGTTCAACAGCTCATCCAGACGCTGATTAAAGAACAAGGCAAAACCAACCAGCAGGACCAGCAAGCCAAGCCCCTGGCCCAGGCTGAAGCGCTCGCGAAAGACGAACAAACTGCTGATCAGCAATAGAATCGGCGCCACCTGAATCACCAGCTGGGTGGTGCCAGGGCTGAGCAAATTAAGGCCCACAAGGTACAGCACATAGTTGGCCGTCAAGCTGGCGATCGCCAGCAACAGTAACCACGCGCCCTTTTTGCCCAGCGGGCGAAACGCCGGTAAGCGCCTACTGGCGGCCAAATAAGCCAGCAGAATCGAGCCGGACACCAGCAGGCGAAACCAGGTCACCGTAACCGGGTCCATGACCTGTAGCACTTGCTTGAGTTTGATCGGCAGAACGCCCCACAACACGGCGGTCAGCAACGCGAGAAACAGACCGTAGAGCCAACGACCAGAAGAAATATGCATACCGGTTCCGCAATCAACGCCTCAACCTTTGCCCAGTGCAGGTTACAGCGGCGAACGCACAGTTTAAGGCGCCGACTCTAACCGGCACAGCTACAGCGAAGTGCCAGCAAAAAGCGCAACTGTACTGATAGCCGAACAACATCAGGCCAGCGAATTGGCGTCAAAACTCACCAAAAGCAGGTAAAACCTTGCAAATAACCCGCAAAAACGACCATCCATCGTTAACTCAGATAGATGATCCGGTGAGGTTTAGACTCCCTTTAGCAACTTATTCTTGCGGGAGTTCATCTATGTTCGGTCAACGCGCTATCGATCACAGCCCTGGCACTCACTATCGCAGCGAGCGTGTCAGCGCGGTCAACGGCCAATACTTCTTCTCCACCCGCGAGGGGTCATTGGAAGGGCCCTATTTCACGCGAACGGATGCGGAGCGTGAGATTGCTTTCTATATTCGCCGGATGATCCAGGCGAACGAGATCATCGAGAGCCGTGCGTTCTGAGCCATCGCACCCTGTAAACAAAAAACCGCGATCACTCGCGGTTTTTTGTGGGTTCAACGCAGATGCTGATCAGCGCACCGCTTCAAACAGCCCTGTTGCCCCCATGCCGCCACCCACGCACATGGTGACAATGCCGTAACGCAGGTTGCGCCGCTGCAACTCACGCACCAGATGGCCGACTTGGCGCGAGCCAGTCATACCAAACGGATGACCGATGGAGATGGAGCCGCCATTAACGTTGTACTTGGCGTTGTCGATCCCCAGGCGGTCGCGCGCGTACAGACACTGCGAGGCGAACGCCTCATTGAGTTCCCACAGGTCAATATCGGCAATACTCAGACCCTTGGCCTTGAGCAGCTTGGGCACCGAGAACACCGGGCCAATGCCCATCTCGTCCGGCTCACAACCCGCAGCAACAAAGCCGCGGAAAAACGCCAGTGGTTTGAGGCCCAGCTCAAGGGCTCTTTCCAGGCTCATGACCAGGGTCATCGACGCCCCGTCGGACAGCTGCGAGGCATTGCCCGCCGTTACTGAACCGTCATCAGCGAACACCGGCTTGAGCGCGGCCAGGCTTTCCAGGGTGGTGTCGGCGCGGTTGCAGTCATCATGGGCGACGATGCCATCAACAATGCTCTTCTCACCGCTGGCTTTGTCCTCGACCTGATACTTGACGTGCATCGGCACGATTTCATCGTCAAACAAACCTTCGGCCTGAGCTCGCGCGGTGCGCTGCTGGCTTTGCAAGGCGTAAGCGTCCTGCGCCTCACGGCTGACGTTGTAACGGCGCGCGACGATTTCCGCTGTTTGCCCCATGGGGTAGTAGATCCCCGGCACGTCTTTCTGCAGCACCGGATTGAACAGGTTCTGCGTGTTCATGCTTTTCAGGGTCATGGTGATCGACTCGACACCACCGGCCACGATCACATCGCTGCAACCGGACGCCACCTGGTTGGCCGCAATCGCAATGGCCTGCAGACCCGAGGAGCAATAACGGTTAAGGGTCATGCCGGCAACATTGATGCCCAGCCCCGATAGCACGGCGACGTTACGGCCGATGTTCATGCCCTGCGCGCCTTCGTTGGAGCCGGCACCGACGATGCTGTCGTCCACCAAAGCTGGATCGATGCCAGTGCGCGCCAACAGTGCATTGACGCAATGGGCCGCCATGTCGTCTGGACGGGTCAGATTGAACTTGCCGCGAAAAGACTTAGCCAAACCAGTCCGTACGCTGTCAACGATCACCACTTCACGCATGCTGCACCTCATTGTCATCGGGTTAAGTTGCCAATGAGAATAAGACCGAACAATCTCGCGCAGCGACGATCATTCATCAGGCGTATGCGCAACCATCCTCTAGCCCTGGCCCTCAGCCACTCAGTGCTTGTCGAACGCAGCCTCAAGTGCCTCGTTAATGGTGCGCAGCACTTTGATCCGGGCAAAGCGCTTGTCATTGGCTTCCACCAGCGTCCACGGGGCAATTTCCGTGCTGGTGCGGTCGACCATATCGCCCACCGCATCGCGGTACAGCGGCCACTTCTCGCGGTTGCGCCAATCATCTTCGGTGATCTTGAAGCGTTTGAAGGGGATCTGCTCGCGGGCTTTGAAGCGCTCTAACTGGGTTTGCTGATCAATTGATAACCAGAACTTCACCAACACCACGCCGGCTTCGCTGAGCTGCTCTTCAAAGTCATTGATCTCGCCATAGGCACGTAACCAGTCGCCTGGTTCGCAGAAGCCTTCGACCCGCTCCACCAGCACTCGGCCGTACCAGGAGCGATCGAACAGGGTGAATTTGCCGCGCGCAGGAATATGCCGCCAGAAACGCCAGAGATACGGCTGTGCACGCTCCTCCTCGGTTGGTGCGGCCACCGGCACGATACGGTACTGGCGTGGATCGAGCGCGCCAATCACCCGGCGAATCGCCCCGCCCTTGCCGGCAGCATCGTTGCCTTCAAACACCGCGATCAGCGAATGCCGACGCATGCGCTTGTCACGCATCAAACTAGAGAGCCGCGCCTGCTCACTGATCAGTTGCTCGGAGTACGCGTCCTTGTCCAAGGCCTGGGTCATGTCCAGGCTATCCAGCAGCCCGTGCTCCCCCAGACTGGAGGTCAGCGGTGCCGAATGAGGATGAGGCAGCGGCCGGCTCTTGGCCTTCAGCGCGGCTTGCAGGCCATCGAGCAGAATACGCCCGACAGTCAGGCTGCGGTAATACTCATCCACGCCCTCCACCACATACCAGGGAGCGTAATCGCGGCTGGTCCGGCGCAAGATGCGCTCACCAACGCGCACAAATTTGTCGTAAGTTTTCGATTGCTGCCAGTCCAGCGGGCTGATCCGCCAGCTGTGCAACGGATCGTCCTGCAGCGCTTTAAGGCGCGCCTTCATATGCTGCTTGGACAGGTGAAACCAGAACTTGAAGATCAGCGTGCCTTCATCACAGAGCATGCGCTCCATGCCCAGCGTGGTGTCGATGGCTTGGTCGAGTACCGCATTCTTAATGCGCTTATGCACGCGCCCTTGCAGCATCTGGCTGTACCAATTGCCAAAAAACACGCCGATGCGCCCCTTGGGCGGCAGTTGTCGCCAGTAGCGCCAGGCCGACGGACGCGCCAGTTCCTCATCGGTCTGCTGGTCGAAGGTGCTGACCTGAATCAGTCGAGGGTCCATCCACTCGTTGAGCAGCTTGACCGTCTCACCCTTGCCCGCCCCTTCAATCCCGTTGATCAGGATGAGGACGGCAAAGCGTCCTTGCTGTTGCAGCTCGTACTGCGCCTCCAGCAGAGCCTCGCGCAGGGCTGGCGCCTCAGCGTCGAAGGTGTCTTTATCGATGCAGCGGCCAATTTCGGCAGATTCGAACATGCTTCACTCCCTGACAATATCGCTTGAGCCTAGCGGATAAGCCGTGCCTTGGCTGGCCAAGCCCGTGCCGCCTTGCGGCTAACGCCGAGTAATCAGCCCTTGCTTGGCCACGCGCGTCAGCTGGCGCACAGTCTCTACCAGCTGCGCCGCCGTCGGCGCCTGGATCACCGCCATATCGAAGTGATTGCTGGCAAAGCGCGTCAAGGATTCACCATCGTGAACAAAATTAATCAGAAAAGTACGCGGCCCCGCCCAGCGCTTTGGCCAACCGTCGAGGTATCGCAGCAGCGTTGGCTGGTGGCTGCCGCCAAGCAGGATTTTCGGATTGCGTTGCACCAGCCCTGAGGTGATTGGGGCCAGGCGAATAAGCGGTTGGGGACAGGTCATCGGTGTGTCTCCGCCTCATTGGGTCCGCTGGGCAGCGGTGAGAGGCGACACCGAACCAGCGCTTTAGCGGTATTTCGAAGCCTCCGTGGAGTACTTCTTAAGGTTGTGCTGTGAGCAAGCAACCCGGCGCCCCGCAAGTAGCTGTTTAAATCGGCGCATGGATTGGCATCCTAGAGAAGGCCGCGTAAAGCTGTCAATACACGGCATCAAGCACGCGCCGCCAGCTAGCTGCTTAGTTAGTGGGAAAATCACCTCGCGCGGCTTTGAAGTGGCGTGCAACGCGCAGCCCCACAGCACGTTATTGAGGCCTCACGACGTCCTCGCAACGTTACGCGGCGTAACAGACCGCTCCACTAACACGCGGTTAAAAGCGGCAAAAATCAGATAAAACACCTGAAATAGAGCGCTAAAAGTCACTTCGCCTACTACTGGCACGCTTTCTGCCAATAACCCTCAGCTGATGTACACGCCGCAGGATCGGCGTTTTGCCTGCATGGATTGCCTTGAACAGCCCGATCAACCCTAGCGAGAGCACTCATGAACAACAATAAGACTCTGCTCGCCCTCTGCCTCGGCGCCGGTTTACTGGCCTCTGGCAACACTCAGGCCTTCTGGTTTGGCTCCTCCGGTTACACGCAAACCAAATACCCGGTCGTCCTGGCCCATGGCATGCTCGGCTTCGACAGCCTGCTCGGTATCGACTACTGGTATGGCATTCCGGGCGCGCTGCGTCGCGACGGGGCCAGCGTGTACATCACCGAGGTCAGCCAACTAAACACCTCCGAAGCGCGTGGCGAAGAACTGCTGGCACAGGTGGAGGAGATTATCGCCATCAGCGGCAAGCCCAAGGTCAACCTGATCGGCCACAGCCATGGTGGGCCAACCATTCGCTATGTCGCCGCCGTCAGTCCTAACCTGATTGCCTCAGCCACCAGTGTCGGCGCACCGCATAAGGGCTCAGCAACTGCCGACTTTATCCGTCAGGTGCAGCCCGGCTCGGCAGGTGAAACCTTGCTCGCGGGCATCGTCAATGGCCTCGGCACGTTGATCAACTTCCTTTCTGGCAGCTCTAGCACCAGCCCGCAAAACGCCTTGGGCTCATTGGAATCACTCAACAGCCAAGGTGCCGCGCGTTTCAATGCCAAGTTCCCGCAAGGTATTCCTACCACCGCCTGCGGTGAAGGCGCCTACAGCGTAGGCGGCGTGCGCTACTACTCCTGGAGCGGGACCAGCCCGGTGACCAACATCATCGACCCGAGTGACCTGCTGCTGGGTGCCACCGCACTGACCTTCAACGGCGAAGCCAACGATGGTCTGGTCGGCCGCTGCAGCTCGCACATGGGTAAGGTGATTCGCGACAACTACCGGATGAACCACCTCGATGAGGTCAACCAGACGTTGGGGCTAACCAGCCTGTTCGAGACCGACCCGGTCACGGTCTATCGGCAACATGCCAACCGCCTGAAAAACGACGGCCTGTAATGGATGTGCCAGGGGCTACAAACCGCCCTTGGCGTTTCTACAACCACCGTCTAAAGAGTGCCTGTGAAAAAAATCCTGCTGTTATCCCCGCTGCTGTTCGCCCTATGCCTGGCGTTGGCGCTTTACCTGCAACCGCTGGAAACACCTGGCCAGCTCAGCCGCAATACATCATCCGCCTTAGAGCCAGCAGTAACACAACCCTCAACGCCGACGCAGAAACAGCCGAATAACACAGCTGGCCCTTTGAAAAACCTGCCTGCCTCGTTCGGAGGCACAACGGTGGATGGCACCTTTCGTTTGGATGCCGATGGCAACCTGCTCATCAGCGAGGACATTCGACGGATATTCGACTATTTCCTCGCCGCCGCAGGCGAAGAGCCGCTGCGTACCAGTGTCGAGCGATTGCGCGCCTACATTGCCGCGCAGCTGCCGACCAATGCCCGAGGGCAGGCGCTGGCCCTACTCAACCAATACCTCGACTACAAACGCGAACTGGTGCTGCTCGAGCGCGACCTGCCACAGTCGGCCAACCTGGAAGCCCTGCGCCAGCGCGAGGCCGCGGTGCAGGCCCTACGCGCACGTATCTTTGATGCTCAGACCCAGCAAGCGTTCTTTGCCCGGGAAACGGCCTACAACCAGTTCACCCTGCAGCGCCTGGCCATCCTGCATAACCAGAAGTTGAACGATGCCGGTAAAGCCGCCGCTGTCGACCAACTGCGCAACAGCCTGCCTGCCGAGATGCAGGACACGGTATTGCCACAACTGCAAAATGAGCTGCGCCAGCAGACGGCTCAATTAAAGGCTGCCGGTGCCAAACCCGAACAGATTCGCCAACTGCGTCAGCAGCTGGTGGGGGCCGAAGCCACTCAGCGCCTGGAAGCACTCGACCAACAGCGCAAAACCTGGAAAAAACGCATCGCTCAGTACCGCCGCGACAAAGCCACTATCGAGAACAATACCGGCCTAAGCGACAGTGACAAACGCAGTGCCATTGCCCAACTGGTCATAGAAAACTTCAACGAGCGTGAACAACTGCGTTTGGAAGCCGCCGAACAGCTGGCGACTCAGAACACCTCACAACCCTAAAACGCTAAAACGCTAAAACGCTAAAAGCCCACCGAAGTGGGCTTTTAGCAGGCTGCTGCCGAATTGTTTAACGCTTAACCGGCGATGCGCTTGTCCAGCGACAGCTTGCCAGCACCTTCAAGCAGAATCGCCACACTAATGGCCAGCAGCGCCAGAGCGAACTCATAGCCGTTGTTGCTCATAAAAAAGCCATTGGCCAGGTGCACGGTAGCAATCGCCACCAGCATGGTCACTGCCAACACAGCAGCCGCAGGGCGCGCTAATAGACCGATGACTAAAGCCAGGCCGCCGAAGAACTCTGCACTGCCCGCCATCAGCGCCAGCAGGTAGCCTGGGGCCAAGCCGATACTTTCCATCCACTGGCCTACACCTTCCAGGCCATAACCGCCAAACCAGCCAAACAGCTTCTGTGAGCCGTGAGCGGCAAACGTCAGGCCAGCGATAATGCGCAGCACGGTCAGGCCGTAGCCCGCTTGAGTAGCAACAACAGATTTAATCAGCGTGTTCATATGCAGCGGTCCTTGTAGTGAGGAGTTGATGGCGTGCAGATTAAACAAATTTACCAATACTTAAAGCGGATAAAATCGCTACAACCGATCTAAAAAATCAATATATTTACACTTCTACCCGGCGCTACGGTTCCAGTAAATAGCGCTCGCGATCATAAGCAAGGTAGTACTTATTGACGCTATTCACATAGCTGACGACGCCCATGCCGATCTGCTCCATGGCCACACGTTCCACCTGAAAGAACCACTGGTTAGGGTTCAGGCCGCGCCTGCGCGCTTCCGCACGCAGGCTTTGCACCCGTTGCGGGCCCATGTTGTAGCCGGCCAGGATAAAAGCCATGCGTTCACGCTCGTTAAGCCGTGGGCTATTGAAATAGTTGCGGCGGATCATCGCCAGGTACTTGGCGCTGGCCTGCACATTGTTATCCAGCACATTGATATTGCTGACACCCACGCTGCGGGCCGCCGCCGGGGTAATCTGCATCAGCCCCGTGGCACCACCCGCCCCCCGTGCAGCCGGGTTAAGGGTAGATTCCTTAAAGGCCACGGCAGCCAAGGCCAGCCAGTCGAAGTTGTTTTGGCTGGCATAGCGCTGCAGCACCGAGCGCACCCGTTCCAGGCGCTGACGCTCAGTGCGACCGAGCGGGTAATGCACCTTGTACAAGCGCCGGTAAACACGCTGAAACGCCGCGTCCTGGTCCGCTGGGTCGCGGTAGCCCTTGAGAAAACGGTCGATGCTCGCGCCAAGCATTGGCGTATCGCGGCGCACATACCAACGCATGTCGCCGTCCTTGGACAGCGGCAAATGACGATCCAGGCGCAGCTTGGGCATGACCTTGGCCCAGCGCTCGGCAATCGGCTGCTCGACCGCCGTGACGCTGAAGATGCCCGCCTGGACCATTTCCAATACATCCTCGACGGCCAGACTGGGGTCGACCCATTCGACAATGATAGGGGAGCGCTTGCTGGCGATAAGCCGCTGGTTAAGCGCCCGGATGGCCTCACCCGCTACGCTGCCCGCAGGCAACGCCAGGCTGCGTCCGGACAACTGTTCAAGGTTCTGATAACGCCGGTTACCCTGCTTAGCAACGATGATCAGCGGCACATTGCTGCGGATCGCCACGCTGGCACTGAGTTTGCTGCCCGGCGGTATATTCAGCAGCTCACCCGGGGCGACCAAGTCACCTTCGCCACGCTGCAAGGCCGCGAGTAGCTGATCCTTGGCACGAGGGATGACTTTGAGCTTGAGCGTACGGCCATCACGCGCGTTACGGTTGAGGTACTGCTCGAAGGCGCGCATGCGCTGGTACTCAACGCCAATACTCTGCCCCTTGACCTCACCGGAACTGTTGCGGCTCTGGTTAACCAGCACGCGCAACTCACCACTGCTACGGATGCTCGCCAGGTCACGGGCGGCCTTGGCCCGTTCAACCTCTAATGGCCCAGCCACGCGCGCGATTGCCGTGCATGACAGCAGCAACAGGCAGCAGGTGAGCAGCACTCGCACCATCAAGGCTCCAGGGAAAAGTCGGCCGATCGCTCAGTGCAGCAGCCCATTGAAACAACCTACGTACAGGGCAACGGCCCCTCGCGCGGGGCGCGGAGGTTGGCACAGCCTGCCCGCGGATACCAGCAAGCACTCACACACAACATCACATAAACGTTTTAAGTCATTGTATTTATTAACTTTTAATCTATTCAAAAAGCTCTGCTATGCTGGCCTGTCAATTCAGCAGGTAGCACCATGCAACTCATCGATATCGGCGTCAATTTGACTCATCCAAGCTTTGCCGAACAGCGCGAAGCACTCCTCACTCGCGCTTATGCGGCGGGCATCCAGCAAATGCTGCTCACCGGTACCAGCCTAGGCGAAAGCCAGCACGCCCTGGAACTCTGCCGACAGTTGGATGATAGCGCCGAGCATTTGTTCAGCACCGCCGGTGTGCACCCACACGATGCGAACAGCTGGAACAGCGACAGCTACGCCGAACTCAAGGCCCTTCTGGCCGACCCCAGGGTGCGTGCAGTGGGCGAATGCGGCCTGGACTTCAACCGTGATTTCTCGCCACGCCCGCAGCAGGAACTGGTGCTCGAGCAGCAGCTGGCTCTGGCGGTGGAGCTACAGCTGCCCGTGTTCCTGCATGAACGCGATGCCGACGAGCGCCTGCTGGCAATCCTGCGCCACTACCGCGACCAGCTACCGGCAGCCGTGGTGCACTGCTTCACAGGGGAAAAACGCGCGCTGTTCAACTACCTGGATATGGACCTGCATATCGGCATCACGGGCTGGATCTGTGACGAACGCCGCGGCAGCCACTTGCATCCACTGGTCAGGGAGATCCCCCGCGGCCGTCTGATGCTGGAAAGTGATGCGCCCTTCCTGCTGCCACGCAGCCTGCGGCCAAAACCCAAGAGCGGCCGCAACGAACCAGCCTTCCTTGTAGAGGTGCTCCGTGAAGTGGCCCTGCACCGTGGTGAAGCCGAGCACGATGTGGCCGCCCACAGCAGTGCCAGCGCACAGGCCTTTTTCAATTTACCAAGCCTGAATGGCGCTCAATCGGCCAGTTGAGTGGGCCTATTGATAAGGATCAATAGGCCATGATTGGCTTTAGCCGATACTGCTGGCACTTTGCCAAAAATGATTTTTACCTAGTGGCCTAAACCCGATGGGCGCCTCGCCGATATAAGGTTTGTCGAACAACTGCCTTCGATTACCCAGCAAATCTGAATACCAGCAACCAACCTTCACAAGGAAGAGATGTGCATGAGTCACTGGATTAGCGATCTTTCCCTGAAATACAAATTCTGGGCTGTAAACGCGGTGGCTTTCTTCACCACCTTGTTGCTGGTGCTCTACGCCCTACATCTGGAACAACAATCGCATTACGACGCAGCCAAGCAGGCAGCGCAGCAACAGGCCCGCCTGTTAAGCCAATGGCCTCAAGACCAGGCCTTGCCAAGCGCCAACAACCTGCTGAGCTTTAGCGCGGATCAGGCCCCGCGCCTGCCGGACAACCAGGGCAGCGCCCTGCTCAACGCGCGCGGCTGGGTCGAGTTAAACGGCAGTGAGGGCCTGATCGGGGCTGAGGTTATTGTCCGGGATGACGGTCAGCGCCTGGCCGTCAGCGCAGTGGCGCCGAGCTTCAGCGATGTATTTTTCAACCGTGCCCTCAGCTATGCCGGGGTCGTCGCGCTATTGATGCTGCTGTTGCTGGCCGCTTCGCAATTATTGATTCGCTTCCTCCTTAGCCATCTCAACACCCTCAAGGACGTGATGCTGCAGGTGGAGAAAAGCGGCGACCTGAGCGCTCGCGTACCACTCGACTGCCGCGACGAAGTGGGCCAAATGGCCAGCGCCTTCAATGCCATGCAAGCCGGTTATCAACGCGTGGTGGGCATTGTGGCGCAGTCGGCGGCGCAGTTGGATGAAGGCGCCGAACGCCTGGCCGGGAATATGCGTGAAGTGCGCCACGGCATGCTTGAGCAACAAAGCGAAACGGAACAAGCCGCCACGGCCATCAACGAAATGTCCGCCACGGTTCACCATATTGCCGAACACACCGCCGACACCCGCGATCAATCGAAAACCGCCGAGCAACTGACCCGCAGCGGTCAGCAGGTGGTCAACCGCGTGGCACTTTCCATTTCCGGGCTGTCCAGCGGCGTGCAGCAAACCGCACAGATGATCGAACAACTGGCGGCCGACAGCCAGAAGATCGGCGGCGTGGTCAGTGAAATTCATGGCATCGCCGAACAAACCAACCTGCTCGCCCTTAACGCCGCAATCGAAGCGGCCCGCGCAGGCGAAATGGGTCGAGGCTTTGCCGTGGTTGCCGATGAAGTGCGCAACCTGGCCAAGCGCGTACAGGACTCCACCGACCTCATCACCCAGATGATCAACACCCTGCAAAGTGGCACCCGTGATGCCGTGGACTTTATGCAGGACAGCTCGATCAAGGCCGATGAGTGCGTCAAACAAGCCGATGAAGCCGGTCAGGCGCTGGCCGCTATCACCGAGTCCGTGGCGCACATGCGTGAAAGCAATACGCAAATCGCCGTCGCGGCTGAACAACAGAGCCAGGTGGCCGAAGAGATGAACCGCGCGGTAATCCGCATTCGCGATGTAACCGAACAGACCGTCAGCCGTACCGGCCAGTCGGCTGTCACCAGTGCCGACCTGGCCAACCTGGCCGGCGAGCTAAATACCGCCATTCGCCAGCTCAAGCTCTAGAGCGTGCTTAACGCGGCCTAGGCAAACACCGCCACGGTCTGGCGACTGATCGCCAACAGCTCCCCTGTTGGCGACCATAACGCTGCAGCCACATGCCCATAACCATCGCGAGCGTGCTCGATCTGCGCGCGATACAGGCACCAGTCCGCAATACTCAACGTGCTCATGGGCTGCACGAACTCAATGGTCCACGTCAGCGAGCTGCCAGGGGCTGGTGCCGTCAGATGCGGCAGCACCGCAGGCGGCCAGGCATCAACCAAGGCCAGCAGGTGGGCCTCATCGGCCGCCTCGATGCGGGTTTGATCGCGCAAACGCACCCAGCCGCCCATCTCCCGCGATGAGTTACCGCTAAACGGCATGCCACCAAAGGCCCAGCGCATGGCCAGGTGACGGGTAAATTCTGGGGTTACGTTGGGGATATAGGGCAGCTCTTGGCACTCATCGACCGGCTTGGCCTGCGGGGCCGGCTCGGCTTGGACCGCAATGCGTGAATCACGCCCGGCGCCGAAACTCCCCTGCACGATGGTCACCACCTGGCCATCTTGTACGGCCCGGCCCAGCACCTGACTGACAGCCTTGCCTTCACGCAGTACTTCCACGCTAAAGCTGATGGGTACATCCGGCGCAGCAGGGCCGACAAAAGTGATCGCTAGGGAGCGTGGCGGCCGCCCATCGGGCACCTGAGCACGCATGGCTTCGTACACCAACGCCGCCACCAGCCCGCCAAAGCTGGCGCGGCCCTGCCCCCATTGCGCGGGAATATGCACGGCCTGCGGGTTGTCGCGCACGGCTTGAAGTAACTCGGAAAAAACCATAACCACCTCAATCACTAAAGATGTCGGTGATCTTAGGACAAAGGCAGGGGGGATTGGCACGCCATTTCAGCCAAATAAGCCGAAGGTATATCGGCTGATCAGCCCTTCACGCGGGCAAAGGTCTTAGCCAATTGCACTAAAGCCAGATCAGCCTCTTGCTCAGCTTGCTGCATGGCTGCGCGCCAAGTGGCCACGCACGGCTGTAAATCGGCCTCGCTCTCGGCGCGTAGCAACCACTGCCAATGGTCGTGCCAATCACCCAATGCGGACTGGGCCTGTTTTAAGCGCATACGCGTGCGCCCGGATAAATCGCTCAATTGCGGATAAGCCTCAGCCGCATAGCGCAGGCGTTTGACCAGCAAGCGCAGGCGGTGACGGTCATGAGCCGGATCATGCAGCGCCTGCAGCAAACGTTGGCGATCCTTGCGCAAGCGTTTACCAATCAACCTATGCAGGCCACGCAGCTCTGCGCTGGCAGCCGCTTCTCGCCACTGCTGCGGCCACTCATCCAGGGCGCTCAATAGCTGTGCCAGCGCTGCACTGCTCAGTAGCGCGCTATAGCCCTGACGCAACAATGGCTGGCGCGCCTGCGCGGCCATACTGAGCCCTTGCTCATGCAAATAACCGTGCAGCACCTCAAGGTCACGCAGCGGCCCCGTCACGCGGCCTAGCTCGGCTGCGCGCTGTTGCAGGTCCGCGCAGGCCGTCAGTGCCGTTAGCGGCCGCAACAGGCTGCGCAGTTGACGCAAGGCAATGCGCAGATCATGCAGCGCCTCACTGTCTGTGTCCGCCTGCAGCCGCTCACGGCAGGCAAACAGGCGAACCTGTGTGCGCACAACGTGCTGCTGTATCTCACCCATCAAGCCTTGCATCGCCTCACTCCTGTGAAATCGTGCCCCCAGCTTATGCGCTTATTGATTTGCCACAAGTGCTCAACCGCTAGGGCTGCACACGGGTAAATCGCCAAGGTAATGCCCGGCGCAGTGCCTTTAGACGCTGACGCAGTTGCACGGCGCTGAGCATTTGACCGGCATAGCGCTGCGCCTCGAATGCCGCCGCAAACCCTGCAATCGCCTGCGCCTGCTCAGGTAACAGTAAGCCTGCCCTAGCGGCATAGTCTCGCGGGCCTTCGCCGGGATGTCGCGGTACACCATGACGCGCCAGCAGTGCCTCGAAACGGCGGAACAATCGCTGCTGTACGTCACGCTCACGCTGCCAAGGTTTGAACAGCCAGAGCGCGAGCATACCCAGCAGCACGCCACCACCACCGACCAAGCCGATGACCAGTGACTGGGCATCGACCCGGCCCAACCAGCGCTGCAGAAACTCCAACTGCTGCTGGCTCTGGTAGCCCAGTACCCAACGCTGCCAGCCGTAATTCACATTGTCCCAAGCCAGGCGCAGCTCATTCAGCCAACTGAGATTGCGATAGCGCAGTGGCGAAAAGGGCGAGTCCTCAAGAAAACTCTGCTCACCGGCCAGGGCTTCCTCCAGGCCTTGGTCGATCCGCTCGGGCGCCACCTGAAAGGTCGGATCAACACTGACCCAGCCACGTCCTGCCTGCCAATACTCGACCCAGGCATGGGCATCGAATTGCCGCACCTGCACGTAGTTGCCCGCCGGGTTGAACTCGCCGCCTTGATAGCCCGCCACCACCCGCGCCGGAATCCCAGCCGCGCGCAGCACAAAGGTCATCGCGCCGGCATAGTGGGCACAGAAGCCGCTGCGCGTCTCGAACAAAAAGTCATCGATATTGTTCACCCCCAGCGCGGGCGGACGCAGGGTGTAGGCATAGGGCTCACGGTTGAAGTGGCTGAGTAGCGCCTGCACCAGTTGCTCAGGCTGCGGATAGTCGCGCTTGAGTTGCTCAGCCCAGGCGCGACTGCGCGGTTCGCCTTGCGCCGGCAGCTGCAAGGCCCGGTGCATGAACCCAGCGGCCAATTGCGGTTCCCGCAACGCCTGCGGCCAGGAGCTGACCTGATAGATCAACGAGCGATCCACCGGCTGTCGACGCTGCAGGCGAAAATCACTCATCAGCCGCGTCTGTTCTAGATTGGTTTGCGCCACATCCAGGGCGAACAGCCAGCGCTGCCCGCTCGGTTGCATAACGATGCTGTAGTTCAACGCCTCACCGCGCTTCTGCCACTGCGCACCGGGAGCAAACTCGGCGTAATCGGATTGTGACCAGCGCCGCCCATCGAAGCGATCCAGGGTCAAGGCACGCCAATACAGCTCACTGCGTGGCGGCGTTGCACCGTCGAAACTGGCGCGAAACGCCAACGCGGCGGAGCGACTGAGGTCGGCAATATCCGCCGGCGCCATGCTGTCTGACAGGCCGGTAGTGGCCTTGTCGTTGGGCACCGGCAACGACCAGAGCGGCCCCATGCGCGGGAAGAATATAAACAGCAGCAGCATCACCGGCAGCGCTTGCAGCATCAGGCTGCCAGCCAGGCGCGCGGTTGGCCACGGTTGGGCGGCCAGGCTGCTCTGCTGCAGGCCAATCAGCGCGGCAAGCAAGGCGGTCACCGGCAACAGGCTGTAAAAGGCCATCAGCATGCTGTCATCGAACAGGTAGGCGGTGACCACCACAAAGAAGCCGAGGAAGATCAGCACCAGCGCATCACGCCGCGTGCGCATTTCCAGCAGCTTGAGCACAAACGCGGCGATCAGCAGCACCACCCCGGCATCCAGTCCGACCAGGCTGCCGCGGGACACAAGCACCCCCACGGCTGCCGCCAGCATCAACGCGCCCTTGGCCCAGGCATTCGGGTAGCGCGCGCGCATGCGGAATATCTGAATCCGCCAAGCCGCACTGCCCAGCCACAGGCCGATGATCCAAAACGGCAAATGACTTAGGTGCGGAATAATTACCAGCAGCTGCGCCACCAGCAGCCACGTCAGGCTGACCCGGGGAATTGTCATGACTCGGCTCATGACGCACGGCCAAACAGCGCCAGCGCGCGCAAGCAGGCATCACGATGCAGCTCGCCGCTGTCGGCGCTCAACAGCTGGCCCGGCAAGCTCAGGGCAAATGGCTGCTGGCGCTCGGCCAGTTGCAGCACCCAGTGGCAGAGTAATGACAGGCGCGTTTCAACATCACCGGGCATGGCGTCGAAATCCAGATGCAGATCGCGCCCGCTGATCGAAGCAAAATCCTTGACCAACAGGCCCTGGCCTCTGGAATAGGCCTTCCAGTGCAGACGCCGCTTGGAATCACCCGGCTGATAGTTTTTCAGCCCTTGGTAATCATCGACACCCTGGCCATGTGCACGACTGCCCTCCTCGTCCTGATCGTCACTGGCCCCGGCGGACAGCGGCAACTCACCCGGCAAGGGCCGCGGATAGACCAATACGCGCTGGTCCAGGTCGAGCCAACTCCAAGCCACCAAAATCCCCAACGGAAAGCGGCTTTCGACCCGCAAACGGCCTGGCCGCAGCCAGCCGCGCTGCAACGCAGGCAGGTTCAACTGACACTCGCTCACGCCTTGAGCCGGCACGTCTAGGGTCTGCAACTCGGCCGGTGGCCAACCCAGGCTGACGGCCTGATGCGGCCGCTGACTGCTTTCCAGGCGTACACGAAAACCGGCGGGCTCGCCGACAAACACCGCCGGGGTGCTGCCGGCCTTGATGATCAGCCCTGCCAGGTTGCGGTAGGTGTGCAGAATGGCGACAACAAACACCGAGCCCAACAAAAACGTCAGGGCGTAAGCCAGGCTGTTCTGGTAATTGATTGCGGCCAGCAACATCAGCAGCAACGCCGAGATAAAGGCCGCGCCGACCCGGCTGGGGATGATAAAAATCCGCCGTTGGTTGAGCCGCACACTGGCGGCGGGCGGAATGCGCCGAGTCAGCCAGCGATTCCAGCGTGGCCTGAGCTGAGCAATCAAAGCGCCGGCACCTCACGCAGCAGCCACTGCACCAAACTGCCCGCCCCATGCCCGGCCGGGTCGGCACGTTCACGCAGGCGATGGCCGACCACCGAAGGCAACACCGCCTGCACATCTTCCGGAATTACATAATCACGCCCGGCGAGAAACGCCCAAGCCCGCGCCGCGGCGAGCAGTGCCAGGCTGGCCCGCGGGGACAGGCCCCAGGCAAATTGCGGCTGGGTGCGGGTGGCATCGACCAGACGCAGCACATAATCGACCAACGCATCGCTGGCGCGCACCTTCGGCACCTCAGCCTGAATCAGCGCCAATTCAGCATGATCCAGCAGCGCCGGCAAACTGGGTAACAAGGAACGTCGCGAATCACCGAGCAACAGGGCTTTTTCCGCTGCTTTGCCGGGGTAGCCGAGCGACAAGCGCATGAGAAAGCGGTCCAGCTGCGACTCAGGCAAGGCAAAGGTGCCGCCCTGGCTCACCGGGTTTTGCGTGGCAATGACAAAAAACGGTTCAGGCAACGGTCGGGTCGCGCCCTCGATGGTCACCTGGCCCTCTTCCATAGCCTCAAGCAATGCGCTCTGGCTTTTCGGCGTGGCGCGGTTGATCTCATCGGCCAGCACCAGCTCGGCAAAGATCGGCCCCGGATGGAAGATGAACTGCCCAGTGTCCTTGTCGAACACCGAGGTGCCAAGGATGTCCCCCGGCAGCAGGTCAGAGGTGAACTGGATACGCTGAAAACTCAGCCCCAGTACTTTGGCCAGGGCATGGCTGAGGGTGGTTTTGCCCATACCGGGCAAGTCCTCAATCAACAAATGGCCTTGGGCTAACAGGCAAGTCAGCGCCAGGCGTACCTGCGGCTCCTTGCCCAAGAGCACGTGATTGACCGTCTGCAGCACAGTTTCCAGTTTGGCGCGCATGAACCACTCCTAAAGGCTAGCGGACGATGCTACTGCGCGATGCGGCCAGGGCATAGCCACTGGAAACCTTTACTGACGAACTTGTGACACGAACAGCTCAGGACGGCCGTTTTAGATCAAAGCGCTCGGTGGTGCGTGAGTAGGCCGCACCGCCGAGGCGACCAATCAAGTCGAGCTTGCCGGCATCAATGCGACCCTGCTCGTTGAGCACGCGCTCATCGATATGCGCCAACAGCACTTCGGCAAACAACAGGTGGCAGTTAGGTGCCGCCTTTGGGTAAGGCATGGCCTCAACCAAACGGCACTCGAAAGCCACGGCCGCCCCGGCCACGCGCGGTGGCTTAACCTGCACCGACGACAGGCTGGCGATGCCACAGTGTTCAAATTCGCTGATGGCGTGAGGCAATAGCGCCGCGCTGGCGTTCATCGCCTCGGCCTGCTCGAAAGACACCAGTTGAATCACCAGCTCGCCACTGGCCTGCACATTCAGCAAGGTATCTTTCAGGCTGCCATCGCCCCGGTGATTGACGTTGATCAGCAGGGTCGCGGGGTCATCACTGATCACGGTAAAAAAGCTGAACGGCGCCAGGTTACTGATCCCGTCTGCCGACAGGCTGGAGACCCAGGCAATAGGGCGCGGCGTGATGGTCGAGGCTAACCAGCGGTAACGGTCAAGCGGTTCAAGGGTGCTGAAATTAAGCTGCATTAGCGCCCCGCTCGCGATTCACGGATGTAGAAACGCGCACGCTCAGACTTCGCGGTGCAGCCTTCGTAGGCTTCAAATTGTTGCTGGGTTTTCGCCGCGGTCAGCAGCGACAAGGCTTTGGAATAACTCACGGTGCCGGCAAAACCCTCGGCCTTGGCCAGGTCCAGTTCACGCCAGGCGGCATCTAACTGGTTGGCACAGCTGTCGCGATAAGCGGTTTTTCCGGCGCAGCCGCTGAGCACCAGCAACACCATAGGCAACACAATCCACAGTTTCATCAGCTAACTCCAGGAAGAGAGACATACTTTGCTTGCGTATCAGGACGCGTAGCCACACCTGATCGCCACGCATTCACACAGCCTTTCAGACGCACAAAACAGATAAAAGTGCCCACACCTCATGCAACCGGCACTCACGCGTGAATGCCGTGGATACTAGCAAATCGCGCCTTGGCGGCGCGCTCTACCGCGCGTATGTTCACTGCATAACGAGTTACGGAGGACAGGCTGATGAGTAAGCGTATTGCGCTGGTATTGGGTTCCGGAGGTGCGCGTGGTTATGCGCATATCGGTGTCATCGAAGAGTTGGAAGCCCGTGGCTATGAAATTGCCTGCATTGCCGGCTGCTCCATGGGGGCGGTGGTCGGCGGGATTTACGCCGCCGGCAAGCTCAATGAATACCGTGAATGGACGCAAAGCCTGGATTATCTGGACGTATTACGCCTGCTCGATGTGAGCTTTAGCCTGGGTGCGATTCGCGGCGAAAAAGTCTTCGGCAAGATTCGCGAAATGGTCGGCGAGATCGACATCGAAAACCTGTCGATCCCCTTTACTGCAGTGGCCACCGACCTCACCAATCAGCAGGAAATCTGGTTTCAGGAAGGCTGCCTGCACCAGGCCATGCGGGCTTCGGCGGCAATTCCCAGCTTGTTCACCCCGGTTATTCAGGGCAATCGGATGCTGGTCGATGGCAGCCTGCTTAACCCACTGCCCATCGTGCCGGTGGTGTCGAGCCACTGCGATTTGATTGTCGCGGTCAACCTCAACTCGAATAATCAGCGCCAGTACGAGCTGCCGATAATCGAGCGCACACCCGCACTCAAAGGGCGTTTCGACCTGCTGATGAGTTCATTGGGCTCGCACCTGCCTTCGTTCAAACGCAAACACGGCGAAGATGACGAAATGCTCTTGCTCGAAGAGCGCGACAGCAGCGTGCAACCGGAAGCCATGAATCCTTGGCAGCAGAATGCCCGAAGCAGCTTGAACAAGCCCGCCGCACCAAAATCCGCCAGCGGCTCGCGAGTTGCCGATCTCAGCGGCCCTGCCTCGCTGCTTGAGTTGATCAACCAAAGTTTTGAGGTCATGCAGACTTCATTGGCACAGTACAAGATTGCCGGCTACCCGCCGGACATCCTGATCAACGTGCCCAAGCGGGTCTGCCGTTTCTTTGAGTTCTACAAGGCCCCGGAGCTGATCATGCTCGGCCGGCAGATAGCCAGCGACACGCTGGATAAATACGAGCGCGGTGAGCGCTAGCCACTGAGCAGCTAACTGCGCGGCGGCTCGGCAGGCTCAGCACTGCTGGTGCTCGAAACGGGAGTTCCTACCCAGTCACTCAGCAGGCTGTAGGCCACTGCCAGCAACGTTGGGCCAAGGAACAGGCCCATAAAGCCAAACGCCAGGATGCCGCCAAACACCCCAAGCAGCACCACAATCAACGGCAAGTTGCCGCCGCGGCTGATCAGGTAAGGTTTGAGGATGTTGTCGACGCCGCTGATCACAAAGACGCCCCAAATCAGCAGGAAGATGCCCATGCCGACTTCGCCCTGCCAGAACAACCAGGCCACAGCGGGGCCCCAGATCAGTGGTGGCACCATGATCAGGCTGAAGCCGAAGGTCATCATCCCCAACACCAACGCACCGGGCACTCCCGCAATGGTAAAGCCAACCCAAGCCAGAATGGCCTGCGCGGTGGCCGTACCGATCACCCCGTTAACCACCCGCTGCACCGTGCCGGCCACGAGTTCCAAGTAGTGGTCGGCGCGATCACCAATCAAACGCTGCAACAGGCTTTGAGCAAATGCGGCAAGGCGCGGCCCATCACGGTAGAAAAAGAACACCAGAATCAAACTCAGCGCCAGCTCCAACATGCCACCGCCAATCTGCGCACTGCGTGCCAGTAGCCAGTTACCCACCTGCCCGAGATAAGGCCGTAGCGTGGCGAAAAACGCGGCGCCCTGTTGGTCGATGGTCAGCCAGAAACTCACCAGGCGGTCCCCCACCAGCGGTACGCCGGCCAGCCAAACAGGCGCCGGCGGTAATCCTTCGACCTGAAAGCCCTTGAGCAAGGCGGTGACATCCTTGATGTGATCCGCCAGGTTGAACCCAAGCATGACCAGCGGTACGGCAACCATCACGGTCCAAACCAGCGTCAGCAGCCCCGCCGCCAACGCCTGACGCCCGCCGAGCAAACGCGTCAGCACGCGCATCACCGGCCAGCTGGCAAACGACAGCACCGCGGCCCAAAACAGCGCCGACCAGAACGGCGCCAACACCCATAGGCTCGCGCCTAATAAGAAAAGCAGCAGTATCTGCACCAGCAGCCGATCGTTATTGGCCATTCGCCCTGCTCCCTGCACAACAAAAAAGGCTCTGCCATAAGGGCAGAGCCGGAAGGTTTTAGTGCGACAAGCCTACGCCACTCAGGTTCTAACGCAGCACGTTAAGTTGTACACCGCTGACATCAGGCTCACCCAACTCCAGACGGCTGGCACGTACACGTTGTGCAACGAGCGCTTCACGCCAGGCTTCAGCCTGGGCACCGCTGATGCTTACACGCAAAGTACTGTCGAGCCGCAGGCTACGCGCCAGTAATTCAGCCCACGCCGCGCTGGGTTCGACCTGTTTGGCCAGGCGCAGTTCACCGGTGCTTTTCAGCTGGCGCTGCAGCGTCGCTGGGGATGGCAAGACCTCACCCAGTGCCGCATTGGCCGTGAGTAATTCGGCATGCAGATAGGCGCGTTTGTTGCCGCGGGTGATGCTGTACAACGCCAACAGGCTGTCTTGGCGGGGTTCAGCCAGGCGCATCAAGGCATAGGTTTGCTCGTCATCCGCACCCGTCAGCTTGGTGTTGTCGAATACCGCGTTCGCCCACAGGCTGCTTGAGCCGCACTCACGGCCCACGCACCAGTACAGCAGCTCAGCATCTTGCGCTTGCAGGGCTTCGCGGGCATTGGCGAACACCTCATTAGCCGAATGGGTGCGCGGCAACTCATAGGTCACAGCGGTTAGATGGCCTTGAGCGGCGACTTCGCGCTCGTAGCGCAAGGTGCCACTGATGCGCCGTATCGAGCCTTGCGGGTAGATGCGCTCCTGCTCAGCCACATCCTTGAAGCTGACAATCGTGCTCCCGGCAAAACGCGGCAGCACCTCAAGGTCATGACTGCCCGGTACATCTGCGCTCGCAGCGGCACTGGCCAGCAGCAGGCTTAGGCCGAGGCAGTAAGTATTAAGCCGGCTCATTTGATCAACATCGACTGGGCGGCTTTGACGATTTTCTCGCCATCTTCTTCGCGCGGCGGCACCAACAAACCGCGCTGCACCGCTGGGCGTTCGGCCAGTTCAGCCATCCAGCGCTGCAAATGCGGCAGCCCGTCGACCGAGACCCCGGCCCAGTCGTGGATCCGCACCCAGGGATAGGTGGCGATATCAGCGATGCTGTAGTCATCCGCGAGGTACTGCGCTTCACTCAAGCGCGTATCGAGCACCTCATACAGACGTCGTGTCTCACGCTGGTAGCGGTCGATGGGGCCTTGCAGCTTTTCCGGAAAATAGCGGAAGAACACATTGGCCTGCCCCTGCATCGGGCCGACGCCCCCCATCTGGAACATCAACCACTGAATCACCCGCGAGCGACCTTTGGCATCGCTGGGCAGCAATTGACCGGTTTTTTCGGCCAGGTACAACAGAATGGCGCCGGACTCGAACACCGCGAAATCATCGTTGTCGCGGTCAACAATCGCCGGAATGCGACCATTGGGATTAATCTTGAGGAAGGCCGCAGCCTTCTGCTCCTGCTTGTCGAAACTCAATGCCTGCACGTTATACGGCAGCTGCAGCTCTTCCAGTGCGATGGACGCTTTATGGCCGTTGGGGGTGGCGGCGGTATACAGGTCGATCATGCGAATCTCCGTGGCTATCGCCACACCTTTCCCCAGTTGCCTTCAGCAAGTCAAGCCGCGCCCAGGAAAGCTTTGAAACAGTCTGCTACCAAGCCCGCGCCTACGTCGTCATCCAGGTGCAGATGATGGCCGCCAGGCAATTGCGCCACCTCGACAGCCAGCCCCGCAAGCAACGCATTGATATCCGGTTGCGCCAGCAACATCCCTTGCTGCGCCATCACCAACTTAGTCGGGCACTGCAGGCTGCGCGCAAATGCCAGGGCGTGGGCATGGGTCAGGCGCAGCGGCGATGGCAGGGTCAAACGGCTGTCGGTACGCCAGGTGTACCCGCCGGGCACCGGCATCAGGCCACGCTGGGCGAGCAGCTCGGCCGCCTCACGGCTAACCGCGCCAACGCCACGCATGCGTGCTTCAACCGCGCGGGAAAATTCGCCGTATACCGGTTTACGCTTACCGGCCAGCGCCAGCTGCGCCTTAAGCGCTTCACCGAGCTTGTGCGGCGCGCTGTCTGCTTCACCAGTGTAAGGAATCAGCCCATCGATCAGCGCCAGGCGCTCGATACGCTCCGGCATGGCCGCCGCCAGCAGCACCGAGACAATCGCGCCCATCGAGTGCCCCAGCAGAGCAAAGCGTTGCCAGCCGAACTGCTCGGCGACCTGCAGCACGTCGTAGGCATAATCCCAGATGGCATAACTGCCGCCGGGCGGCCGGTGATCGGAATGGCCGTGCCCGGCAAAGTCCAGGGCCACAATGCGCATCCCAGGCAACAAAGGGGCCAGCCGGGCAAAGCTTGCGGCGTTATCCAGCCAGCCGTGCAAGGCGATCACTGGCTGGCCATCTTCAGGGCCATACAGATGGGCGGCTAATTCAATGTGCGGTAGGCGCAGGCGCACCTCTTCGAAATTCAGGCTCATGCGCTTTGCTCATTTGTGGGCTGGCCGGACCAGCGCTGGAAGAGTTTTTTCAGCAGCTCTGCGGTGTCCTGCGGGCGCTCAAGTGGAAACATATGGCCGCCCGGCAGCGTCAGGTACTCACCTTTCGGCACACGCCGCACCAGGTGCGTGTGGTGCGGCATGACCACTCGGCTGTGCCGTCCACGCACCATGGCCAGCGGTACTTGCAGCTGCTGCGGGCGCCCAGGGCTGGTGTGCGGCACGCTGCGATAAATGCTGATTTCCGTGGCGGGATCAAAGCGCAGGCGCAGGCTATTCGTGCTCGCCTGCAGGCCATGCTGGACATAAGCATCCAGACATTCGGGATCAAAGCGGCGGAACAGACTCTTGGTGGCGAAATAGCCGCGCGCTTCGGCCAGATCGACAAACTCCTCACGCCGGCCCAGGGTGCGTCCGGCGGGAGTAATGCGGTCAATAAAACCAAAGCGTTTGGCCGCACGGATTACGAGCTTGTCGGCCAGGGTCAGCACTGGGGAATCGAGCATCACCACCCCACGGTACAACTCAGGTCGCAGCAAGGCGGCGTGGTAATGCAGCACGCCGCCCAATGAATGCCCGACGCCCCATACCGGTTGCTGATTGGCTTCAAGATGATGAATCAGCTCATCGACCAAATTGCTCCAGTTGTCATTCACCGGAAAGCGCGGGTCATGGCCATGCTGGTCAAGGTGCTGCACTGGGTAATCAGGTGCCAGCGCGCTAAACAACTTGCCGTAGGTGGCCGAGGGGAAGCCGTTGGCATGGGCGAAGAACACAGACTGAGTCATGGCAGGGGCTTATCAGGGAAATTGGACTGATTGTCCGGCAGTGTTCGCCAGGCAGCAATGACAAAACGGCCAGTGAATGACGGCACTGTCGTCAACGCTGATGGGAGGCCCGTCAGCCGCAGTCGCACTGACGGCGTGCCTGCTTAGCGTTGAGCAGGAGCGTTTTCACCCAGCGGCATGATGGCCATGGTCAGCCGAGAAATACAGCTGGCTTTGCCATCTTCACCACTCAAGCGAATGTCCCAGACGTGGGTGGTGCGCCCCAGATGCACCGGCCGCGCCACCGCAGTGACCCGACCACTGCGCAGGCCGCGCAGGTGGTTGGCATTGACCTCCAGACCGACGCAGTAGAACTTGCTGCTGTCGATGCACAGGTGGCTGGCGGTGGAACCGAGGGTTTCCGCGAGTACCACGGAGGCGCCGCCATGCAGTAGGCCGTAGGGCTGATGAGTGCGTGCGTCGACCACCATGCTCGCGGTAATCGACTCGTCATCAAACGACTCGAAGCGGATATCCAATTGCTCGCCGATGGTGTTTTTCAGAATCGCATTGAGCTGTTCGAGGTTGGGGGATTGCTGCCAGAGGGCCATAAACAGTCCTTAACGGTAGGTACCTTGAGAACGTGGCCGGCAGACACGCCGGCCACGCGCGTGATCACTCGTGCCAAAGCACGGCTTCGCTGCGTTCGGTCCACTCGCCAAAGCGTTCAGCGTAGGCGCCTTCCACAACCGCACGTTTGATTTTCAGGGTTGGCGTAAGGAAGCCGTTGTCCACCGCCCAGACGTCCTTAACCAGGACCAAACGCTGCAGCCGCTCATGCTTGTCGAGGTTCTGGTTGACCTGCACCAGCAGCGCTTCCAGGCTGCTTTGCAGCTCGCCGCGACCACCATTAACGGCTTCATTGCGCCCCACATCGGAGAGCACGCATAAAGCCATGGGCTGAGTCATGCCATCGCCCACCACACACACCTGCTCAATGCGCGAATGTTCACCCAGGCGGTTCTCGATCGGTGCCGGCGCGACGTACTTGCCTTTGCTGGTTTTGAAGATTTCCTTGATCCGCCCGGTCAGGCGCAGGTTGCCCTGGGCATCCTGTTCACCTTTGTCGCCGGTGCGCAGGTAGCCATCGGCGGTCATGGTTTCTGCGGTTTTTTCCGGGTCTTTGTAATAGCCCTGCATGGTCGCACCACTGCGCACCAGCACCTCGCCATCTTCAGCGATCCGCACCTCAACACCTGGGCTGTTCTGCCCGATCCAGCCCTGTTGGAACTTGCCCGGCCGACAGACATGTGAATAACCACAGTTCTCGGTCATGCCGTAGACCTCCAGCACATCCAGGCCCAAACGTTTGTACCAGTTGAGCAGCGCCTCAGGCACCGGCGCTGCACCAGACAAGGCGTAGCGCACCGCATCCAGGCCCAGACCGACCAGTACTTTCTTGCCTACGATACGGCCGATGATCGGCAGCTTGAGCAGGAAATCCAGCTTCTCAGCCGGCATCTTGCTGTAAACACCCATCTGGAATTTGGTCCAGATGCGCGGCACACCGAACATCACTGTTGGCCGCGCGCGCTTGAGGTCTTCGAGAAAGGTGTCCAGGCTTTCGGCGAAGAAGATCGTCTGCCCGGCGTAGATCGACGCCAGCTCGACAAACATCCGTTCGGCCACGTGGCACAGCGGCAGGTAGGACAGCACTCGATCATCCTCACCGACGCCAAACAACTCGGTGGCACGGCTGGCGGCAAAACCGAAATTGCTGAAGTGATGCATCACGCCTTTCGGCGTGCCGGTGGTACCGGATGTATAGATGATGGTAGCCAGCTGGTCGGCCGCCGCCTTGGGGTTGTCCTGAATCGGCGCGCAGGCCTGTAGGTCATCCCAAGTAAAGCTGAACTCACCCTGCGGACGCAGTGGCAGGCCGATGGTCGGAATATCCTCCGGCACGCCCGGTGCCATGCTCGGCCAGTCATCCAGCTTACCGACGAACACCAGCGCCGCTTCGGAGTGACGCAGCACCTGGCCGACTGATTCCGCAGTGAGGTTGGGATAGAGCGGCACCGAGACGTGGCCTGCCATCCAGATCGCCAGGTCAGCAATGATCCAATGCGCACAGTTTTTGGAAATGATCGCAATGCGACTGCCCTGCGGCAGTTCGCGGCTACGCAGCCAGTTGGCCGCACGCCGAGCCTGCTCGCCGACATCAGCCCAGCTCAGCTCCAGCAGCTGACCGCCCGGCAGCGGCTGCACCATATAAGGTTTATTCGGGTGCCGAGCCTCACGCTCATAGAACACTTCAAGCGGCAATCGGATTTCTTCAGCCACAGGGCTTCCTCCTTTGTTATTTTTGTGGAGCCAACCAAGCAATTGCTTGGTTGGACTATTCCACGCACAAAGGCGAGCCGCAAGAGGAGAAATGTTTCGGTGTGTAGTGTCGCGTCAGAACGCCGCGGCGTGCTTGTGTACAGACAACGTCATCAACCCAGCGAGCAGCGCATCGCCCTCAAGCAGCGCCAAGCTGGCGGTATTCATTGCCAGGGGCTGCTGACGGTGGCCGTGCAGCAACAGCCCCGCCAAGGCGCCTACCAGCGGTTGATGGGTCACCAGCAGCAATTCCTGCAGCGCATAACCATCAAGCTCACGCAGGGTTTGCCGCAGATCGCTGTCTGGCGTCAGCCAGGGCACGGTTACTCGACTGCCGCTAAACCCCAGCATCTCACACAGCACATCGGCCGTTTGCTGAGCGCGGAGATAAGGGCTGACCAGTACCGCTTGCAATGGGCGGCCTTGCAAAAGCCCAGCCGCATCGTGCACCTGTCGCCGGCCATGGGCCGTCAGATTGCGCTCGGCATCAGTACGCGCCGTCGGTTCGGCTTCACCGTGGCGCAGCAGCCACAACTTCATTGCCCGGCCCTCACTAAACGACTTTTCACAACTTGAGCTCTTCATCACGCACCGGGTGCGCGGCCGGTGGGATGCTGTGCGGCGTTTCGCCCTGCGGTGCCTGCGGAGTTGGCCAGTCGGCGAACGGCCAGGGTTTTTCATCACTGTTGAAGGTGCCAAAGCGGCCAATCTGCGCCAGGTACTGGCTCAAGCTGTCGCCGAAACCCAGCAGACCGGCGTTTGGCGCACCGTAGAACAGGCGATAACCTAGTTGCAGCAGCACCACGGCGCCCAAGAGTATTTCCGCCAATTGCCAGACGATGGTGAAAATCACCATCCAGAGAATGCGCAGCAGAATCGACTCGCGCTGCAGTTCCTGATTGCCATCACTCATGCTCATCTCCTTGCAGGTTTTAACGATAAAACTCAGAAACCCGTGGTTGGGATAAAGTCGACATCGGTCTTGGGCTCTGCATTCATCAGCGCACCAATGACCTGATCCAACGTTCGGCCCTCAAACACAATCGCATGCAGGCCCGCTACCAGCGGCATGTAGACCTCCAGCTCCTCGGCTTTGGCCTTCAGCACCTTAATGGTGTTGACGCCTTCCGCCACTTCGCCCAAACGCTCAACTGCATCCTCCAGGCTCAAGCCTTCGCCGAGGGCAAAGCCGACCTGGTAATTACGACTTTTAGCCGATGAGCAGGTCACGATCAGGTCACCCACGCCAGCTAGGCCGAGGAAGGTCATGGGGTTAGCGCCCAATTTGACGGCAAAGCGGGTCATTTCTGCCAATGCCCGGGTAATCAGCATGCTCTTGGTGTTTTCGCCCATGCCCATGGCCGCGGCCATGCCGGCGATGATCGCGTAGACATTCTTCAGCGCACCACCCAGCTCGACGCCAAAACGGTCGGCACTGGCATACACACGGAAGGTTCGACCATGCAGCGCAGCCTGAACCTGCTGACAAAGATCTTCATCTTCACTGGCCACGACTGAAGCCGTCAGGGCATGTTCGGCCACTTCACGGGCCAGGTTCGGCCCCGACAACACGCCGATGCGGGCCTGCGGGGCGATGTCTTCGAGAATCTGGCTCATCAACAAAAAGCTCTGCGCCTCGATACCCTTAGTGGTGCTCACCAGCAGCTTACCGGCCAGGTGCGCCGCCACCGGCTGCAAAACTTGACGCAGGGCGCTGGAAGGCAACGCCACAAAAACCAGCTGGCAGGCGCTCAATGCTGCGCCGAGATCAGTCACTGGCTCCACGCCGAGGTGAATTTTGATGCCTTTGAGGTAACGTGGATTTTCACGGGTCAGTCGAATCGCTTGAACCTGCTCGGGGTCGCGCATCCAGTGCAGGACGTGCTGGCCATTTTCCGCCAGCAAATTAGCAATTGCAGTGCCGAAGCTACCGCCGCCAAGCACTGCGATGGGTTGCTGATTTGTCATAACGTATCCGTGGTGAACCATTGAAAGTGGCAAAGCGAGCGCATTATACGGTGCGCAGCCCGCACGACCAATTTATGCCATTGGCTGCGGCCACTGCAAAAGCCTAAGGCCTCGGTTACCATGCTGGCCTTTGCATACCATCCGAGCGTTTGCGTGGCTAACACTTACCCCCTGGCGACACTGATCGGCTTACTGAGCTTGCTGCCTCCCACACTGGTGGTCGCCGAAGACCTCTTCGGCCAAGGCCAAGCGCTGCCTGAAATTCTCAGTGCAACCCGTTTGAAGCAATCGCCTGCAGCGGTGCCCGGCAGTGTTTCAGTGATTGACCGCGCACTCATCGATGCCAGTGGGGCCCGCGACATTCCTGAGCTGATGCGTTTAGTGCCCGGCATGATGGTCGGCTATGTCAAAGGCAACGAAATAACGGTCAACTACCACGGTGGTCAGGTTGATTCAGCCCGGCGCATGCAGGTGTTGATCGATGGCCGCTCCGTCTACCGGCCGGGCCTGGCCACCGTTGATTGGACCGACCTGCCACTGGCCATAGAGGATATTGAGCGCATCGAGGTTTTTCGCGGCCCTAACACCGTTAGCTACGGCGCCAATGCCCTGACGGGGGTGATCAGCATCACCACACGCAACCCCGCCAATAGCCATGGCACGCGACTGAAATACATCCACGGTCAGCGCGGCATTGATGATTGGTATGGCAGCCAGGGGTTCAGCAGCGGTAACGGTGATTTCCGCCTGTCGCTCTCCGGCCAGCAAGACAGTGGCTTTGACCGCACCGATGAAGATCAGCCCTACCGCGACAGCCGCCGCAGCACGCGCATGCAGCTCAGCGCCACGCATACACTGGACGACAGCCAAACCCTCGACTGGCAACTGGCCGCCAAAGAAGGCAGCAACCAAAAAAACTTCTATTCCGATGAAGAAGCACTCGTCAGAGGCATTGTCCCAGCTGGCGATACAGACAAGGACATCGAGGCGCGCGACTATTCCGCGTCGATGCGCTGGAGCATGGACACCAGCAGCACACATAACCTGCAACTACAGGCCTATGCGCAGCGCTGGGAACGCACCCAGGAATGGCGCACCTGCGATTTGGCGCTGGCCTTCACGCCTGAAGTGGCAGCGCTGCAAAAGCTTGATCCGGATCTGCTCGATACAGTTGCCCGGCTACTCAGAGATGGCAAACAGATACCCGCATCTGCAGGGCTGCTGGCCACAACTATTGGCACTAACTTTTATAAAGATGGAGGCGCCCTGCAGGCGCCGGTATGCGGCGACATCAATAACAACATCAACGAAACCCGCTACGACTTTGAGCTGCAGGACACCCTGAGCCTGAACGATGATTTGCGCCTGCTCAGCGGCCTCAGCTACCGCAAGGACAGCAGCAACTCACAAAGCTATTTTCAAGGCAGCCTGGATAATGAAATCTGGCGCCTGTTTGGCCATCTGGAATGGCACTTGAGCGAACATTTCGTCCTGCAGGGTGGCGCCATGCATGAGGACGACAGCCTGAGCGGTAGCTCGCTGACCTCGCGCATCGCCCTCAACTACTTGATCACTCCGCGTCATGGCCTGCGCTTTGTCTACTCCGAAGCAATCCGCTCGCCGGACATGCAGGAAAACAACGTCAACTGGGCCTACCGAATGGAGAACCTGTCTCCAAGCCTTAATGGCAATACCTCGGCTTACTACTTTGCCACGGCACAAGGGCCCGGCGACCTGCAGCAGGAGATCATGCGCTCGCGGGAGATCGGCTATAACGGCCAATTCGACTTCGGCTTACAGATCGACATCAAGCTGTTCAACGACGAAATCCATCAGATGATTGCCGAGCCCCTGGATATCAAGGAGTTCAGCCAGAACAATGAAAACTACATGTGGCTGCGCGGCGCGGAAACCGAAATCGACTGGACATTCACCTCCTCAGATCGCTTGCGCCTGACCTATGCCTATGTGGATTTCGAGACGTCTGAAAAATCCTACCGACGCTTAACCGCTCGCTACAGCGGCTCGGCAGGCTGGTTACACGAATGGGGCCACGGCTGGTCAAGCAGCCTGTTTTACTACGGCGCGGACCTACTCAACGAGCGCCGTTTCGAGCGCGCCGACTTGCGCATAGCCAAGCGTTTTAACCTGGGTAAAAGTGATCTGGAACTGGCGCTGATGGTGCAACAGCGCCTGGATGATGAAGCCCTGACCTGGCGCGAGAATATCTATGACGAGCGCCGCCTAATGTCTGTCAGCGCTCAGCTGGACTTTTAAATGAGCAAACTGCCAAGGATTGCTGGCGAGGCCAATGGATGAGCCGCCTGATATTGCTCTACTGCTGCCTGCTGATAGCGCTGCCCGCCTGGGCGGCTGAAATCATATTCAGCAGCACTGCAGGCAATCCCGCCATTCAGGGATTCGTCAACGAGCTGCAGCAGCGCAGGCCACATGACCAGGTCAGCTTTGTCGCCCTGAATAAGCTCCCTGCCCCCTCGCAACTGCCCGACACAAACCGCCTGATATTGCTCGACAGACCTGCACTGGACTGGCGCCTAACCGATCCAGCAGGGCCGCCCACTCTGGGCATGCGCATCAGCCGCATACAAGCCCGAGACCTGCCGGCAACCCTACCCGCTCAACTAAGCCTGCTCTGGAGTGACCCTTCACCGCAGCGGCAAATGCGTCTGGCGCGCTTGCTGCTACCCGCAGCGAAGCGCGCCGGACTGTTATTTGATGCTGATAGTGCCTTTCTTCTCGAAGAGTACCGGCAGGCTGCGACGGAGCAAGACATGCGGCTCGTGACCCGGCGCTGGCCTGATACGCGCGACAGTCGGCCGCTGCTCTACCTGCTGTCGCACAGCGACTTATTACTGGGGATCAACGACACCAGCCTGTTCAATTCGCTCACCGTGAAAAATCTACTGCTCACCAGCTACACCCATCAGCGACCGGTGATTGGCCCTAGCGCCAGCTTCGTCCAGGCCGGCAGTTTGGCAAGTACGTACAGCGACCAAAGCGACTGGCTGGACAGCCTTGAGGACATCCTCAATCAGTCGCCAGATAGATGGCCAAAGTACAGCTACCCCAGTCATTTCAAAGTCACCAGCAACCCCCAGGTCGCACGCTCCCTGGCAATTGAATTGCCCAGCAACGAATCACTGGCGCAGAAGCTCGTAGAAGGAGAACAGCCATGAAGCTGCCCCGCCATTGGAATATCCATACCCGCACCCAGCTCATCAGCGTCGGGCCGGCACTGCTCTTGACCCTTCTGTTGACCGGTTTCTTTACCTTCACTCGCCTTCAGGAACTGCAACTGGAGCTCAAGCAGACGGGCCAGCTGATCGCCAGCCAACTGGCTCCAGCCACCGAGTACGGGGTTATCTCCGGTAATCTGACGGTGCTCAAATCGCTGCTTGGGGTCACCCTGCAAACCCCGCACGTGCGCTTTCTCGAAGTGCGCGACCACAACGACCGCATCCTTATTTATGTCGAGCAGCCCAGCGCTGATACCACCTCTCATGCAGCAGTTAGCGTCTTCGAGGCGCCGATTTTGTTGCAGAAGGTCACCCTCAACGCAGACTTTATGCACAGTGAAAACGCCAATACTGCGCCTCTCGCGAATGACTATCTGGGCCGCGTGGTTGTGGGTATCGGCAGCGACGCGTTTAACACACGCCAGCAGGAAATCCTTTTCAAGGCCGCTCTACTCGCGCTGTTTGCCCTGGCGCTGACCTTTATTCTTGCCCGCCGCCTGGCCCGCCACCTGTCGCAACCCCTCAGCGCCATGGGTGATGCTGTTAGCGCGATTCAAGCCGGTAATTACCAGACCATCCTGCCGGAGGTTGGCGAAGGTGAACTGCAGGCCTTGGCACGGCATATCAACAACCTCGCCCATGGCCTCGCCAACGCCAGTGAAGAACAGCAACGGGCTATGACCTTGCTGATTCAAGCGCGCGAGCAATCGGAGCTGGCCAACCGCGCAAAATCCGACTTCTTGGCCATGATGAGCCACGAGCTGCGCACCCCCATGAACGGCGTGCTGGGGATGTTGCAGTTACTGGAAACCACCGAGATGACCCAGGAGCAGGCGGAATATGCTGCCCTGGCCACCGAATCCACCGAACACCTCCTCAAGGTCATCAACGACATTCTCGATTTCTCACGCATTGAACGCGGTTCATTGGAACTCGAGCACATTCCTTTCAGCTTGCAGACCCTGCTACAAAGCTCAATTCAAGTGTTCCAACACAGCGCACAGCAGCGCGGCCTGCTCCTGCTTCTGGAGGCTCAGAGCGGCCTTGAGCAATTGCAGGTTTGGGGTGACCCAACGCGTATGCGGCAAGTTTTGGTCAACTTGATCGGTAATGCCCTGAAATTCACCGAGAATGGCAGCATTCGCGTGCACTGCAGCTGGCAAGCGCTGGACAACCAAGTGCTGTGGTTCAGTTGCGCGGTGCATGACAGTGGTATTGGCATCCCTCCCGAGCGCCTGGAGCACATGTTTAATGCCTTCCAGCAGGCCGACACTTCTATTTCAAGACGTTACGGCGGCACAGGCCTGGGCTTGCCTATCGCGCGCACGCTGGTAGAGCGCATGGGCGGCACACTGCGGGCTACCAGCGTAGAAGGTCAGGGCTCGGTTTTTACCCTGGAGGTGCCCCTGCAGTTTTCTCAGCACGTCGCCCCAGTGGCCAGCGGCAACCCACAGTTATCGGATCAGAGCAGCGGTCAGTCGGTGTTATTAGTTGAAGATAACCCGGTCAACCAAACGGTGATCGAATCCATGCTGCGCAGCTTGGGTTACCACGTTAGCTTGGTGACGGATGGTGCTCAGGCCGTAGATAAAGTTAGCCAACAGCGTTACGCAGCCATTTTGATGGACTGCCGACTGCCCATCATGGACGGCTATGAAGCCACGCGAAAAATCCGCCAACTGCCTGACGGCGCGCAGCTACCGATTATCGCCCTGACCGCCAATGCGCTTCAGGGCGACCGCGAGACTTGCCTGAACTGCGGCATGAACGACTACCTGGCCAAGCCTTTCAAGCGGGCAGACTTACAGCGAATACTGCAACGCTGGCTGCCCCCTCGACCTTCGACGGGTAGTCAAGAAGATCGAACTGCTGCAGGCTAACGCGCATGTGCCCTATGACAGGCCTTCAGAGCGGAGTACAACTGTACTCACAAAGCTGTGACTTTCACCACAACGCAACAGTCTATGACTAGGCTACCGGTAGGCGCAGCAGACAGACTACGCCGCCAGCCAGGACGATTCGCCCAGCCTTGGCGCATGGGACATATTGAGGAGCTCGCATGACCAAACAAAACGCCTTCACCCGGGAAGACCTGTTGCGCTGCAGTCGCGGCGAACTGTTCGGCCCAGGTAATGCGCAACTGCCCGCGCCGAACATGCTGATGATCGATCGCATCACCCATATCAGCGACACCGGCGGCAAGTACGGCAAGGGCGAAATAGTCGCCGAGCTCGATATCACTCCAGACCTGTGGTTCTTCGCCTGCCATTTCGAAGGCGATCCAGTAATGCCAGGCTGCCTGGGCCTTGATGCCATGTGGCAACTGGTCGGTTTCCACCTCGGCTGGCAGGGCAACCCCGGCCGTGGCCGCGCCCTCGGTTCGGGTGAAGTGAAATTCTTCGGCCAGGTCCTGCCGACCGCCAAGAAAGTCACTTACAACATTCATATCAAACGCACCATTGCCCGCTCCCTGGTTCTGGCTATTGCCGATGGCACCGTCAGCGTCGATGGCCGCGAAATTTACAGCGCCGAAGGCCTGCGGGTCGGCCTGTTCACCTCCACCGACAATTTTTAAAGGACTCTCTGCATGCGTCGCGTCGTAATTACCGGCCTAGGCATCGTTTCCTGCCTAGGCAATGACAAAGCCACCGTCTCTGCCAGCCTGCGCACAGGCAAGTCCGGCATCCGTTTCAACCCTGCTTATGCTGAAATGGGCTTGCGCAGCCAAGTCTCCGGCTCGGTTGACCTCAACCTAGAAGAGCTGATCGATCGCAAGGTCTATCGCTTTATGGGTGATGCTGCCGCTTTTGCCTATTTGTCCATGCAACAGGCGATCGAGGATGCAGGGCTCAGCGCCGAAGACATCTCCAACCCACGCGTGGGCTTGATTGCAGGTTCCGGCGGTGCGTCGACCTTCAACCAGATGGAGGCCATGGACATCCTGCGCGAGAAAGGCGTTAAGCGTGTTGGCCCGTATCGCGTACCGCGCACCATGGGCAGCACTGTGTCCGCCTGCCTGGCCACGCCGTTCAAGATCAAGGGTGTCAACTACTCGATCTCCTCGGCCTGCGCTACCAGCGCGCATTGCATCGGCAATGCCATGGAGCAGATCCAACTGGGCAAGCAAGACATCGTATTTGCCGGCGGTGGTGAAGAAGAGCATTGGAGCCAGAGCTTCCTGTTCGACGCCATGGGCGCCCTCTCCACCCAGTACAACGAAACCCCGGAAAAAGCCTCGCGCGCCTACGACGCCAAGCGTGACGGCTTCGTCATCGCCGGCGGTGGCGGCATGGTGGTGGTCGAAGAACTGGAACACGCCCTCAAGCGTGGTGCCAAGATCTATGCGGAAATCGTCGGTTACGGCGCAACTTCCGATGGCTACGACATGGTTGCCCCGAGCGGCGAAGGTGCAGTGCGCTGCATGCAGCAAGCCCTAGCCACTGTCGACACGCCAATCGACTACCTGAACACCCACGGCACCTCGACGCCTGTCGGTGACGTCGCGGAAAGCCGTGCAGTGCGCGAAGTGTTCGGTGCCAAGGCGCCAGCCATCAGCTCGACTAAGAGCCTGTCCGGTCACTCCTTGGGCGCTGCCGGCGTGCAGGAAGCGATCTACTGCATGCTGATGATGGAAGGCAACTTCATCGCCGGCTCGGTCAACATTGACGAAGTCGACCCGGAAATCGCCGACCTGCCGATTCAGCGCAGCACCGTTGAGAACGCCAAGCTCGATACCGTGATGAGCAACAGCTTCGGTTTCGGTGGCACCAACGCGACACTGGTACTCAAGCGCTGGGCTGGTAAGTAAGTCCAATCGTTTGTTTGCTGATCGGGTAGGAGGCGGCCTCACGGCCGCCGTCCTCCCACACCACCGTGCGTACGGTTCCGTACACGGCGGTTCAGGCCATGCGGTTAAGCCGATTGATCGTATCCAGTATCGAGACCAGTC